>Ga0326513_10001569_pt1 | contig 17652 bp, 14 predicted proteins | sample 2_2465_0518_D_FD_203654 | JGI IMG/M metagenome (GOLD analysis project Ga0326513, IMG submission 203654) | Bovine rumen microbial communities from UC Davis, California, United States - 2_2465_0518 | ecosystem: Host-associated > Mammals > Digestive system > Stomach > Rumen | place: USA... | reverse complement strand
GAGTCTGTGTGTCCATCACCATCAGACCGTCGATGGCCTCCAGTCCTGCCTTCAGGCGCTGGGCTTCGGCGATGTAAGCTTCCATATCAGGCAAAACCTGAGGATCGTGCTCTACGAGATATTTTCCCGCCTCAATTGCCAGAGCATTTACGGTCCAGGGCTGACGGATAGCCCGTAGACGATCGATGATGATCGGCGATGCCGCTACATAACCTAAACGCAGTCCAGGTACACAGTATTTCTTGGACATCGAACGAATAAACATCACGTTGTAGCAGTCCAACATCGCCTTGGGTTGGAGACGGGGTTGCAGCGTATAATCAGCATACGACTCGTCGATGACATACAGGAAACGTGGGTTCTTACGGATAACATAAGCCAGAAGGGCCTTTAAGAGCACATTTCCTGTGGGGTTATCCGGATTACAGAGCCAGTAGATACGGTCCTGTGACAGTACTTCCAGATCATCAGTACGTTCGTAGGAGATGACGTGCCCGAACATCTTACAGGCGTCGGCATATTCATGATAGGTGGGCTGTGGAATGATGGATGTCCAACCGCTATAAAGCTGGGCGATAAGATAAATGGCTTCGTTGGCGCCGCTGGTCACCATCAGCATATTAGCCGGTATCCCCAACTTCTCGGCAATAAGTTCCTCCAGTTCCTTGGGCTCAGGCTCTGGATAGTGGCCTATCACATCAAGTCTCGAAGCGAGAAATGCTTTCAGTTCTGAAAGGTCAGCCTTCTGGTAGATATTTGAACTGAAATTCATCTTAATGGCATCGCCATAACGCCAAGTATCATCACCGTGTCCGTATATCATAACTTACTCACTTTTACTGTTAGTGTTTGGGCATCGAAGGTTATGCCTGGACGTTCAACATAACGGGCGAGGGCACCGTCGGTTGCCAGTTCCTGAGGGGTACCAATAGTCAGTTTTCCTCCTTTCTCCATCATCCAAAGTTTATCGGCCACCTGAAGTGCTAACTCAAAGTCGTGCGTCGAGAGGAAGATGGTCTTCTGTTGTTCCCTGGCCAGTCGTCGAAGTAACTGCATCATTTCTACCTTACTGGGGAAATCGAGGAAAGCCGTAGGTTCATCAAGATAGATGACGGGGGTCTGTTGTGCCAGAGCCTTGGCAATCATCACCTTCTGACGTTCACCATCGGAAAGGGTATGGATCATCCTGTCGCTAAGCAACTGGATGCCTACGATACTGATGGCATCGTCCACCACTTGCCAGTCGTCCTCGTGAAGAGTCCCCCAGAATCCGGTATAGGGTGAGCGTCCCAAGGCCACCAGTTCTCGTGACGTCATATTACGGATATCGGGTTTCTCCGTCAACACCACACCTATCAACTTGCTCAGTTCCTTATCAGACAGAGCGGTAAGAGCTATGGGTTGTGAGGCGAGAGAAACCTCTAAGAATATTTCCCCATCAAGTTTAGGCTGGAAGGCAGAAAGTGTACGTAATAAAGTGGACTTGCCCACGCCATTGGCGCCCAACAAACAAGTCAATTCACCTTTACGGATGGCGGCAGAAATGCCACTAGCTACGACTCGCACATCGTTTTTCCCCTGATAACCGATGCTGAGATTTTTTAGTATGATAGTCTCACTATTCACTTTCTACTTTCAAAAGTCTGTGTCCTAAATCGTGACAATGACAAGCGGCAACGATCTGTTGGAGAACGTCGTCCATTTTAGGTACAGATGCTACGAAATAGGTAGGATAATCCGGACAAAGCACCACCAGATTCATGGCCTTTACCTTGATTCCATAATGGGCTTCGAGCATATAACGGTAGAGATTCTGCTGGATGCAGTAATGATAGAACGACGTATCAGGCAACTTTATGCCATTGAAACCCGTCCTGCCACCAAAGGCCTCAACAATAGGTTGTCCCAAGGCGTTCACCACCTTGGAACTGCGCTTCCAGTCGTAGATGGTAAACTCACCATCTGGCTCATGACAAATCATATCAATGGTGCCCGCAATGTTCAGGTCGAGGTCATAGACGGGCCACTCCTGACGATAAGGCCGGATATTGTAATCCTTGATAAAACTGAGAAAATGCTGCCTCTCGCGTTCCACATTGATATGCTCAACCTTTCCTTTGTACTCAAACGGATAATCCGTCCCAAAGGTTCCGTCACGGAAATAGTTCTCCGTCTGCTCGTGCACAAACGTACCCACCTCACTGGCCAGTTTACCTATCCTCTCCCATTTTTCGAGCGATTCCTCAACGGGGATGCGATATCGTTCCCACTGTCGTTGGGCTGCGGCCTGAGCATCGAAGCGCTCAAAAAAATAAGCAATCAACGAACTGACAGGCAGAAGCCTTTCACAACCTTTATAAGTATAGATATGTTGCTCTGGTTCAAAGTCGATGTACTGGTCTTGTTCGTAAAGACCTGCATCCGTAAAGGCCTGCATTTTCTCTTCCATCGCCTTTGATCTGACCATCTGCTTAGTCTCTGTCACCTGCCCGTTTGTCATGAAGTTACTGTTTTTGTGTGCAAATATACAATTATTTTTCTATTTATGGACAAAAATATTCACATTATTCATATTTCTTTCCGAAAAAATGGTATCTTTGCACCATAAAACCAAAAAACAAACGTATGAAAGAACTGTATTTTGCTGACGAGAACCGTTACGACAACGGGATGGAATATGAGCGCTGCGGGCGCTCGGGTGTGCTGCTGCCAAAGGTGAGCCTCGGCTTCTGGCATAACTTCGGAAGTGTAGACCCCTATGATCGAAGCCGTGAGATTACCCACTACGCCTTCGATCACGGTATCACCCACTTCGATCTTGCCAACAATTACGGTCCTGTCTACGGTTCTGCAGAAGAAACGATGGGGCGCTTGATGGATGAAGACTTCCGTCATTATCGCGACGAACTCTTCATTTCGTCAAAAGCCGGCTACGACATGTGGCCAGGACCTTACGGTAACTGGGGAAGCCGTAAATACCTCATGGCCTCGCTAGATCAGAGCCTGAAACGTATGAAGATTGACTATGTAGATTTATTCTATAGTCACCGTTACGACCCTAACACACCGTTGGAAGAAACACTTCAAGCCCTCGTTGATATCGTCCGTCAGGGTAAAGCCCTGTATGTCGGCATTTCACGTTGGCCACTTGAAGCCACACGTTTTGCGGCCAAATATCTGAAGGAACACGACGTGCCTCTGCTCATCTATCAAGGACGATTGAATATGCTCGACCGTGAGCCGCAAGAAGAAGGCATCCTCGACCTTTGTGCAGAAGAAGGTATCGGCTTTATATCTTTCTCACCATTGGCACAAGGCCTGCTCACTGATCGTTATCTCAACGGCATCCCTCAAGATTCCCGCATGTCGAAGGGTAAGTTCCTGAAAGAAGATATGCTGACGCCAGAACTTCTGGAAAAGCTACGCCGCTATAACGAAATTGCAGAGAGCCGTGGCGAAACGCTTGCAGAGATGGCACTCGCCTGGATTCTTCATCAGAAAGCAGTCACCTCTGTCCTTGTTGGTGCCAGTAGTACCGCACAATTGGAAAAGAACCTCCGTTGTGTCAGTGCCGCACCCTTCGATGAAGATCTTTAGAATAGTAGCGGGCATGTAAAAATATCGTTTAGTTATGAAAAAGGTACTTTTTTTAGCCATTAGCTGTTGGCTTTTAGCTGTAAGTTGTAGTGAAAAGAAGGAGCAGAACGTGAAGGCTCCGACAAGAGTGACGACACATGTGGTATCGCCTGGTATGATTGATAATGCCCAAACGTATGTAGGAGTTGTGGAAGAATGTGAGGCTACGGCGGTGAGTTTTACGGGTATGGGTGTCGTGAAGCGCATGCTGGTGAGCGAAGGACAAGCTGTAGCCAAGGGTCAGCTGATAGCGGAAATGGATGACACGCAGGCACGTAACGTCTTAAGTGGTGCCGAGGCTCAGATGACACAGGCCAACGATGCGCTGGCACGTTACAAAATGCTGCACGACAATGGATCGTTGCCCGAGGTGCAATGGGTGGAGATACAGAGCAAGGTGGCTCAGGCCAAGTCGCAACTGGAAGTGGCAAAGAAGACGCTCGCCGATTGTCGGCTTGTGGCTCCCGTGAGTGGGATCGTAGGCAAAAAACTGATTGGCGCTGGCGAAACAGCATTACCTTCACAGGCGGTGGTGAGCATTCTGGAAATCTCTACAGTAAAAGTAAAGGTGGCTGTGCCCGAGGCAGAAATCGGCGGCATCCATGCATCGACACCCACGAGTATCAAAGTGGAAGCCATCAGCGGCAGCTATCAGGGTGGCAAGATAAAGAAAGGTGTGCAGGCTGATGCGCTGACGCATACATACGATATAAGAATTAATGTGGCAAATGGTGATCGGAAGTTGTTGCCTGGCATGGTGGCCAGTGTCCGTTTTGTCTCAGAAGGTTCACAGGCTATTGGTAGCAAGATGATTCCTGTAACGGCAGTACAAAAGAAATCCGATGGCAGTCTGTTTGTGTGGACAGTGGGCAAGGACAGCACAGCTCATCGTACGGTGGTAACCATAGGTCAAACACAGGGCAATTATGTAATTGTCATCGATGGTCTGAACATCGGCGACCGTATTGTCAAAGAGGGTTATCAGAAACTAAGCGAAGGAACGAAGGTGGTTTTCTAATAATGTCGATATATCGAAATAACGTTATAACGAGATAACGAAATAACCAAGAAGCATGAAACAAATGAATTGGCTCCGATGGCCTTTGGAGCATTACTCGATATCATTGCTCATCGTAGGCATATTGTTTGTGATGGGCATCTACGGCATGTACATCATGCCGAAGGACGAATTCCCCCATGCCACCATCCGACAAGGGGTGGTAGTGGCCGTATATCCTGGTGCCACCAGCGAGGAGGTTGAACAGCAGGTGGCCCGTCCGCTGGAGCGCTACCTCTTTACATACGGCGAGGTGAACCGTGTGAAGACCACCACGCAGAGTCAGAACGGCATGTGCATCGTGATGGTAAAACTGAACGATGATGTGAACAACAAGGACGAGGTGTGGAGCAAAATCAAACACGGGCTCAATGGCTTTAAGGCGCAGTTGCCCAGTGGTGTGCTGGCCATCGTGGTAAACGACGACTTCGGCAATACCTCGGCCCTGCTCATCGCTATCGAGAGCGACCAGCGCAGCTATCGCGAACTGAAGCAGTACAGCGATGACCTGAGCGATCGTTTGCGCCGCATCCCATCAGTAGCGAATGTCAAACTCTTCGGAGAGCAGAAAGAGCAGATCAGTCTTTATATCGATCGCCAGCGACTGCAGGCCTACGGCATTGGTCAGCAGATGCTCTTCTCGCGCCTGCAGGCTCAGGGCATCACCACCATGAGTGGCGCTATCAGCGACGACGACCAGCAGATACCCATCCACGTTGAGGCTCAGGAGAATAGCGAAGAGGAGATAGCCAACCAGATCATCTTCTCCGACCCTGTGACGGGCAAGGTGGCTCGTGTAAGAGACGTTGCCCGTGTGGTGCGCGAGTACGAGCCGATGTCAAGTCGTATCGAGCAGGACGGACACCCTTGCGTGCTCCTGTCGATGGAGATGACGCCTGGGAATAACGTAGTGCAATACGGTCAGCAGGTGGACAAGGTGCTGAACGACTTCCGTCAGAACGAACTGCCTGAGGATGTGAAGGTGACCCGTATTGCCGACAAGCCCAAAGTGGTAGCCACGAGTGTGAGCGACTTCCTGCGCGACCTGCTCATCTCTATGCTCATCATCATTCTGGTCATGATGGTGCTGTTCCCCCTGCGTTCGGCCATCGTGGCGGCCATCACCATCCCGCTCAGCACTTTTGTCAGCGTGGCTGTGATGTATATGATGGGCATCGAACTGAACATCGTGACGTTAGCGGCGCTGATTGTGGTGCTGGGGATGATTGTCGACAACTCGATTGTGGTCATCGACGGCTATCTGGAGTATTTGGGCAAAGGCTTTAAGCCCTTCGATGCCGCCATCGAATCGGCGCGTCAATACTTTATGCCGATGCTGCTGGCCACCATCTGTATCTGTGCCATCTTCTATCCCTTCCTCATTACAATGAAGGGCATGTTCCACGACTGTTTGGAGGACTTCCCTGTCACGATTACCATCAACCTGATGGTGTCGCTAGTACTGGCAGTGACAGTGATCCCATTCTTGGAGACCCGTATCATAAAACCAGATAAAGTGAGTACCGATGGTAACGCGATCACTAAGTGGGTGCAGCGCACATACGATAAGGTATTGGATTGGACTTTTGCTCACCCTTGGATGACCATCGGTGGTGGTATCGCCGTCATTCTGCTGTCAACACTCATCGCGCCCACGCTGAAGATACGTTTGTTCCCATACGCTGATCGCGACCAGTTTGCAGTAGAGATATTCCTGCCCGACGGCAAAGGACTGGCTGAGACGGAGGTGATAGCCGATTCAGTACAACACGTTCTTGAGAAGGACGATCGGATCATTGGCATCACAGGCTTTATCGGCTGTTCATCGCCACGATTCATGGATGCCTACGCGCCCCAGATGGCTGGCAATAACTACGCGCAGTTCATTGTAAACACCAAGAGCGATAAGGCCACACTCGACTTGTTGGCACAATATCAGCCACAGCTCAGCGAGGCGTTCCCAAATGCTTACGTGAAGTTCAAACGCTTGGACTATCTCGAAGTGAGCGAACTGGAGTATCGCTTCTATGGCGACAATCTCGACTCACTGCATGTGGTGGCCGAACGACTGATGGAGCGTATGCGAAAGATGCCGGAACTGGAATGGGTTCATACCGACTACTTCCAGCCGTACCCCATCATCAACGTCGAACTCGATCCTGTGACATCGGCACAGTTAGGTATCACCCGTACTACTGCCCAACTGGCGCTGAGTGCCACCTCAAGCGATCTGCGTGTGGGACAGATTTGGGAGGACAACTACGAGCTGCCCATCGTAGTGAAGGACGATGCCGATATGACCTTCTCAGATATTGCCAATCTGGGCATAGCATCGCCAGCGTCGATGGTATCGGGAGGTCTGCACAGCACCAACTCAACAGTTCCTTTGAGACAGATAGCCAAGGTACAGCCCAAATGGAGCGAGAGCAGAATTATGCATCGCGGTGGTGAGCGTTGCATCACGGTTACGGCCCAGTTTGCACAAGGCGTCTATACGGCTCCTATAGAGAAAGAGATTGCCCGCGTGATGCAAGAGGACATCGAACTGCCTCAGGGTGTTCGCACTGAGGTGGGTGGCGAGATAGAATACGGCGATGAGGCCATACCACAGATTATCGGTGGCATTGCCATCGCCATGGTCATCGTGTTCTTCTTCCTGTTGTTTAACTTCAAGAAGTACGGCATCACCACCATTTGCATGGTGGCCCTGGGTCTGATGACGCCAGGAGCGTTGATTGGCCTCGGACTGATGGACCGCGCCTTGGGTCTTACTTCTATCTTCGGACTCATCACACTGATGGGAATGATTATGCGTAACGAAATCCTCATCTTCGAACATGCCAACGACCTGATTCAAAAAGGTGTGCCCGTGAAGCAGGCAGCCTACGATGCCGGTAAGCGTCGTATGGTACCTATATTCCTCACCACGGCTACCACTGCCGTTGGTGTGGTGCCGATGATTATCGCCCAATCATCGTTCTGGATGCCGGTAGGTGTTACCATTTTCGCCGGTGGCATCGGCTCACTCATCATGGTTGTCACCATGCTACCCGTCATTTATTGGAAGGTCAGTTTGAAAGGTAAAAAGGTAAAAAGGTAAAAAATTATGAGACAGATTATTCAAACAGCAATAGGATATAAAGGTAAGGTATGGAGTGTTTTACTTTTTTACCTTTTTACCCTTTTACCTTTATTTGCCCAGCAGACATATACCCTCCAGCAGATTAAGGACTCTGCCCTCCACAATAACATCGCCATCCGTAATGCGAAACATAGCATCGAGGCTGCCCAGCAGCAGCGCAAGGAGGCGTTTACCAAGTATTTTCCTAATGTCAGCGGCACAGGCCTGTGGTTTAATGCCAACAAGGGCATGGCACAAACCACCATCAACCCCTCGGAAAGCATATCGCCCGAACTGGGGGCGACCTTAGCACAGATGCTGCCCGCCGAGGCACTTGCAGCCTTGGCCAATCCCATTAGCATCTCGATGATGAAGAATGGCACCATCGGAGCACTGACAGCTGTACAGCCCGTCTTTGCCGGTGGTCAGATTATCAACGGCAACAAACTCGCCAAAGTGGGTGAGGACGTAAGCCGCTTGCAGTTGCAACTGTCGGAAAACGAGGTCGAGAAGACTGCCGAACAATATTTCTGGCAGTTGGCCTCATTGCAGGAGAAAATGAAGACCGTTGAGGCTGTCGATACGCTGTTGCGCGATATATATAAAGATGTGGATGTAGCCGTGCGTGCAGGCTTGGTTATGCGCAACGACCTATTGCAAGTACAACTGCGCCAGAACGATATCCAGAGTCAGCGACTGAAACTGCAGAACGGCATTTCCATCGTCCGTCTCTTGTTGTCGCAATACTGTGGCCTGCGCGATACGTCGTTTGTCATTACTTACCAGTCGGATGCCCCATCGGCACTTTTGTCTCGTCAAGACCACGACCATGCGCTACTGGGAACAGCCGAATATCAATTATTAGGCAAGCAGGTTGAGGCTGCTAACCTTCAGAAGAAAATGGCCGTTGGTCAGAAGCTACCATCCGTTGCCGTGGGCGCAGGATACAACTACCATAATCTGCTGGATAACAATCACTCGTTTGGTATGATCTTCGCCACCGTCAGCGTACCCATTTCCGACTGGTGGGGCGGCTCTCACGCCATCAAACGCCGCAAGATAGAGCACCAACAGGCTCAGGAGCAGTTGGAGGATAATGCCGAACTGCTCAAAATCCGTATGCAAAATGCCTGGAACGGTGTGCAGGAAGCCTACCAGCAAATCCAACTCGCTCAACGCAGCATCGAACAAGCCGAGGAGAACCTCCGTCTGAATCGCGACTACTATCGTGCAGGTACCTCAAAGATGTCTGACCTTCTCGAAGCCCAGTTGCTTTATCAACAATCCTGCGACAAGTATACTGATGCCTTCGCTGACTACCAGAACAAACTTTTGGAATACAGGCAAGCAACTCATTTATAACCCATTAATTGCTACGATCCTGTTCTCTGATACAGCTTAGCCACTAACGCACCGCTGATGTTATGCCAAACGCTGAATACGGCACCAGGGATGGTGGCGAGCGGATAGGCTGCAAAATGCAGGACGGCCAGTGATGAAGCAAGACCAGAGTTCTGCATGCCGACCTCGATGCTGACAGCTACGCACTTGGGTTTCGGCAACCGCAGGCAGCGGCCTATCAAGAAACCGATAGACAAACCTAGCAGATTGTGCGCCATGACTACAATGATAATCAGCAGTCCACCAGCCAACAGCCTGTCTGCGTTGTGCGACACGACGATACCCACCACCATTGCAATGACAATGGAAGAAAATGCCGGAAGATAGGGTACAACACGCTTGGTCATTCCGCTGAGGAAACGCTGACAGAGCAGTCCGCACACAATGGGCGCAATGACAACATAGACGATGCTCAAGAGCATACTCAGTGTGTCGACATCGACCATCGTCCCTGCCATCAGCCAGACCAGCAGCGGTGTCAGCACAGGAGCCAGAAGCGTCGATGTGGCTGTCATCCCGACAGAGAGGGCAAGGTCGCCCTTAGCCAGATAAGTGATAACGTTCGATGCCGTGCCTCCTGGACAACAACCCACGAGGATGACGCCAAGTGCCAGTTCCTTTGGCAGCATGAACGCCCAAGCCAGACAGAAAGCCAACAACGGCATTACCGTAAACTGTGCCAGACAACCCACGAGGATGTCCTTTGGCCGACTCAGTACGATTCGGAAATCTTGTGGCGACAATGTCAGTCCCATACCGAACATTATCACACCCAACATCGGATTGATGGCCCACGTGTCAATCCATGCAAATGATGCCGGGACCGCTAATGCCAACGCTGCCACCAGCAGCACCATCACGCCCATCCATTGAGCTATGAAATCACATATCTTTTTCATTGTTATTATCTTTTTTACTACGTCCAGAATTCTTTCTCGCCAGTCTGTTCCATCTCGCCTTGGCACTTTGGACAGGTATGCTTATCCCATATCCTAATATTATCGCTGCCGCATTGTAAACACAGACGGCCCACCTCGCTTCTGTAGGAAGGAGCCACATCCGCAATGATACCTCCAACCACAATGTTCTGGATGGTTTTGCAGTCTGGGCATGACATCGCCGTAATCTCCTGACGGAAGAGTCCACGTCCTTCGTACACTTCGGCCTCATAGCCACACTGCCTACAGCGATATTTCAGTTTCCAAGCCATTTGACCGCTAAGATGTAATCAGGAACCAAACGACGGGTACCAGAAGGGCAGGCAGAAGATTGAGCGTCTTGCAGTCCTTCAGGTTCAACAGCGAGAGTCCACTGCCCGTGATGAGCAGTCCGCCGACGATCAGCAACTCAGCCATGAGCGCATCGCTGATGGCGGTGCTGCTGATATGTGCCACGAGCCAGAACATGCCCTGCCAGCAAAACAGCACAGGAGCCGCCAGAACCATGCCGATGCCGTAAGTAGAGGCGAACACCGTCGATGACACGAAGTCGAGCGTGGCATTGGTGAAGAGGAAGGTGTGGTCGCCCTTCAATGCCGAGATGACTGGTCCGAGCATCGACAGTGGGCCGATGCAATAGAGCAGGATGGCAGTAGAAAGCCCTTCGGCCAGTCGGTTACCGTCTTTCTTCTTTTCGCGCTGCAACTTGTCGACGAGCCGTTTGAACCTTCCGTCGATGTCGAGTGCCGTGCCGATAACGCCTCCTATGGCCAGCGATATGATGAAGAGCACGGGGTACTGCGACTGGGGAAAGTGACTGATGGTGGCATTCAGACCGATGGCCAGCGATGCCAGTCCCAATCCTGTATATAATACCTCTTTATATTTCTCCTTCACACCACGATGCAGCAGGCTGCCGATGATGCTGCCTACGATGATGGTGGTTGCATTAACAATTGTTCCTATCATAGAATAGGTTTACATACTCTCCTTCAGGATCTCCGTGATGTCTTCTTTCGTCAGATTCAGATAGCCGGCTGGATAGACAACAGTGGTTTCGGTGATGCCTGCAATCATTTCTTCTGTGGCACCCAGTTCGCTGATGCTGAGCGGCAGACCTATCTCCAGCATCCAGTCCTTCAGGGCTTGCAGGCCAGCCTCAGCCAGTTCGCGTTCGGTCTTGCCCTCTGTCGGAATGTCCCATACGTTATGAGCAAAACGGGCAAACTTGGGCAGGCCTTTTTCCATCGCCCTGCGATAGTAAGCCATCGAGACGGAGGCCAACGCATAACCGTGAGGGGCGTGCGTCCAGGCGCCTACACTGTGACCAATCATGTGTACCATCCAGTCCTCCTTCTTGCCCAGTCCGATGAGCGTATTCAGCGCCCAAGTGGCCGTCCACATAATGTTTGAGCGGGCCTCATAGTCCTGCGGATTCTTCACGGCGATACGGCTGCTGGTGATGACGGAGCGCATCAGACCTTCCGCGAGGTAGTCGCTGGTGTTGTCGTCGAAATCAGAGAAGTACTGTTCCATGATGTGATTCATAATGTCGTAGATACCGGCCTTCATCTGATTCTCTGGTACGGTCATCGTGAACTTCGGGTTCAGGATGGAGAACTTCGGCATCAGGCGGCTGTCGAACACGTGGCCCACCTTGAACGTATGCTCTGCGTCGGTAATCACCGTTCCGGCATTCATCTCCGAGCCTGTGCCTGCCATTGTCAGGATGCAAGCCACAGGAAGCAACTTCTGGTCAGCATCGGGCTGTTCCTGCTTCAGCCAGAACTTATCCCAGTAGTCGCCCTCGTAATACACCGAGGCTGCCACGGCCTTCGAGTAGTCGCAAACGCTGCCGCCACCAAGGGCAAGAATCAAATCCACTTCGTTCTCGCGGGCAATCTTCACGCCCTCGTTCAGTTTTTCCAACGTAGGATTGGTCATCACGCCCGGGTTCTCCACGATGGTCTTGCCTGCCTCTTTCAAAATGGCTATCACCTGGTCGTAGATACCATTACGTTTCACACTGCCGCTACCGTAGTTCAGCAGCACTACTGGGCCGTAGCCCTTCAGCTCGTCCTTAAGGAAGTTTAAAGACTCATCACCAAAATACAACTTGGTGGGATTGTAATAAGAAAAGTTACCTAACATATCTAATTTTACTGCTTAATAGCGTTACTTACTCTCGTACCATTTCTTTACGATATAGAATGCCTTTTTCTTCTCACCCTTGTCGCTCATCAGACCTTTCATGTTATAGAAGTCCTGAATGCCGGGCAACACACGACGAGGTGAGCGGAAGTCTTTCAGAATCCAGGGCGTGGTGCCTGCCAGACCCTCTATTTTGTCGAGCATCGCAAGGTTCTCGATGTAGAGATTCTCCTGGAATTCCTCCGTCCATCGCTGGTTCTTGGCTCCATGCAGACCATACTTGGCACCGCCGCCAAATTCGCTGATGATGACGGGTTTGTTGTAGGGAATCTCCCAGCGCATCTTTGGTGCATCGTTCACGTCGCGATACCAACCCACGTATTGGTTGAAGCTCACCACGTCTACATACTCGTTCATGTTGTCGTTCAAGCGGTTCACATAGTTCGAGGCGCCCGTCACTTCCATCGCCATCGATATCAGGCGGGTATTATCGAGCGAACGTGCATACTTGGCCAGATTGCCGAGGAACGTGTCGCGCTCGCGGGAATGGGGCGTCTCGTTGGCGATGCTCCAAATAATGATGTTGGCACGGTTATGGTCGCGACGGATCATATCGGTTAGCTGCTGACGGGCATTGTCGTAGGTGGCAGGATTGGTCCAGGCGATAGTCCAGTAGCAGGGAATCTCGCTCCACACCATGATGCCCATGCGCTCGGCTTCGCGCACCATATTCTCATTGTGCGGATAGTGAGCCAGACGCACGAAGTTGCAGCCCAGCTCTTTGGCCCAAGACAGCAGTGTGTGGGCGTCCTCGACAGAATTGGCACGTCCGCCGCCATTGGGTTTCTCCTCGTGCAGACAGATACCTTTCAGGAAGACGGGCTGGCCATTGAGCAGTATTTGCTTATCGCGTGTCTCGATGGTGCGGAAACCTATCTCGTCGGCGATGGTGCTGGCATCCAGAGAGAGCTGCACCTGATAAAGCTTAGGATTCTCAGGACTCCAAAGCAGTAGTTTCTTTGCATTGACTTTAATGGTAGCGCTAACCGTACCCTCGGCATCGGTAGTAAACTGTTGTTCCAGTTTCAGTTCTGGTATGCTGACCGTTACTTTGTGGCCCGCCTCCTTCTTATTCAGTTTCGCGCTGAAGGAAATCTCCTTCCTCTTTCCTCCTTCCTCCTTCCTCGAAAGTTGCAGGCTGTAGTCCTCCAAATACACAGGTGTGACTTTCACCAGACGCACGTCGCGAGTGATGCCACCATAGTTCCACCAGTCGAATATCTGTGTGGGCACATCCTCTGGGTGACGCTTGTTGTCGACTTTGACGATGACGTTGTTTTCGCCTTCCTTCAGCAGGTCGGTGATGTCGAAGTTGAATGGTGTGAAACCGCCTACATGGTGACCCGCCTTCTTGCCGTTCACCCATACGTGACAGTCGTAGTTCACAGCACCGAAATAAAGTAGAACACGATTGGCTGGGGATTGGTGTTCGGCTTTGTCAATGGACATGTCTTCACTCACAATAATAGGGGGAGGCACGGCCTGGAAACTCTTCTTGAACCATACCGTTCCCTCGTAGAAGAACAGCCGTTCATCCTGCGTATTCCAGTCTGAAGGGATTCGCATCGTCGGTGACTTGTCGAAGTCGTACTCTATCAGATCCTCTGGCCGCTGCGGCTTCGCATTGTTGAAGAATCCCCATCGTGTGGGGTTCATGCGGTAGTCGTAATAGCCTTCTTCCTGCACATCGACGATATAGTTCCAGTCACCAGCCAACGACGAACTCTCGTAGGCCATCACATTGTGAATCAGCGGCAGGCCCGATTCAGCATACATACAACTTGCTGACAGAATGCCGAGCAAGACGGAAACAATTCTCTTTGTCATACTTCTATTTCTTCAGTCGTTATTCAATCTTTCCTGCCAACCACATGCGAGTTGCTGCTGGTGTCGGCGTGGCGGTGATAGTGGCGGTATTGACCGTCTGCTGATCGCCGTCGATGTTGAATTGCAGGGTGGCTCCGTCTGAGCGCACGTCGATGGTGACAGGGGCACCCATCACCAATGGCAGGTTGACGTCGCCATGACCAGTAGGAAATCCGCAGAGCACAGGAATGTGGTACTCAGCCAACAGGTCATGGAGCATGGCTTCGATGCTTATGACCTTGCCGTTTTCGTCTGTGAACTCAGTGCCGCAGCTGATGAACTCACCGAGAATGACGCCCTTGCAGCGGTCGAATATGCCATTCATCTTCAACAAGCGCATCTGACGGTCGATGTTACGCATGTTCTCACCGATTTCTTCCACGAAGAGAATCAAGTCTTTTCCCTTGGTGGCATCGGCCCGAGAGCCAACGTTGGGCGCGAAGGTGCAGAGGTTGCCGCCTACGAGCACGCCACTGGCACGGCCCAGGATATTCTGCTGATGCGCAGGAACCTCATAGCGGGGAACCTTGCCCAACAACAGGTCGCGCATCATCGTACAAGTCTTGTCGGTACCGCCCTTGGCCAGAGTAGTACTCATGGTGCCGAGGATGCTCATCACTCCAGCGCGACTCCAGAACCCATGAATGGTGGAGATGTCGCTGTAGCCGACAATCCACTTCCGGGCAGCCTTCACTTCGTCGAACGGTAGCTGGTCTATGAGTTGGATAGTGCCGTAGCCGCCACGATTGCAGAGGATGGCCTTGATGCTTGGGTCACTCAAAGCCCAGCGGATATCACTCACGCGCTCTTCCACCGTTCCGCCTATCTTACCGTCCAGCACCTTGTCGACATTGGGGCCGATGACGGGTTCAAAGCCCCAAGAGCGGAGCACATCGGCTGCTTTCTCAATGGTCTCTATCGGCGTGAAGTACGAGGGCGAGATCATTGCCACCCTGTCGCCCGCTTTCAGATAGTCGGGCTTCGCACAGTTCAACACCACCTGCTCGTCTGGAGTCGGCACGATACCATTATCATCATTATCATTGCTGCACGATGTCAGCGTCATGGTAGCCATCATGGCGGCCACAGCCATTAATATATGCTTCTTCATCTGAATATGCATTCTATATCATTCTTTATACTCCAACGCCAGTCCACCTTCGCTGGTTTCCTTGTAGAGCGAAGGCAGGTCGTGGCCTGTGCGCTTCATCACCTCCACCACATGGTCAAAGGAAATACGGTGGTTACCGTCGGAAGAGATGGCATAGAATGTGGCATCAGCAGCACGTGCGGCAGCAAAGGCATTACGCTCAATGCATGGAATCTGAACCAATCCGCAGATGGGGTCGCAGGTCATGCCGAGGTGATGTTCCAGTCCCATCTCTGCAGCATATTCTATCTGATTGGGACTGCCTCCCCATAGTTGGCAACCGGCAGCGGCAGCCATGGCACAGGCTACGCCTATCTCACCTTGGCATCCCACTTCTGCTCCACTGATGCTGGCATTGTGCTTCACCACATTGCCAAAAAGTCCTGCAGTAGCAAGGGCTCTCAGTATGCGCTGCTCAGAGAATTTCAAGTCGTGGTAGTGCTCATAGAGAATGGCAGGAAGTATGCCGCAACTACCACAGGTAGGTGCCGTCACAATCGTACCTCCACAGGCATTCTCCTCAATGACAGCCAATGCATAGGAATAGAGCATGGCGCTGTAACGAGCGGCTTCATTGTAACCTTGTGCCTTAACATAGTAAGATACGGCCTTGCGCGACAGACCTAACGGACCAGGCAGGGCGCCTTCTGCATCGAGGCCTCGTTTCACAGCTTCCTGCATCGTATGGAAGACTTCTTTCAGAAAATCCCAGATTTCCGGACCTTCGCACTGTTCCACATATTCCCAGTATCCATGGCCGGTTTTATTGCACCACGCCATGATGTCCTTAATTTTATGCATCTCATAGATGTCGCCGCCTGATGCGAACATGTCACCCTCGGCCTTGCCCTCGGAAAGTGCACCACCGCCAACGCTATAGACAGTCCAATCGTCGCCTCCGTCAGCCGTGAACTTCATGCCGTTGGGATGGAACGGCAGGAATTCCTTGGGTTGCCAGACGATGTTCACAGGGGCTACCTTACTGAGCACATCGATGATGGCTACATCAGTCATATGACCTTTTCCCGTGGCAGCGAGACTGCCGTAGAGGGTTACTTCGAAGCTTTTGGCCTCGGGATGGCGCTTGGCATAGATACGTGCTGCATTGTCTGGTCCCATCGTGTGACTGCTGGACGGACCTTTCCCAATTCGGAATAGTTCTCTGAGTGATTTCATATTTTATCTCGTTTTATTCTTTAGTAAACCCTCCATAATCTTACCAATTTGGTGGCAACACGATATTCTCCACGTCGTGAGCCTTCTCGAACAGCGGAGAAATTTCATCATCGGTGAATCCTGCGATGCCGCAGCCGATGCGAGTCACGAGGAACGTCAAGTTCTGATGTTCTTTGGCGAACGCGATAAACTCATCCACGTAGGGCTTGATGGTCTCTACCCCACCCTGCATCGTTGGGATGCCATAGCTCTGACCTTGCAGACCCACGCCCTGACCCATGATGGCTCCAAACTTGCGATAGGCGATGTAGGCCGCCCCACCGCCATGCATACCTTTCAGGTTGCTGCCGAAGACAAAGATCTCGTTCGGCTGCAGCTCTGTAATAAACTCCGGTGTTGTTCTCTTCTGTTCCATATCATCAAATTATTCTTTTACGACACTGGTATCAATTTTTTTATAATTAGCTTTCTTTGTCCGGTTCGGATTTCGCACCGATAACGATTTCCCATTCACCATTCTTGCGGCCACCTTTTCGGATAAGGATGCCCAGCTTTTTCAGTTTTGCCAAATCCCGTTGAATTGTTCTATGATCTATGGAACTCTTTTCCGACACCTTTTCCGAAATCTTTTCCGAAATAGCCTTCGCTGAGATGGTAGAATCCGCAGCTATCATACTCAGTATTTCTATCTGTCTATCAGTTAGTTGTACCAACAAATCATCGGGAACTTCTTTTACGAAATCAGGCAGTTCTTTTACGACATCTTTTACGACATCTTTTACGACATCCTTCGTCTCAATAGACAAAACCAGTTTCACTTGCATCAACTCCCGTTGCTCAATAAGATCCGGTTTCAGCCAGTGTTTTTCGTTCCATGCGCTGAGTATCAACGGGAATCCCGACCCGAGGTTCTCACCAAAGCCAATCATGCGGAACATATTCTGGATGCGTTGGTTACGGGCTCTCGTTTCCTCACCCGCATATATCTGCTCCACAGGCAGCCTCAACAAGCCAGGATTCGTGAACACAAACTTATCGTCGTACTTTTCCACCTTCAACACGCTGTTCAGCATCAGGTCAGCATGGATGATGCAGT
>Ga0326513_10001566_pt1 | contig 17659 bp, 11 predicted proteins | sample 2_2465_0518_D_FD_203654 | JGI IMG/M metagenome (GOLD analysis project Ga0326513, IMG submission 203654) | Bovine rumen microbial communities from UC Davis, California, United States - 2_2465_0518 | ecosystem: Host-associated > Mammals > Digestive system > Stomach > Rumen | place: USA... | reverse complement strand
GAAGTGTACTTCGCCACCACATCTCAGGATAGTATTGCGCATATTCTCAATAACACGTGGCAGACGGTCTGTTCCAATATGAGGATGTGCATCCACCAATATGTTAGGACTGGCACCATGTTGCACAAATATATTCAGGATGCGTTCGCTGTTGCCGCGCTTCTTGCTACGGGTGTATAGTTTTCCGTCACTATAAGCGCCTGCCCCACCTTCACCAAATGAATAGTTGCTCTCGGGGTCAACCCGTTGCTCGGGGCGGATCCGAGCCAAATCCTTTTTACGTTCGTGAACATCCTTGCCGCGTTCGATGACAATGGGGCGTAGCCCAAGCTCTATCAACCTCAAAGCAGCAAAAAGACCGCCAGGTCCGGCTCCAACCACAATAACCTGAGGAGCATCACTCACATCATGATATACTATTGGCGTGTAGAGAAGTTCATCGGGCTCTTCGTCTATGTAAATTCTAACAGTCAGATTTACATAAATAGTACGTTGGCGGGCATCAATACTACGTTTTAACACCCTTATGGCCTGTGCTTTTATTCCTTCGTTTTGTTGAAGATAGGCCTTAATACTTTGTTCGTTGTATGCCTCTTGAGGCAGTATTCTGAGGTTGGCTTCGCGTATCATACATTATTAATGTAAAGCAAAAGTACAAATAAATTCCATTTTTATGTCTGTGAATTGGAAAAATATTGTTACTTTTGCACAGGTTTTGTATAAGATAAGTTAAGCAAAGGGATGAAAGTACTTAAATTTGGCGGAACATCCGTAGGTTCTGCAGAAAGTATTCTTAATGTAAAAAAGATTGTTGAAAGTCAGAGCGAGCCAGTCATTGTGGTAGTAAGCGCTCTGGGTGGAATTACCGACAAACTTATAAAGACCAGCCAGTTGGCTGTAGATGGTGACACCTCTTATCAAGAGAGTTTCAAGGAGATTGTTGAGCGCCATGAGGATATGGTGAACACGGTTATTCCTGCTGGTAAGAAGCGTGAAGACCTCATGGCTGTTGTAAGGGAAAGTCTGGAGGAACTGAAGAGTATCTACCAAGGCGTCTATCTAATAAAGGACTTGAGTCCAAAGACTTCTGCCGCAATTGTCAGCTACGGTGAACGGATTAGCACTCGCATTGTGTCAACCCTGATAGATGGATCAGAGTGGTTTGACAGCAGGGAATTCATAAAGACCGAGGTAAAACAGGGCCGTAAGCGTCTGGCTACGGAGATTACCAATAAACTGGTTAAGCAGAATTGGAAGACGATTCCCAATATCAGTGTGGTAGGTGGCTTCATCAGTACAGATGCCGAAAGTGGAGAGATAACTAATCTGGGTCGTGGCGGTAGTGACTACACAGCCAGTATTATTGCAGCTGCATTAGATGCCAGCGTGCTGGAGATTTGGACCGATGTAGATGGATTTATGACTGCCGACCCGCGTGTTATTTCCGCTGCATACGTTATTCCCGAGTTGAGTTACGTTGAGGCAATGGAGCTCTGCAACTTTGGCGCCAAGGTCGTCTATCCTCCCACAATCTACCCTGTATGTATAAAGAACATCCCCATACTTATCAAGAATACCTTTAACCCGGATGCTCCAGGGTCTATCATCAAAGATGTCGTGAAGGATGATAAGCGCAGCATCAAGGGTATCAGCAGCATCAAGGGAACTTCTCTGATTACTGTATCTGGTCTTTCCATGGTGGGCGTGATAGGTGTGAACCGTCGTATCTTTACATGTCTGGCCGACAATGGCATCAGCGTCTTTATGGTCAGTCAGGCGAGTTCCGAGAATAATACCAGTATCGGTGTCCAGGATGTAGATGCTGATGAGGCTTGTCGTGTGCTTAATCTGGAGTTCCAGAAAGAGATTGAAGACGGCGCTATGTTCCCCATGATAGCCGAAAAAGGGTTAGCTACCGTAGCTGTCGTAGGCGAGAATATGAAACATACGCCGGGTATAGCCGGTAAGTTGTTCGGTACATTGGGTCGCAGCGGTATCAGCGTTATTGCCTGCGCTCAGGGAGCCAGCGAGACCAATATCTCGTTTGTTATCAATCAGAACTATCTGCGTAAGGCGCTGAATGTTATCCACGACTCCTTTTTTCTGAGTGAATATCAGGTGCTGAATATTTTTATCTGCGGTGTTGGAACCGTAGGCGGCAGCCTGATAGAGCAGATTCATCAGCAGCAAGAGAAACTGAAGCGTGAGCTCCGTCTGAATCTCAATGTAGTAGGTATTGCTAGCGGACACTATGCAATGTTCCGCAGGGAAGGCTTAGAACTGGATAATTTCCGTGAGCGTCTTCTTCAGTCAGAACCTAGCAATATTCAGCGTTTGCACGATGAAGTGATTGGCATGAATATCTTTAATAGTGTCTTTGTTGACTGTACAGCAAGCGAAGAAGTGGCAGGACTATACAAGGACTTCCTTACACATAACATCAATGTTGTAGCTGCCAACAAGATTGCTGCCAGTAGTGATTATGCCAATTATAGTGAGCTCAAACATATCGCCCAGAAGCGTGGTGTTAAGTTCTTGTTTGAGGCTAATGTGGGAGCCGGACTTCCTATAATAAGAACCATCAACGATCTGTGCAACTCTGGTGATAAGATTCTGCGTATAGAAGCTGTGCTGAGTGGTACGTTGAACTTTATTTTCAATACCATCAGCAAGGAGATTCCTTTTAGTAAAACGGTTGAAATGGCTAAGAATCAAGGGTATAGCGAACCAGACCCTCGTGTCGATCTCAGTGGTAAGGATGTTGTACGCAAGTTGGTAATCTTAGCTCGTGAAGCCGGCTACGAGATCAATCAGGAAGATGTAGAAGCTCATCTCTTTATTCCCCAGCGTTTCTTCGAAGGATCCATCGAAGAGTTCTGGAAGAACCTTCCTTCCCTTGATGCTGACTTCGAGGCTCGTCGTGCAGTTTTGGAGAAAGAAAATAAAGTGTGGCGCTTTGTGGCCAAATTCGAAAACGGACACGGTAGTGTATCTCTTGAGGAATATAATCGCGATCACTCGTTCTATGTACTGGAAGGCTCCAATAACATTGTTCTTCTTACTACAGAGCGTTATAATGAATATCCCATGCTTATTCAGGGATACGGTGCAGGAGCAAGTGTTACAGCAGCAGGTGTCTTTGCAGATATCATGAGCCTGGCCTGATAGCCAATTATCCATTATCCATTCAAATGAAGCATCTTATTATCTTAGGAGATGGTATGGCTGATTGGGCTATACCCCAACTGGATGGTAAAACCCTTTTAGAGTATGCTGTCACGCCACACATGGATTGGTTGGCACAGCATGGACGTAACGGGATGCTAAAAACTATTCCTGATGGGTTCCATCCTGGGAGCGAAGTTGCCAACAGCAGTATCTTAGGGTACGATCAGCACCTTGTTTATGAAGGACGAGGACCCTTGGAGGCTGCCAGCATAGGTGTAGAACTGGAGCCGGGCGATTTGGCTCTGCGTTGCAATCTGGTCTGCCTGGAAGGCGATTTGCTGAAGAATCATTCCTGTGGACGTTTGGAGACAGAGGAAGGTGATGTGCTGATTCGTTTCCTGCAAGAAAAGTTAGGCAACGAACGCATACATTTCTATACAGGCGTCCAGTACCGTCATCTTCTGGTAATAAAGGGAGGTGACAAGCATCTGGACTGCACCCCTCCGCATGATATCCCCCTGAAACCTTGGAGAAAAAGCCTCCCCCTTGCCTCCTCCGAAGGAGAGGGAAGTGAGACAGCGGCTTTGCTCTGTGATTTAATCTTCAAGAGCCAGGAACTGCTAAAAGATCATCCGCTTAATATACAACGTCAGCAACGGGGTATGGATCCTGCCAACTGCATTTGGCCCTGGGGTGGGGGATACAGGCCTCAGATGGTGCCACTGACCATCACCTATCCGCAAATCAAAAGGGGATCTGTTATTACGGCAGTGGATCTGATTCGCGGAATCGGAAAGTATGCCGGTTTGCGCGTAATTGATGTCGAAGGTGCCACAGGACTTTGGGATACCAACTACGAGGGTAAAGCCCAGGCTGCTATCCAGGCTCTCAAGGATGGCGATGATTTTGTATATGTACACGTTGAGGCCAGTGATGAGGCTGGGCACGACGGTAATCTGGAGCTTAAACTTCAGACTATAGAGAATCTGGACAACCGTCTGGTTCGTCCCATCCTCGAAGCTGCCCCTACCATAGGCGAAGAGGTTGCCATTGCTTTATTGCCTGACCATCCAACGCCCATCGCTCACCGTACCCATACTGCAGAGCCTGTTCCCTTCTGCATTTACTATCCGGGCATAGAACCTGATGGCGTGCAGACTTTCAGTGAGGTGGCGGCTCAAGAAGGAGCATATGGTAAAATTGAAGGCGATTCCTTTATTAAAATCTTCATGACTAACCCTAATAATCCTTAATTCTTCACTCTTAATTCTTAATTCGAATAAACATGATATACTATAGCACAAACGGAAAAGCGCCCCTTGCAACGTTGCAGAAAGCCGTAGTAAAGGGATTGGCAGAAGATAAAGGGCTATATATGCCCCAAAGTATCAACCCCCTTCCACGGTCGTTTTTCGGTTCTATCCAGGATCTCTCGTTTCAGGAGATTGCCTATCAGGTAGCCGACTGTTTCTTTGGCGAGGATGTAGAGGCAGAGGCACTGCGCAAGATTGTTTACGATACACTCTCCTTCGATGTGCCTGCTGTTAGGGTGACAGACAACATCTTCAGCTTGGAACTGTTTCATGGTCCTACCTTGGCCTTTAAGGATGTGGGTGCCCGCTTCATGGCTCGATTATTGCAGTACTTCATTAGGGACCTTAAGGACTCTAAGGACCTTAAGGAAGTTAATGTCCTTGTTGCCACCAGTGGCGATACGGGCTCTGCCGTTGCCAATGGATTCCTGGGTGTAGAAGGCATTCATGTTTATGTTCTCTATCCTAAAGGTAAAGTCAGCCCCATTCAGGAATGTCAGTTTACCACTTTGGGCCAGAATGTTACAGCCGTTGAAGTGGATGGTGTCTTCGATGACTGCCAGGCGCTTGTCAAGAGTGCCTTTATGGACAGGGAGTTGAATGAGCGCATGCAGCTAACCTCAGCCAATAGCATCAACGTGGCCCGCTTCTTGCCCCAGAGTTTTTATTATTTCTATGCGTACGCTCAACTCAAGAAGTTGGGGCTTGCAGATAATGTAGTCGCCTGTGTGCCTAGCGGTAACTTTGGTAATATCTGTTCAGCCCTCTTCGGTAAACGAATGGGATTACCTATCAAACGCTTTATAGCTGCTAATAATGCCAATGATGTATTCTTCCATTATTTGCTGACAGGAATATACACTCCCCGCGCAAGTGTGCAGACTATTGCCAACGCTATGGATGTGGGCGACCCTAGCAATTTTGCTCGTATTTACGACCTATATAATAGTAGTCATGAAGCTATCTGTGCAGATATTTCGGGTGCTTCTTATACTGACGATCAGATATCCGGTACCATGCGAGAATGTCTGAAACAAACAGGTTATCTCTTAGATCCTCATGGAGCCTGTGGCTATCGTGCCCTTCAGGAAGGATTGCGCGAAGGTGAGGTCGGCTTTTTTCTTGAGACTGCTCATCCTGCCAAGTTCAAGCAGGTGGTTGATGATATCTGTGGTACTGATATTGAAATTCCAGCACGTTTGCAAGCCTTTATGAAAGGTAAGAAGAAGAGCGTTCCTATGGGTAAAGACTTTGGCGAATTCAAGTCATACCTAATGAGCCGTTAAAGAATGTGGGCATCTATAATAATGGCTCTTCCTTCCCGGACTTGGAACTTTACTTCGTACTTAGCAAACTCCAGGGCATATGTTCGCTCAGGGTCTTCTTGATAATGTGGACGAGGGTCGGCTGCTAGCACACCTCGTAAGGCTTCCAATTTTTCTGTATCAAACAGACAAGCTATATCGGATGGAATCTCTACCTCAAGAGGTTCCATCTTTCTGTTTTGCTCTTCAGCGAACCCACCCTTGGCATCAGGGTGGGAGTCCGTAAAGGGCAGATAAGGCTTAATATCCAGAATGGGTGTTCCGTCCATCAGGTCGGCTCCTTCCACTTCTATAACGGGTCCGTCGGGTGTATGAAGAACTATTTTGCTGATGCGGACTGATGAAAGACCTATGTTGTTAGGACGGAACGGACTCCTCGTTGCCCAAACCCCCATGCGTTGGTTGCCTCCCAAGCGTGGCGGACGAACTGTAGGGCTCCAGCTCTTCCCGTCCCGGTGTGCTTCTGAGAAGTCCCATAGCAACCAAATGTGCGAGAAACCTTCCATTCCTCGTAGTGCCTCCGCATTACGGTACTCGGGTTCAAAAACTATGCGTCCCTTCAGTCCCTTTACCAGACCGCTTTGCCGGGGAATGCCAAACTTGGTCTTGAAATCAGTATGTATCTTAGCAATTATTTTCATCTTTTCAAGAATCTAATCAGGTATAGAATGCCTGCTGTGGTCAGTCCGAATGGGAAAGCCATCCAAATCCCCCACAGACCTCTGTGCATAGTAAAGCCGAACAGGTATCCCAATGGCAGTGATACGATAAAGTAGGCAAAAAATGCAATCCTCATAAGCGGCTTTACATCTTCCATCCCTCGTAGAGCATTACAATAGGTACATTGCAAGGCATCTCCGAACTGATAGATGCACAGAGGAATCACAACGGCAGCAACAAGGGTTGACACCTCTTGACTATTGGTAAACCATGTCCCTATCTGGTCTCTTAGTAAAAAGATGGGCACAGCCGTAAGGAGACCTAGTATCCAGTTCAGATGCAAGCCGGCAAAAGCCACATGGCGTATTTCTCTTAGTCGGCCTGCTCCGCGATAGTAGCTGACTTGAATGGCAACAGCTGCACTCATGCCGTAATAGAGCATGAAGCAAAGTTGGGCCACTGTGAGCATTACCTGATGGGCTGCCAGGGAAGTAGTTCCTAACCAACCCACGTAGAAGGCACTCAGGCTAAAACTGGCCGTCTCCATTCCCATCTGAAGCATAATGGGAACCCCAAGTAGGACCATCTGCCTCAGGTCTTCTTTGCACACTTGGGCTTTCCAAAAATCCTTTCTGTAGGGTTCATATCTTTTTGTGAAGTGGAAAATACCGGCAAAAGCAGCCCATATGGCAAATCTGCTCAGTAACGTAGCCAGTCCGGCACCCGTCAGCCCCATCTCCGGAAGTCCTCCTATACCATATATCAGCAGCCAGTTTCCCGCCACATTTAATATATTTCCACCCAAGAGAATCCACATGGGCATACGCGTATCCAGAATGCCGTCCGAGAATTGCTTAAAGGCATTGAAGGCCATCATCGGGATAAAACTTAGCGTATGAAGTAGCAGGTAGGGACGCATCAGTGGCAGCAAATGCTCAGGCAACCCCAAATGGTGAAGATTCTGGTACAGAACTGCCATTATGGCCATCATTGTAAGAGCCAGTATGTTGTTAGTCAATAGGCTGTTCTTCAGTTTCTGTGCTATGCTCCCCGTTTCGTTCTTCCCCAATAGAGCCCCCACAACAGGAGTCAGTCCGTAGGAGAAGCCCAATGCTGATATTGTAATTAGTCCGACGATGCCGTTTATAAATCCTGCAGCAGCTAGTTCGCCCGTGCCGTATCGGCCTATCATCATAGTATCTATAATACCCATTATGACAGTTCCGATTTGGCCTATCATAATGGGTATTCCCAGTCTTAGCAGCGTGGGGTAGTGTATGATGTACTTTTTCAGCATCCGTTTTATTAGCCCATAGCATTGTGGAATGTCAGATGGTCACCTTCGGCATCCACCTCTATAGGTATGTTCTGTTGCAATGTGCCTCCCAGCATAGCCTTGCTCAGGTCGTTCAGCAGCATACGTTGAATGGCACGTTTTACGGGTCGGGCACCAAAGTCGGGATCGTAACCTTCCCGTGCCAGCAGTTCTATTGCAGGCTCTGTAACCTTCAACTTCACATTGTTCTGCTCCAGCATCTTGGCAATGCTGTTTATCTGCAGTCGGACCACTTGCTTTATCTCGCCTTGTGTCAGCGGATGGAAGACAATCGTCTCGTCTATTCGGTTCAGGAACTCGGGGCGAATGGTTTGTCTAAGCAACTGTAGAACCTCTTGCTTTGTTTCCTCCAGTTTTTCGGTTGGAGCGTTGGCAAAGAGCTGACTGCCCAGGTTGCTGGTCATGATAATGATGGTATTCTTGAAGTTTACCGTCCTGCCCTTAGAGTCTGTCAGACGTCCGTCGTCCAGCACTTGCAGGAGTGTATTGAATACATCGGGATGAGCCTTCTCTATCTCATCAAAGAGCACCACCTGATAAGGTTTTCTCCTCACGGCTTCAGTAAGCTGACCACCTTCGTCATAACCCACATATCCTGGAGGAGCACCGATCAGACGTGTCACACTGAACTTCTCCTGATACTCGCTCATATCTATACGGGTCATCATGCTCTCGTCGTTGAACAGATAGTCGGCCAGCGCCTTTGCCAACTCCGTCTTACCTACACCCGTAGTTCCTAGGAAAATGAAGGAACCTATAGGTCGCTTCGGGTCTTGCATACCTGCTCTGCTACGTCTTACGGCATCACTCACGGCTTGTATGGCCTCGTCCTGTCCAATCACACGCTTATGCAGTTCCTCTTCCAGATGCAGCAGTTTTTCTCGTTCACTTTGCATCATCTTCCTTACCGGGATGCCTGTCCAACGGCTAACTACATCGGCAATATCATCCGCAGTTACCTCTTCTTTCAGCATCGCCTCAGAGCCTTGAGCTTCTTTCAGCTGTTGTTGCGTAGCCTCGATGTCTTTCTCCAGCTGTTGCAACTTGCCATATCTGATTTCAGCTACCTTGGCATAGTTACCCTCGCGTTCTGCTTTTTCAGCCTCGAATTTAAGGGTTTCTATCTGCTGTTTGTTTTGCTGAATATGGTTTAAAAGGTTCTTTTCGCCTTGCCATTTCTGCTTGAAGTGATTCTCTTGCTCTTGTAATTCAGCAATTTCTTTGTTCAGGGCTTCCAGCTTAGGCTTGTCGCCCTCACGTTTAATCGCCTCTCGTTCAATCTCCAACTGTTTCAGCCTACGGCTTATCTCATCCAGTTCCTCGGGAACAGAGTCGCGCTCCATACGCAGTTTTGCAGCTGCCTCGTCCATCAAGTCGATGGCCTTGTCTGGCAAGAAACGTTCAGTAATATAACGTGTGGACAGTTCCACAGCGGCTATGATGGCATCGTCCTGAATCCTCACATGGTGATGGTTTTCGTAACGTTCTTTCAGGCCACGCAGAATGCTGATGCTGGCCAGTCGGTCAGGCTCATCCACCATTACCGTTTGGAACCGGCGCTCCAATGCCTTATCCACCTCGAAGTATTTCTGGTACTCGTCCAGTGTTGTTGCACCGATGCTACGCAACTCTCCACGAGCCAGAGCAGGTTTCAGAATGTTGGCAGCATCCATGGCTCCCTCGCTCTTTCCTGCACCCACCAGTGTATGAATCTCATCTATAAATAGGATAATGTTGCCTTCGCTCTGAACCACCTCGTTTACCACGCCTTTCAGACGTTCCTCAAACTCGCCTTTGTATTTGGCTCCGGCCACCAGTGCACCCATATCCAGACTGTAGAGTTGTTTCTCCTTTAGGTTTTCTGGTACATCACCTCTCAGAATACGGTGTGCCAATCCTTCCACAATAGCCGTCTTACCAGTACCTGGTTCACCTATAAGTATAGGGTTGTTTTTGGTACGTCGAGAGAGAATTTGCAGTACACGCCTAATCTCCTCGTCCCTACCTATAACAGGGTCAAGTTTGCCGGCGCGAGCCTCGTCAACAAGGTTTCTGGCAAACTGCCCCAAAAAGCTGTTTTGGTTATTCTGTGTCATCATAATGTACTCCTTTCTTTTTGTAACGTCAACGTCAACGATAATGCTAACTGTTCACCAAAAGGAGTACAAAACCTGTGCAACTTCTTTAATATCAGACAAATTGGCGTTTTCTGCGTCATTCTGGCATGTAATGAAATAGGAAGGTCAGTCTTCAAAGTCGTACCTGTCCAGCGTTTTACCGCATTTAGAGCAGAAAACCTCGTGCTTATAGATAATATTACCGCAATCGTTGCAGCGATACGTACGCTCCTCCTTTTTCTCCTTGTTTTCGGTATTTCCAGTTTCCATGATAATACGTTGTTCTTAAATATAATTAGTTTATTCTTTCTTCTTTTTATATTTTCCGATGGCAGCCTGAAGCCAGTTTCTGATATCGTCGGCCAGCCATTCTGGTGAAATAACCTGTAGCCATTCTCCTCTCGAAAGGATATGTGCCTTAAAATCCGATGTAGGCCTGAGCCTTATTTCGTAGTCGGCATACTCCTTGGTAGCAGCAATTTCGCGTTGCGAAGGGTGTATGGGCAAATCTCTTAGGTAATACTTCTCCATTCCGTATGCTCTCAGTACAATCCGTTCTACCTTTGTGCTGGTATCTACCATAATACCGAAACTCTCTGCAAAGTAGTCCTTAGCGCAGAAATCTGGTTCTACTGCAAATTTCTCATCTAGCAGTTCCACATCCCTAATACGGTCCAGCGAAAAGACAGACATCGATGATTCCTGAGTACCGTTCTCTGCCGTCCTTTCTATTTTGGCTAGCATATACCAGCGTCGCTTAAACAACTTTACGCTGTAGGAAGAAGCTATATAGTTTTTCTCGGTTGCTGCACTGTATTTCTGGTAGGTCATCTTTATCTTCCGGCTCTCGCGCATAGCTTTGATGATATGTTTCAGATGAGTACCCCCCGATGGAATACTCTCCAGCAGGATTCTGTCTTTTACGCCTACATTCTCGTCCAACATATTGCCCACGCTCAGGGTTGCAAACAGCCAGTTAGCCACAGTGTCTTCGCTCAGCACTTCTTTGTTATAGATATAATAGCGGTATCCGTCCCTTTTATCGCACTCAATAATTACACCAAACATATCCAGTATGGCATCACGGTGTCGGTTGAAGGTGGTTCGGGAAAATTCTACTCCACCGCTCTCTTCCCTGCGTTGCCATTTTTTGTTAATCTCTGCAAAGGTAATCTTTCCTGCCTGATGTATGGTCTCAATCAGCCAGATATATTCCTTGAAAAGAGTTGGTATTTTCATGCTTTATTGACTATTTATACTGCGAAGATACAATAATTTTCTTATTAATTTGGATAATCGCCCACTTAATTGTACCTTTGGGGGCTCAAAAATACATAAACTGACTAGAATGAGATATTTTTTTGCAGTTTGCCTGCTTATGATATCGGCTACGATAATGGCGGTACCTGCCAAACGTATAAAGAAAACTGTTACACTGGCCGACGGCACCCAGAAAGAAGTGATGCTAGTGGGCGACGAAAACACACACTACTACTTGGATGACGATAACATTGCTTATACGTCTACCGAAGAAGGCGTATTCGTAAGAAGAGACAGACGACAATTGGAAAACCAATGGAATGAGCGTCTATCCCGACGAAACAGGCATCGTATACAACGTGCTGAGGCGCGTGGTATGATCATGAACCCTGCATCTTTGTGCGAGGCTGGTATCCAACGTCGTGCCCAGTGGGGAGCCGAACAGAACCCCATCAGTGGCGAGAAAAAAGGATTGGTGATATTGGTGAATTTCCCTGAAAAAACTTTGACCCCCATGCACAGGCAGGAGTTCTACGACCGTTTTTTCAACGAGGAGGGCTTTTCCGAGGCAGGCAATATAGGCAGTGTTCACGACTATTTTTATGAGAATAGCTACGGGCAGTTTAATCTTACTTTCGATGTCTACGGCCCCGTCTATGTAAGCAATTCCATTCAATACTATGGCAAGAATAATTCCGAGGGATACGATAGTTATCCAGCCGAACTGGTGGCAGAAGCCTGTTCGCTGGCAGATGAATTAGGGGCCGATTTTAGTAAGTACGACTGGGATAATGACGGTATGGTGGATCAGGTCTTTATTGTTTATGCTGGCTATGGAGAACATGCCGGAGCACCTTCTTATACCATCTGGCCTCACGAGAGTACGCTGTCCGAAGAGGTCAGTTATGGCGATGGTAACGGTCCTGTAACTATCGACGGTGTTGTCATAGACACATATGCCATAGCATCCGAGTTGGACGGGACGACAGGCACCACACCTGCCGGAATCGGTACGGCCTGTCACGAGTTCAGTCATTGTATGTGTATCCCCGACTTCTATGATACCTCTTCATCGCCATTACATTACGGTATGGATATGTGGGACCTGATGGACTTCGGTTCATATTCCGGTAACAACAATGGCAATTGCCCTGCTCCCTATACCAGCTATGAACGTATGTATTGCGGATGGCTGACACCCAATGTGCTGGATAATCCCTGTATAGTGAAAGACATGAAGTCCCTGTATCAGGCCCCCGAGGCGTATATTATCTATAACGATGCCAATCACAACGAATATTATATGCTGGAGAACCGTCAGGGTGAGGGATTCGATGCATCTTCTCCTGCTACGGGACTGCTGGTGCTGCATGTATTCTTCAACTCCAATGCCTGGACGAACAATACCGTCAACAACTCAAATATTCAGCGCATGACAATTATTCCGGCAGACGGGGTCCTGACGCACGCAACCAACTATCGCGATACATGGCCGGGTACTACGGGGAAGACAGAACTTACCGATACCTCATCTCCTGCAGCAACCCTTTATGCAGCAAACTTGGACGGCATCAAGAAAATGGGGAAGCCCATAGAAGATATAGTAGATGTAGAGGGTAAAATCAGTTTTACCTTTGATAGGGGAAAGGATATAGATACACCAACAGTAACAGAAGCCATTGAAGTGAAGGCTGATGGCTTTACTGCCTGTTGGGGTGCTGTAGAGAATGCTACCGGGTATAGGGTAAGGCTCACGGCCGAGGATATGGAACCGCAGCTGTATCCCATTTCGGAGTTGTCCCTCTTACAGGAGGATTTCAGCCGTTTCAACAACAAAAAGACAACAGATGGAACATCCGATATCAGTTGGTCTATAGACAATTATACTGCCACCTCGGGGTGGGAGGGCGAGAAATTGTACACCACGCCTCAGAATGAGGTTAAGATGGGCTCTTCTAAAGGCGGCGGTAGTATCTACTCACCCTGGATTTCTGCGCCGTCAGATACGGTCACCTTTGTCTTTACTGCCCGTCAGTATGGAACAGACACCCAGCCCCTGATTTATTACTATGGCGAGGAAGGTTCTGCAGACAAAATAGACAGTGTAAGACTTGCCATCGAACCGACTCGCTTCGTTGCCACTATTCCTGTAAGGGCAGATAGCTTCTGGTTGAGTCTTAATAGCAAGGGCCGCTGTTATATCTCGGAGATTAGTATCTATGATGGCATCGTTACCGAGGAACAATTGGCAACAGGCCTTGTGCCCCTTATGAAAACAAAAACCGAAGTGGTAGAGACACTCAGGAACTCTTACATCTTTACAGACCTTTCCAACCAGTGTAAATACACCTACAGCGTATGTGCCCAGAACGGTAATGCCGTCAGCAAATGGAGCAACCAAATAGAGGTGTTACTGCCAACGGATCCCGACGGAGTAGTTGATATTGAACAATCCCCATTGGCTACAGACCAATCGGTTTACGATCTCTCAGGCCGCAAAGTTACCGGAGCGGAAGCAAATTCTTCACCCTTCACTCTTCGTTCTTCACTTAAAAAGGGTATCTATATTCAGAACGGGAAGAAATTTGTGAAATAACCTCTATTTTACCAATATCTTTTCGGTTTTCCGGGAACCATTCTTTATGGTGGAACGAAGTTGCAGACCTCGTTGTCCTTTACGCACTTCCCGCCCTGTTAAGTCATAGTGTTTTGTCGTGTACACCTTTTCGTCCTCTTGAACGATGCTGATTTCGTCAGGGGTCGGTTCTGTCGTGTCTGTTTCCTCTCCTTCGATTCGCAACCAGTTCATGCGGTTGTCGGCTTGTTTTACATTGTTCAGACGTAGCCGGTGGTTGCCTGGAGTGAGTGGCACAGATACCGTTTGAGTAGTCCACTTGTTCCCTGTAGAGGACAACTTAGCAGTGGCTTTCTTCTTTCCGTCCACAAGTATATCGATTGTTGTTCCGCTGGTGTTGCAGAGACGCATCGAGAGCGTATAGCGTTTGTTAGATCCAACATTGATGAGGTACTCTACATAGGGAGTAATAATCTCGTTCTTCCAGTTTTTGTATTGCTGGAAACGGTTCAATTCGATGGCATAGGGGCTCTCTTCGTCGGTACTGCGTCTCAGTTTGCATTCACGCATGTCTATGTAGTCCTTTGCGGCTATCTGTTGTCCGGGTTTGTAGTGCCAGAGTGTATCAAACGCTGACATATGGGTATAAACAAGGCCTAGTTCGGTAAACTGCAATGCTTTGTCGCTTCCAGTGAAAATGTGGTAGTATGGGTAGTCGTTAGTGAAACTGCCACCGATACCCATAAACCAGGCATACCCCATTACGTTAGGGCTCTGTTCCAGCACTCTTACCTTCTCGACCATCTGGTCTAATTGGCTCTCCTCAGTTGTTACGAAACCGTCCTTGTCACCTTCTCCTGCGCAGAACTCCGTAAGCATTATCTTCTTTCGTCCGTTTCGTTCGAAAAAGGCGAGTAGCCGTGGGTCGCGGTCTGCTGCATAAAGGTATTCATTCACATACCAGTCTACTGCACTTGCCCAGTTCATATAGGTATGTAGGGCAATGCAGTCCATGCGTGGGTCACGCCCTTCATTAAGCATTCTGTATTCTTCGATGAAAGCTCCGAGCCACTCGTCCAACCCCCACACCTTCCCGTCGCTCAGTTTCTGGTAACCGAAGTTCATGGCAGGCGAGGCGAGTGTCAGGTTGTACTCCTCAGCTATACGCTCAACTTTTGGCCAGTATTTTGCGGCAACAGACGGAGTGATGTTCGAACCACCATCGTTCGAAGTAAAGTTCGGCTCGTTGAAGCCCAGTAAGTATTTTGTTTGAGGATGGCTATTGAGGTAGTTACGGAGTTTCCTTTCATCGAACTGGTGGTTCCAGCACATCGGAGCAAAGTTGATGTCGTCCTCTGCTCCTGTGAAGAGTCCGTCGGGATTTGGTGTAACCGCCCAGTTATATGTCCAGCTTACACCCTCCTTAAGTGCCTCCGACCAAGTTCGTGTGTAGTGAGGGTTGTTCTCGCACACCCCTCGCTTCTCGCTGCGTCTTGGTTGAGCAGTCACGAAGAGTGGCAGTAATACAGCCAGCACCAGACTGGCCGCCAGTCTATAGTTGCACATCATCACGTTTGGGATAGCCCTTTTGCTCGTTTAGTTAATCAGGTAGGTCTTGGTCTTACCTTTATAGGTGGCTTTCACTGTGGCGCGACCTTCATTGATGGGGCTTATCTCGAACTTCACCGCAGGGTTTATAGAAAAGGCTGACAACTTGGAGTTAGCCTTCAGCGGAGCATAAACCTGATAATGGCTCACCTCGGTATAACCATTGGCGTTGCTGCTGAAGATGGGTGTTGAGGGGATGGCAAGGTACTTACCATCGACAGTAATAGCAACTTGCGGAACTACAGGCGTACTCCAAACTTCGCCCTTGGTGAAACCGATGCCGTGAAGGTCGAAGAGACCCTGCGGACGCTGGGGCTCCTGACGGCGACCCCACTGGGGACGCTGCTGCTGGTTGGGTTGCTCAACCTCGGGGCCTTCTGCAACTAAGTAGATGGCGTGCTTGCCTGTCAGACCTTCTACACCATCTGCCTTGAGAGAGTAAATCTTAGGTTCTTTCGGTGCCTGGGCTGGAACGTCAATGACACCTAACTCTTTGCCCTCCCAAGGATTGTCGAGACGCACGTGTATGCTGAAGGCACCCTTGCCGCTTGGGGTAAGGAACAGGATAAGACGTGTGTCGTTGCCGGGCTTCGCGCCTTCGAAGGCCTTGCAGCCCTTAATGTCCTGAGCCAGACCGCCGAATCCGAAGTACTTGAAACCTACGATACCGCCGTTCTGAATACCGGCGAGATCCATTGAGTTGTTCCACACGTCGTGGTTGTCCTGCATCCAGTTGTTGGCATTGGGGCCATACACGAAGCAGGCCAGACCGGCTGAGTAGTATTGGTAAGGTGGAAGTCCGAAAATCTGGAAGCCTTCGCTGGTAACCTCGGCTCCTGTGTATTCGTTGCCGTCGGATGCCTTAGCCGTCCATTCGTTGTTGGGCGTAAAGGGATCGTAACCCGTTATGCGTACTTTTCCGCCCTTGGCAACGGCCTTCTTGTCCCACTCAATCTTCACGGGAGCCACCATAGCCTGGCGTGCATTGCCGAAGCCGCGTGGAGGACGGTGATAGAAGACGTACCACTGACCATTGATTTCCTGCAGCGAGCCATGGGTATTGTGACCGAAGTTGGTGGTGATGAGCTTTGAGCCATCCTCGTTCAGCACCACACCGCGTGAATCGACCAGCACACCACCGCTTCGCCAAGGACCGAGGGGCGAGTCGCCGTAGGCATAGCGCAGAGCGGAATTGGTGTTTCCCAGTCCGTATTCCTTTCCGCTGTAGCCGCTGAATACCATTACGTATTTGTTGCCTACCTGACGGATGCTGCTGGCCTCGAAGAAGTTGAAGTCGAGGGGGTTCTGTCCCTCGTAGAGGGCTTTATATTCGCTACCTTCCTTATCGAGCAAACGTCCGTCGTTGCTGCTGGCGGGTATGAAGGGGTCTATAAGTTCGGTGCCTGGACGTTTGGAGTACATGGTGTTCTGGTCTAACTGGCAGGCAGTACTATGCTGGAAACCATAGAAAACGTAGGCACGGAAGCCTTTGGAGAAGTCGGGGTCTTTCTTGTCGGTGATATTCTCGATGAAGACAGAGGGGTCGAAGTCTATAAGCGACCCTTCTACACAGGCACGTCCGTCTGCAGTAAGATTTACTGGGGTGAAGGGACCATTGGGACGGTCGCCCTTGCAAACCATTGGAACTCGCCTCCATCCACGGGAGTGGGGATAGAGCCAGTAGGTCTTCTTGCCTGTATCGGGGTCTTTTGTCTCTACCAGATCGGGGGCATACATGGTGTCCCAACGTCCATCTACGTAGTAAGAGAAAATGGGGCCTTCGTCGCGCCACTGCGTAAGGTCCTCGACGGGAGCCGACCACATGCGGATGTCGTTTCCGCAGTATTCCGAGTAATGGGTGTCGTGCGAACCAATGATGTAGGCACGCAACTTACCTGGGTTGTCGGGGTCTTCAAACACACGGGGTTCGCCATCGGGAACATGCTCCCAGAGGGGGAGGTAGGGGTTCTGGGCTTGCCCAAAGAGGGCGCAGAACGACAGGACGGATAGAATTGTTAAACGTTTCATATTTATTGGTTATTGGTTATTGAAAACGTAAACGGTAAACTGTAAACAGTAAACTCTCTAAACTGACTCTAAACTCTAAACTCTAAACTTTAAACTCTCATCGGTTAGCGGTTATTGGTTAGCGGGCCCCTGTAGTCCTTTCATGGAGAGTGAAATGCGTTCGCGTTGCATATCCACCTCTACTACGCGGACCATCACATGCTGGTGCAGGCTGACGACAGTAGTGGGGTCTTTGATAAACTTATCGGCCAGCTGGCTGACGTGTACCA
>Ga0326513_10001564_pt1 | contig 17668 bp, 17 predicted proteins | sample 2_2465_0518_D_FD_203654 | JGI IMG/M metagenome (GOLD analysis project Ga0326513, IMG submission 203654) | Bovine rumen microbial communities from UC Davis, California, United States - 2_2465_0518 | ecosystem: Host-associated > Mammals > Digestive system > Stomach > Rumen | place: USA... | reverse complement strand
GCGTGATTGACAGCTCCTTTAAAAAAGGAGCCTTGCTTACCGGCATCTCAATATTTGACAATCATTAAAACAGAAAACAAAGTTTTTCAACAAACAGAGAGCAGGCATAAGCCTGCTCCCGATTGGATAAAATGTTAAATTGTTTGAAGAATAAGCTGTTCTCCGTCTGAGGTTACATTGATTGCGGAAAGCGCGTCAGCTCCGCTTTCAATCATAGCATTTGCGATTTTCTCCTCTACCTCGCGGCGGATCGTATTTCTGAGGTCACGCGCACCGCTCTTGCCGCCGCATGATTTCTTTGAAAGATACTTGCACGCCTCGTTGTCATAAGTAAACTTGATATGCTTCTCCTCTAATGTAGGAACATACTCGCTGAGCATTAATCCCGCGATTTCGTCGAAGTTTTCCTCAGTAAGGTTATTAAACACGATAACCTCGTCTACACGCGCAAGGAACTCGGGACGGAGGAAATCGGCAAGCGCCTTCATTACCTTCTCCTTTGACGCTTCCTCGGCAGTTTTGCCGAAGCCGAGCGCGCTGTCCTTGCCTGCGGAACCTGCATTTGAGGTCATTACGATAACCGTGTTTTCAAAATTAACCGCTCTGCCGTGAGCGTCCGTTACCTTGCCCTCGTCAAGAATCTGGAGCAGGATATTGAGAACGTCGGGATGAGCCTTTTCAATTTCGTCAAACAGAAGTACCGAATACGGACGGCGGCGAACCTTTTCTGTTACCTGACCGGCTTCATCGTAGCCTACATATCCCGGAGGTGAACCGATGATTTTTGAAACGCTGTGCTTCTCCATAAACTCGGACATATCAAGGCGGATGAGGGTTTCGGGAGTGTCAAAAAGCTCCTGGCTGAGAACCTTGACAAGCTCCGTTTTTCCTACGCCGGTGGGGCCTACGAAAATGAACGATGCAGGTCTGCGTCTCGGTGAGATCTGACAACGGCTGCGCTTGATTGCGCTTGCGAGTTTTTCAACTGCCTCATCCTGACCGATAATTTTTTTCTTGAGCTCACCCTCTAAATCGGCAAGCTTTGCAAGCTCGTTTTCACGGATCCTTGAAGCGGGAATACCCGTCCAAAGCTCAATTACCTTGGCGATATCCTCCTCGGTAACATGTGAAATAAGCTCGTCGGGATTGAATTTTTCAAGCTCTGAATCGATTCTCGCAAGCTCGGTATTAACCTCTGCAAGCTTCTCATAATCGATATCGTCGGCGTTTGAGAGGTCATCCTTTTTACGGAGCAGTTCTCCCTTTTCATCTCTGAGCTTATCACAGCGCTCCATCTGCTTGTTTCTGAGCGCTGCGCATGCGCAGCTTTCATCGAGCAGGTCGATTGCCTTGTCGGGCAAAAATCTGTCTGTGATATAACGCTCTGAAAGTACGACAGTTTTTCTTACAATATCGTCATCAACCACAACACGGTGGTGGTTTTCGTAGTAGCTCTTTACGCCAGCGATAACGTCAATGCTTTGTGCAATTGTGGGTTCTCCGACCTTTACGGGCTGGAAACGTCTTTCAAGCGCGGAGTCCTTTTCAATATACTTGCGGTACTCGTTGAAGGTTGTAGCGCCGATCACCTGAACTTCACCTCTTGAAAGGGCGGGTTTCAGAATATTGGCGGCGTTCATTGTTCCCTCACTGTCGCCTGTACCGACCAATGAATGGACCTCGTCGATGAAAAGAATAATATTTCCGCTCTCCTTGATTTCCGAAACAAGTCCCTTGATTCGGCTCTCAAACTGTCCGCGGAACTGTGTGCCTGCAACCAGAGAAGTTAAATCAAGCAGCTGGATTTCTTTATTTTTTAGTCTTTGAGGCACGTCGCCGCTTGCGATACGAAGCGCAAGTCCCTCTGCTATTGCGGTTTTACCTACGCCGGGTTCACCGATAAGACACGGGTTATTCTTTGTGCGGCGTGACAAAATCTGAATGATACGCGCAATCTCTACATCTCTGCCGACAATGCGGTCAATTTTACCCTCACGGGCTTTTCTTGTCAGATCCTCGCAGTAAAGACTGATGTGTTTTCTCTTTTTCTCTTTCTTATCTTTTTTGCCTGTCTGAGCTCCGTTTCCGTTTTGAGCGTTAGGCGCGCCTCCTCCAAAGATATTCTTGAAGAAGTTCGGAAACGCCGGAGCTCCGTGAGAGAAGTCGTCGTCATCGCTGCCCGGAGCTTCCTCTTTGAACTGCTCCATCTGCTCGGCAAGGTTATCCGCGCCAAGCTGTTCCATGAGCTGCGACATGTCGCCGTTCTCACCCATTCCCTGCATCAGGGTATTCATCTGATCCTGGACTGTTTCAAGATCCTCGTCAGATATTCCCATCTTGCTGATTAAATCTTCTACAGGTTTTATTCCAAGCTCCTTTGCACAGGTAAGGCAATAGCCTGCTGTGGGAGCGTCTTTTTGTGCATTATTTGAAACGAAAACGACTGCCTGCCGTTTTCCGCATCTGCTGCAAAGCATATTTTCCTCCTATCTGTATAACCCAAAGCTATACCAAATAATTAAGTAATCCTTATTATAACTTACTATGAGATAATTTGCAATATCTTTCACACAGCGTTTTTTACTTCGCGTACTTAATGATTATTATTATTCTTACGTCAGTGTTTCGCGAGAAATCTTCTATTTAATATAAGACTTCATAACTGATTAATTAATAGACCGATTTTCCTGTTTCTCCGCTTTTATCTGCTTAACAATCAGCGCGGCGTACATTACAAGCGCAAACACCATGAACGCTGCCGTAACAATAAACGTTACCGTGATGAGCATATCATTTGTTATATTAAACGCCGCTTTCAGGAATATGATCGTGCAGACCGAAAGGTAAAAAATCACGGTCGCAACCTTGCCGTACCATCTTGCGGGCGGCGGAGTTACCTTCATAATAAGCAGGATAAGTCCGCCCAAAAGCATCAGGAATTCCTTGCCTATCATTACAAGCATTATCGGCAGCAGCGACGGCATATAAATCACCATGCAGACTGCGACGCTTACAAGCGTTACCTTGTCAGCAATCGGATCGAGAATTTTTCCGAGTGACGTAACCTGATCAAGCTTTCTTGCAAGAAAACCGTCAAGGCAATCGCTCAGTCCCGAAAAACCGATACACAGCGCGGCGGCAATATAATTCTTATTAAGAAAAAAGAAAATAAACGGAGCAACCAGCAAAAATCTTAAATAAGTAAGAATATTCGGAACCGTAACCAAGTCCGAAGCCTTAAAGCTCCAATTGTTTCCACCCATTAATTTTCACCCTTATTTTAATTTACTTAAAAAAGCAAAGCAAATTGAACAACGAACCAAAAACTCCGCTGTTGTTAACCACGCTCGGATTCGCGTTGACAAATACTACATAAAGCATGTTGACCGCGAACACAACAAACACTATACCCTCGGCAAAGCCGATTATTCCGCCGAGAATATGGTTGATCTGGCTTACAACGGGGATTTCAAATATCTTAACCACATGACGGATAAGCAGCTTAAAAAGACAAAATACAACGGTAAAAATAACCGCCATCAAAATCAGCGAAATAATGCTGATTGTCAGAGCGCCTACCGGCTTTTCAAGATTCTGCGCGACCGTCAGGGTTTGGTCGTTGCTTATTACAAGGCTTTTTTGAACATCGTTTAAAGACATTCCAAACATCTTCATAAACGGATTCAGCAAGCCCGTTACCCAGTCGGGCGCGCTGTTAAGACTTGTGTTTATTGCGGTGTCTACTCCCTGCGTGCTGATTGTCGTCTGTATTTTTTCAATTACTCCCTGCTTGATAAAGCTGTTGTAAATAGCCTGCGCCAGCGCGTCAGACAAGAAATTCGCTATTACCGTTGACGCAATCATCGCCGCAAAATTGAGCAGCGTTCTGGCAAGTCCTCTCCTGAAGCCGAGAATAGCAAACAGGATGATAAGGACAATTATTAATATATCAGATACCATAAATTCTCCTTTAAGAGTATTAAGCGGAATCGCCCGATGAGTCAGAACCGTCCGACGAAGCCCTGTCAAGCTCAACCAGTCTTATCTGGTTGATGCTCATTACGTAAGCGCGGTTATCGGCGGTTAATATCATTGACCTTGCGCCTGTGCCGGCTTCACCCGAAAACGCAAGCTTGCCCTCGCTGTTGTACGAATATATCGTACTGCCGTCGAGCACCGCGATCGAGCCCTTGAACATTGAAACCGAGCTTGCTCCGTAGGGATTGTCGATTGTCAGTTTTTCATCGCCGTTGTCATTGTAGCGGATAAGCGTACAGCTTCTGCCGTCGCCGCTCTTTGACAGCGCGAGCACAAACGAATTTGTTCCCGGACTGAAGCAGTAATTTACAAGCAACTTATCGTTATAGCTGACCGTCTTGTATTCTTCGCTGCCGTCGGTTACGACATACGCCGCTTTTTCTCCGATAAATACAGACTTGTTTCCGCCAACGTATTTGCACTCCATTACCGAATCGTTTGCTACCGTGTACTGGGAAATCGGCTTTTCCTGTCTGAAATCAAGCACATATATTCCCGTTTTTACCGCGCCGTTGTCGGAAGTGATTCCGCAGACAACTGCGCGGGAGCCGTCGTTATTGAGTGCGACTGAGGTTATGTAATATTCTGAAAAAGAATATTTAAATATTCTGTTATTGTTTTTATCATAGGCGCAGAGCTGGCTGAAAAAGCCGTTGCCCTCGCTGACAAGGCAGTAAACGCCGTTTGAAGCAATATCGCCCGTGTAGATTATTCCGTCGCTGTCGCCCGAATACAGGTTTTTGTCAAAGTCCTGAATCTGGTATCCCGACTCACCTATTCCGTAGGTTAGAAACTTATTGTCAGCCGACTTCATTACGGGCTTTGAGAAACGGAGCTGAACGTTTGCTACCTCGCTGCCCGAATTATTGAGCGTGACAAACGAGGTATCGGAAGCGTATGCTACTCTGCCCTGGTTTACGCTGAAATTGCGCGCCTCGACCTCCGAGCCGACAATATTTACGGGATAACCCTTGCCTGCGTTTCCGAGTACATCGTAATTCCACCACATGCTCAGGTTGTCCCAGGTGAGCTTGTCCCTGTTGGCAAAAGCCAGAACAGCAAGTCCGGCAAGCAGCACGGCGCAGACGCAGAGAATTATCTTCTTTACCGCTTTTGGCGAGAGGTCGGTTTTTTCCTGCTCGTAATCGTCAAGCGGCACATCCTCATAGCTTAAAACCTTGCGGTCACTCTGCTTTTTGCGTTCCACGTAGCGTCCCTTAATTTTTTTCTTTTTTTCTTTGTAGTTTCCTTTTATCTTGTTAAACATGTGTTCACTCCTAATGAACTAACGCTTTATCAGTAATTAACTTGATTAAGGTATAAACCGCAGGCAGGCGCGGTCGGCCCCGCAAACTGTCTGTCCTTTTTTTCAATAATTGACGATATTCCGTCGGGCGGAATTTTGCCCTGCTGGATCCTCAGCAGCGTTCCTACCATGATTCGCACCATGTTATATAAGAATCCGTCAGCCTCTACCCTCATGAGCACCATGTTTCCTTCGCGGGTCACGGAAAAAGCCTTTACGTTTCTGGTAAAGTCGCCCTTTTCGCGGTTGTCCTGAGTGCAGAAGGAGGTGAAATCATGGCTTCCCACATAAGCCTGAGCCGCTTCGTTGAGCATATTCTCGTCGAGCTTATAGCGGTAATGAAGCGCGTAGCCGTCCAAAAACGGATTTCTTACCTCGCTGTTCCAGATTTTATATACATATTCCTTGCTTTTGCAGCTGTAGCGCGCGTGGAAGGATTCCTCCGCATCTTTGCAGTCAAGCACTGCTACAGAAAGCGGCAGCCAGCGGTTGAGCGCAGCCTTTAGCCGCTGCGGCGGAATTGAATGAGTCGTTTTCAGACTTATGCAGTACATATTGGCATGTACTCCGCTGTCTGTGCGGCTGCAGCCCTTTATTTCAAAACCGTCTCCGATTATCTTTGATAGCGCGTTTTGAAACGCTTCCTGAACGGTAAAGGCGTTTTGCTGGATTTGCCAGCCGTGAAATGCCTTTCCGTCATATGTTATTGTGAGCAGCAGGTTTCTTAAACGACTGCCGCCATCATAATGTTGCATACGATTACTCCTGCAATCACAAGAGCGGTTACCGCGAACGCTATAACGTCGCGCGCGCCCATGTGAATTGATTTCATTCTGGTTCTGCCCGCCCCTCCGCGGTAGCAGCGACATTCCATCGCGGTAGCGATATCATACGCGCGTCTGAACGCGGAAACGAAAAGCGGTATTAGAATAGGAGCAAGAGCCTTTACTCTGCTTAATAAATTGCCCGAGTCCATGTTTGCGCCTCTTGCCTTCTGAGCCGCCATGATTTTATCGGTTTCCTCGAGCAAGGTGGGAACAAATCTTAGTGCGAGCGACATCATCATTGCCACCTCGTGAACCGGGAAACGAATTACCTTTAAGGGCTTCATCAGCCGCTCAATAGCGTCGGTCAGCTCTGTGGGCGAGGTTGTGAAGGTCAGGCATGAGCTTGCCAGAATAAGACAAATTATTCTGACCGAAACAAACAACGCGCGGTTGATTCCGTTCATTGTCAGCTTTATTATTCCCCACTGCCAGATTGGATTGCCCGTTCCGTAGAACAGATTGAGCAGAGATGTGAAAATAACGATAAATATGATTACCTTTAAGCTTTTGACATAAAACTTAGGCGCGATTTTTGTCATTACCAAAAATACCGCGGTGAATAATGTTGTTACCGCAAGCGCGGCATAGTTGAAGGTACAAAAGATAATTACAATATACGCGATGAACATCAGTATTTTTGCGCGGGGGTCAAGCCTGTGAATTATACTTCTACCGGGAAAATACTGACCGAATGATACATCTCTTACCATGTTGCTCCCTCCCTTTTCATCAGCGGAGCAAGCACGGCTACTGCCTCGTCGACGGTAAGTACGCCGTCGGGTACATCAAAGCCCCTTTGCTTTAAATCCTGCATAATATTTGTGATCTGCGGCACCTGCAGTCCGATTTTTGAGAGCATGTCGCCCTTCGCGAAAACCTTTTTTGTATCGTCAAAAGTGACAAGCTCGGACTTGTTCATAACGATGATCCTGTCAGCCACTCTGGCAATATCCTCCATTGTGTGCGAAACAAGAATTACGGTGTTGCCGCGTGTTTTGTGGTAGTTTACTATCTGGGACAGCAGTATCTCGCGTCCCATTGGGTCAAGTCCCGCGGTCGGCTCATCAAGCACAAGTACGTCGGGCTCCATCGCGATTACTCCCGCAATTGCCGCTCTGCGCTTTTCGCCTCCCGACAAATCAAACGGGGATTTTTCAAGGTGGTTTTCCTTTACTCCCGCGAATTTTGCCGCGCTTCTGACCGCACGGTCAAGCTCGTCGCCCGTCAAGCCTTTGTTGATTGCTCCGAAAGCGATATCCTTGTACACGGTTTCCTCAAAAAGCTGATATTCGGGATACTGAAAAACCATTCCCACGCGAAATCTCACGTTCCTGATTTGCTTTGGCTCCTCCCAGATATCCTTGCCGTCGAGAAAGACCTGACCGTCGGTGGGTCGGATAAGTCCGTTGAGCATCTGCACAAGCGTTGACTTTCCCGAGCCGGTATGGCCGATTATGCCGATAAACTCGCCCTTATTGATTTTTAAATTTACATTGTTGACCGCGCGCTTTTCAAACGGCGTTCCTTTGCCGTAGGTAAAGCCGAGGTTTTTCAGCTCAAGAATACAACTCATTTGATTGCCTCCTCAAGCAGCTTTACGCAGTCCTCTCTTTTGAGCGGAATGCGGTCTATTTTTACGCCGCAGCCTCTGAGCCTGTATGCAAGCTCCGCCGCCTGCGGCACGTCAAGTCTGTGTTTTTTTAGAAGCTCAACCTGCGAAAACACCTCGTCGGGAGTGCCCTCTGTGAGCACCTTTCCGCTGTCCATCACTACTACTCTGTCGGCAAGCACCGCCTCGTCCATGTAGTGGGTAATCAGCACGACCGTGATTCCGTCCTCTTTATTGAGCTTCAGCAGCGTTGACATTACCTCGTTTCTTCCGCTCGGGTCAAGCATTGCGGTAGGTTCGTCGAGCACAATGCACTTTGGCTGAATAGCGAGTATTCCCGCTATTGCAACCCTTTGCTTCTGACCGCCCGAAAGCTTGTAGGGCGCGTGGGTGCGGTATTCGTACATTCCTACCGCCTTTAACGCATTGTCTACACGCTGCCGTATTTCTTTTGGGTCTACGCCTAAATTTTCGGGGCCGAACGCCACGTCCTCCTCAACAATGCTCGCTACGAGCTGGTTGTCGGGATTTTGGAGCACAAGTCCTACCTTTTCGCGTATATCCCAGGTTTTTTGTTCGTCCGCCGTGTCATCTCCGTCAACATACACCTTGCCGCTGTCCGGCAATAGCATTGCGTTGAGATGCTTGGCAAGTGTGGATTTTCCGCAGCCGTTGTGGCCGATAACCGCCACAAACTCGCCCTTGTTTACGTCGAGCGATACGCCGTCAACCGCGTTAACATGCAGCTGAGGGTCGGTTTCCTCGGCATACGAAAAGCACACGTTTTTTATTGAAATAAAAGCCATTTATGATTTCTCCCAGATCGCGGTTGAGCCGCAGGGCAATATTAGTCCCGTGTCGGTCACCCTGAGTCCGATTTCATCGCTTGATACCTTGCCGCCGAAGTCGTTTTTCAGCAGCACGCCTAATAAATATTCCATTACCGCGGGGGAAAGTCCCGTGGTGTAGGAGTTGAGAATAAAAAATACGGGGTCGTGGCTTAACGCCTGTTTACAGAGCGTTACAAGCGGATAAAGCTGCTCCTCAAGCTTCCACACCTCGCCGTTGGGACCTCTGCCGTATGACGGCGGATCCATTATGATTCCGTCGTAACGGTTGCCGCGGCGGATCTCACGCTGCACAAATTTTACGCAGTCGTCTACCAGCCAGCGTACAGGCAGTTCGGCTATTTTACTTGACTGAGCGTTTTCCTTTGCCCACTGAACCATGCCCTTTGAGGCGTCAACGTGGCAAACCATCGCTCCCGCACTCATACATGAAAGCGTTGCGCAGCCTGTGTAGCCGAAAAGGTTCAGGATTTTAAGCGGACGGTTTTCTTTCCTGATTTTTTCTGCGGCAAAATCCCAGTTGACTGCCTGCTCAGGAAAAACTCCCGTGTGCTTGAAGCCCATCGGCTTAATATTAAAGGTTAAATCGCGGTAATTGATTGTCCAGCGGTCAGGCACCTTTTTATAAGTTTCCCAGTGACCGCCGCCCTTGTTTGAGCGGTGATAGCGCGCGTGCGCCTTTCGCCACAAAGGGTTTCTTTTGTCGGTAGACCAGATTATCTGAGGGTCGGGACGGATCAAAATAATATTGCCCCAGCGTTCAAGACGCTCTCCGTCAGAGGTGTCAATCAGTTCATAGTCCTTCCAGTGTTCCGATAAACGCATTATATATCGTCCTTTATTATCGATTAGTTATTTCCAAACAGATTAGGCTGGGTTGCCGCTCCGATCACCGCACCCTTTGGGAAGTCATAGCCTAAGTGGCGGCAGCCCTCGGCGGTTATACATCTGCCGCGCGGGGTTCGGCTTAAAAAGCCGATTTGGAGCAGATAAGGCTCGTAGACGTCCTCAATTGTGACCGCTTCCTCGCCGATTGCCGCGGCAAGGGTTTCAAGTCCTACGGGACCTCCGTTGTAAAATCTGATTATCGCTTCGAGCATTCGCCTGTCGTTCTGATCAAGTCCGAGCTCGTCAATTTCCAGCCTGTCAAGCGCGGTTCTCGCGGTGTCGCAGGTTATTACTCCGTCGCTCATTACCTGTGCGAAGTCACGTACGCGCTTTAACATTCTATTGGCGATTCGCGGTGTTCCGCGCGAACGCGAGGCTATTTCGAGCGCACCGTCCTCGTCTATTTCGATTCCGAGGATTCCCGCGCTTCGTGTTACTATCTTTGCAAGCTCCTCGGGTGTATATAATTCAAGGCGGAGCACTACGCCGAAACGGTCGCGGAGCGGCGCGGTAAGCTGACCCGCCCTTGTTGTTGCTCCTACAAGAGTAAATCGAGGAAGCGGCAGGTGGTACGAAGCCGCCATTTGTCCCTTGCCTGTGATGATATCAATTGCAAAGTCCTCCATTGACGGGTAGAGAACCTCCTCTACCGCGCGGCTCAGGCGGTGGATCTCGTCTATGAAAAGCACGTCGCCCTCATTCAAGTTAGTAAGCAGAGCGGCTAAGTCGCCGGGCTTTTCGATTGCGGGGCCTGAGGTGATTCGACAGGATACGCCGAGCTCGTTGGCGATGATTCCCGCGAGCGTAGTTTTTCCGAGTCCCGGAGGGCCGTAGAGCAGAACGTGGTCGAGGGTTTCATTGCGGATTTTTGCCGCTTCGATAAATACTCTGAGGTTTTCCTTTGCCTTATCCTGTCCGATGTACTCATCGAGGTTTTTCGGTCGCAGAGGATTGTCGCCCTCTGCGGTATCCTCGGGGATTTCGGAGGTATCCATTATTCGGTTTTCAAAATCAAATTCATCTGAAAATTGCATATTACTCATAATAACAATCCTTATTTACGTCCCATTTGGCGCAATGTCATTGCGATTAACTGCTCAACAGGAAGGCTGCTGTCAAACTGAGCGAGCACGGGAGACACCTCGCTCGGAGCGTAGCCGAGCACGCCGAGAGCTTCGATTGCCTTTGACACGTTGCCCGTTGCAACTGCCGCTGCAGCGCCTGTTACCGCGCTCATGTCCTCTGAACCGCTCATTGCCTTGGCAAGCTTGTCCTTTAGCTCAAGAATTATGCGCTGGGCTATTTTTTTGCCTACGCCCTGCGCACGTGTTATTGTTTTTACGTCGTTTGAAGCTATTGCCATTGCCACCTGCTCTGGGCTAAGCTCGGACAGAATTGCAAGTCCCGCCTTGGGGCCTACGCCGCTGACGCTTATCAGCGTTTTGAAGGTGTCAAGCTCTGTTGTTGTGGCAAAGCCGAACAGCTCCATTGCGTCCTCACGTACATTGAGATAGGTGTAGAGCGTTACCTCGGTGTTGGGCTTGATTTGTTTTAGCGTATTTATTGTGGTCTGGCAGTTGTAGCCTACTCCGCCGCACTCCACTACAGCGGTGGACGGCGTTGTATGAATTAACTTTCCTCTTACTGAGTAAAACATTTTTTCTCCAATCTATACTCTCTATTGGTAATGTGTGCCGCGGTCGTACAGTCTGCGGCGAAGCTCGGAGCCTGCCGCCTGAGCGTGGCAGATCGCTATTGCCAGAGCGTCGGCGGTATCGTCGGGCTTTGGCACCTCGCTGAGATTTAAAAGTCTGCGCGTCATCTCCATGACCTGCGGCTTTTTCGCCTTGCCGTAACCTGTTACGGCGGTCTTGACCTGGAGCGGCGTATATTCAAAAATCGGAATTTTTAACTGCTGTGCGGCAAGTAATGTTACTCCCCTTGCCTGCGCTACCTTTATTGCGGTCTTTTGGTTGTTCTGGAAGTACAGCCGCTCAATCGCAAGAGCGTCGGGCCGGCATCGCTTTAGTATTGTGTAGAGCTCGTTGTAGATATACTCCAGGCGGGCGTTAAAATCCTCGTGCGCCTGAGTTTCAACAGAGCCGAAACCGAGAGCCTTGTAGGTGTTCGCCTGAAAGCTCACCGCTCCCCAACCGACTATGGCGTAACCCGGATCGATTCCAAAAACTACCAAAAAAATTCCTCCGTACTTTTAAAAGGGTATAAGAACGCATAATGATACATTCTATATGATTATAGCACAATTGCAAGCGTTACGCAACATTTTTTGAACGCTTTTTCATGGTGATTGTTTTTCCGTCGTGCTTTATGTCGAGCATACTTCCGCGCGGAGTGTATCCAAACCCGTAATTTTGCTTTATTTCGGGCATAAATATCACAAATTCGGTTTCGTCGGCAAGGTATCTGCCCGAGATACTGACGGTCTTTTCTCCGTTTTTTACGTTGAAGCTTGCGCGATCTTCGTCGAAATCCAGTGAAACCTCAGCGCCTGAGTCAAGCTTTGCCTGCCATGAGTAATCGGTCAGCTCGCTGATGTTTCCCTTTGGCGCCGTCTCACAGCCGCTTAACATTAATACCACTAAAAAAATCAAAACTGAAATGACAGGTTTTTTCAAAATAAACGCTCCTTTCGCGTTATTATCTATTTAGTAAAACTTATTCCCCGCTTTTTAAAAGTATGACGGATACATTTATTTACAGTTTTGTTATTATTCTTGAAAAGCAATAAGAGTTTTGATATATTATTTTTGATTGGAGTTTTATTGGAGTGGTATTTTTGCAGCGTGAAATTACTAAGCCCTGCTATGTCTTTGAGACCTCGGGCGAGGTTATGCAGGCAGGCTGGGCGCGCAGACCGATGTTTGCGTATAACAAAAGTTTTAGCAAGTCGCAGAATCACTGCGAGCGCGACTGTTATTTTATCAACAACGGCGAAGTATCCCTTTATCTATCGGTTGAAAACTACGGACTGGAGTTCGCGGTCAAAATCGCTATTGCCGACCTAAGGCGCGGCGGTGTTATTCATGACTGTATCGTAAAGAAAATCAACCTTAAAAAAATCAGCCTGCCCGAAGCTCCTCACAAGGGTGAGCTGCTCTATACGGACAAGCTGATACAGCTACAGATTACACACAGTGTTGACAGCAGGATTTTGAAATGCGATTTTATTGACTTCGGCGCAATTAAAAACCTTTACTTTAATATAAGGCTTACCCAGCAAAAGGGCGAAAGTCTGAATATTCTGGCTCCGTTTGAAAGAAACCGCAAGTATTTTTATATGAAGCGTTTTGTGCCCAAGTTTTATGCAGAGGGCGTTATTCGCGTAGGCGGCCTTGAATATTCTTTAAAAGAAAATAATAGCTTTGCCTACTTTGACAGCGCGAGGTTTTACAAGCCGAGAAAGCACAATTATCAAAGGCTTTGCTGCGATACCGTTATCGGCGGCAAAAGAGTTTCGCTTAATCTTGCGAGCAGAGTCGGCGATAACAGGTACGGCAACGAGAACTGCTGTTTTGTTGACCGTGAAATAATCAAGCTCCCCCAGGTGAACGTAAAAGGCAACACTATTCGCGAGGGACGGCCGTTTTATTTCTCGGACGACAGCGAGAATATTGACATAACTTTTAAGCCGTTTACGCTGAGGGGCAAGCCGATGAACGCGGTTATGGACAAGAGCGAGGTTATTTTTGGGCGGCTGTTTGGCTATATAGATTTGCCCGACGGCGAACGGCTTGCACTTGATAACGCACAGGCTCACCTTGTTTTTGCCGAATTTTAGCCCAAACGAAAGAAAATTTAAAATTCATCTTGCGCAAACCGTTTCTTTATGTTATAATCTATACAATACTTAGTAGATTGGTGGGATTTGATGAAGATATCAACTAAAGGACGCTACGCACTCAGAATGTTACTTGACCTGGCAGAGCACAAAAACGACGGATATATCGCCTTAAAGGACATTGCCGCGAGGCAGAATATTTCAAAAAAATATCTTGAGCAGATTATCCCCGTTCTGAACAAATCGGATATTCTTAACGCTAACAGAGGTTATCAGGGCGGCTATAAGCTGGCTAAGTCCCCTGAAAAATACACCGTGGGCGATATTCTTCGCCTTACCGAGGGAAGTATTGCGCCTGTCGCCTGCCTCGACCACAATCCGATTGAATGTGACCGCTGCGACGACTGCATTACTCTGCCGATTTGGAAAGGTCTGCACAAGGTAATTTCAGATTATCTGGACAGCGTTACCCTGCAGGATATCCTAGACAACAAAAAGGAGCTTTACGCAAACGATTACGTTATTTAATTGCATAAGTTAAGGCGGCTCGGTTGAGTCGCCTTTTTGTTTTAGTATTCTCTTTCCTCTTTCGGGATTTTTGTTTTTACGGGTTCGTCAACTTCTTTGTTAAGACGGGACAACATTCCCGCGGTCGCAAGGAAGGTCATGATTACATAGAGTAAAATCATCAGCACCGAACCGATTTGCATTGCGCTTGAGGGCACAACCATCAGAATTGCCATGATTGCAAAGAAGTTAAAAACTACCGCGCAGATATTTTTTATATTGCGTTCCCTGTCAAGCGCGCAAAGGAAAAATCCTGTTACCGGAATGAGTACAAGGAAAAAGTACGGCAGGAATTGTGTAAATCCTCCGGCATTGTCGATTTCTCCGAGGCTTGTGAGAACTTTATAGATGATCGAAAAAACAGATTCGTCCTTTAGCTTTGCTCCGTTTGAGCTGTGAAGAAGCACAAAGGGCGAGGTGCAAAGGAAAATCTGGAAAAGGTAGATAAAGCACATTGTTAGTCGTAATCTTTTTCTCTGTTTATTTTCAGCCAATTTATTCATTAGTTTCCTCCAAATATTTATTGTTTATATTATATCACAAAAATTTAATTTGCACAATACATAATTTTGTGGTACAATATACAAGCACTTTATTTTTTCACATGCAAAGGAGTATATATTATGAGTTTTATTCACGAATCTGTTATCTACAATATTTATCCGCTCGGTTACTGCGGCGCGCCAAAGGAAAATGACTTTGTGCAAAGCTACCGTCTGGATAAGATTTACGATATTATTGACCATCTGAAAAGCATGAGCGTTAACGCAATTCTTTTCAATCCGCTTTTTGAGAGCAGCAGACACGGCTATGATACCATCGACTACAAAAAAGTTGACAGCCGTTTGGGCGACAACGAAAGCTTCAAGAAGATTTGCAAAACCCTTCACGAGAACGGTATCCGCGTTATGCTTGACGGCGTTTTTAACCACGTTGGCAGAGATTTCTGGGCGTTTAAGGACATTCAGGAGAAAAAGTGGGATTCCCCCTACTGCGGTTGGTTCCAGAACCTTAACTTCGGCGGCAACAGTCCTTACGGCGATCCGTTCTGGTATGAGGGCTGGTCAGGTCACTACGACCTCGTAAAGCTTAACCTTAAAAATCCCGACGTTGTAAACTATCTGCTTGACGCTGTTAACTTCTGGATTGACGAGTTTGATATTGACGGTCTGCGCCTTGACGCCGCAAACGTTATTGACTTTGATTTCTTTGGAAAGCTCAAGGGACTTTGCAGAAGCAAAAAGCCCGATTTCTGGCTTTACGGCGAGGTTGTCGGCGGCGACTACAGCCGCTGGGCTAACGATCAGATGCTCGACTCGGTTACAAACTACGAGTGCTACAAGGGAATCTACTCGAGCCACAACGACCACAACTACTTTGAAATCGCTCACTCGCTTCAAAGACAGTTCCAGAACGGCGGTATTTATCAGAATATTTACACCTACAACTTTGTTGACAATCACGATGTTAACCGTATTGCAAGTGACCTTCGCGACAAGAACCACCTTTACAACGTTTACACAATGCTTTACACAATGCCCGGTGTTCCCTCGGTTTACTACGGAAGTGAATACGGCATTGAGGGCAGAAGAACAAGAGAAAGCGACTATGATTTACGCCCGTGTCTTGACCTCAACAACGTTCCGAACGCTAATTATCAGCTTTGCGACCATATTTCACGTCTCGGCAAGGTAAGACTTGCGCTTGAGGCTTTGAAATACGGCAAGTTTGAAAATGTTAACATCATGAACGAGAAGCTCGTTTACAAACGTTTTACAGATAATCAGACCGTGTTTATTATGTTTAACCTTACCGACCATGAGGAGCGCGTCGGATTTGACTCACGCTGCAACGCTAAGCTTACCGACGTTCTCAACGGCAACGAGGTATTTGACTGCAACGGCTGGTGCGAGCTGCCTGTTCCTGCCTACTCCACAAGAATTCTTGTTGTGAATGACGGCAGCTTTAAGCTCAATACCGAAGCCGAAACAAAAACAGCTCCTATTGAAAAACAGGAGACTGTTAAAGAGGAAGAAGTTACGCTCGGAAAATACCGCCACTTCAAAGGCGGCGAGTACGAGGTAATCGGCTTTGCAAAACACACAGAAAGCGGCGAAAAGCTGGTTATTTACAGAAGTCTTAATAATGAAAATGACGTCTGGGCAAGACCTTACGATATGTTTAAGGAAACAATCTGGCACGACGGCAAGCAGATTAAGAGATTTATGAAGTTTTGATAAAATAAGAAACGCATACAAGTTTGTGAAGTTCACAGATTTGTATGCGTTTTGTTTTTAAAGAAGCGGTTTAAGATACTTTCCGGTAAAGGATTTTTCGTTTTTGGCTACCTGCTCCGGGGTGCCCTGAGCTATTATCTTGCCGCCCATGTCGCCGCCTTCGGGCCCGAGGTCGATTATGTGGTCGGCTGTCTTGATTAAATCGAGGTTGTGCTCAATTACCACAACAGTGTTGCCGCCCTCAACAAGAAGCTGCAGGACCTCGGTAAGTCGGTGAACGTCCGCGATGTGAAGTCCCGTTGTGGGCTCGTCAAGGATATAGATCGTTTTGCCTGTGCTGCGCTTGCTGAGCTCTGTGGCAAGCTTTACGCGCTGCGCCTCACCGCCCGAAAGAGTTGTGGCAGGCTGACCGAGCTTGATATATCCCAGACCAACGTCATAAAGGGTTTTTAGCTTTCGGTAGAGCTTGTCATGGTTCTTGAAGAATTCCATCGCTTCCTCTACGCTCATGTCGAGAACGTCGCTGATGTTTTTGCCCTTGTAGCGCACCTCAAGTGTTTCGCGGTTATAGCGCTTGCCCTTGCAAACCTCGCACGGAACGTATACATCCGAGAGGAAGTGCATTTCGATTTTTATGATTCCGTCGCCCTGACACGCCTCGCATCTGCCGCCCTTGACGTTGAAGGAAAATCGGCTCTGAGTATAACCGCGCATTTTTGCGTCGTTGGTGGTTGCGAACAGCGAGCGGATATCGGTAAACAGTCCTGTGTAGGTCGCGGGATTTGAGCGCGGTGTGCGGCCGATCGGGCTCTGGTCGATTTCGATTACCTTGTCGAGGTTTTCGATTCCGCGAATTTCCTTGTGCGCTCCCGAGATTGTTTTTGCTCGGTTCAGCTCGCGCGCAAGGGTTTTATAGAGTATTTCATTAATAAGCGAGCTTTTGCCGGAGCCGGACACACCTGTTACACAGACGAGCTCGCCGAGCGGGATTTTTACGTTAATATTCTTTAGATTATTCTGCGACGCGCCGAGGATTTCAAGGAACTTGCCTGTTCCCTTTCGTCTTTTTTCCGGGACGGGTACCGCGCGTTTTCCGCTTAGGTACTGTCCTGTTATACTCTGTTCGCAGGCTTTGATTTCGTCCACGTTGCCTGTGCAGACAATCTGTCCGCCGTGTATTCCCGCGCCGGGTCCGACGTCTACTATGCAGTCAGCGGCGTACATTGTTTCTTCGTCGTGCTCAACAACTATTACGGTGTTGCCGAGGTCGCGCAGACGTTTAAGCGTGGCAAGCAGTTTTTCGTTGTCGCGCTGGTGAAGTCCGATGCTCGGCTCGTCAAGGATATATAGCACGCCCATGAGCGAACTGCCTATTTGTGTTGCAAGTCGGATTCGCTGGCTTTCGCCGCCGCTCAGTGTGCCAGAGCTTCGGGAAAGTGTAAGGTAGCCGAGTCCTACGCTTTTCAGGAAGTTAAGGCGTTCCTTGATTTCCTTGATTATTTCTTCACCGATAACGGCTTCTTTTTCTGTTAATTCTAATGAAGAAATA
>Ga0326513_10001561_pt1 | contig 17697 bp, 26 predicted proteins | sample 2_2465_0518_D_FD_203654 | JGI IMG/M metagenome (GOLD analysis project Ga0326513, IMG submission 203654) | Bovine rumen microbial communities from UC Davis, California, United States - 2_2465_0518 | ecosystem: Host-associated > Mammals > Digestive system > Stomach > Rumen | place: USA... | reverse complement strand
GAAAGGATGTCCCAAAGGCACCGAGTAACTGGACAGCAATAAGCGAAGCGGAGGGGTAAAAATGGCAGAAATCAAAAACCCGGCGCACTATGTGGCCGGCAGGAAATACGAACCCTGGGACGTGATCGCAGACTGGGATCTGGACTTTGATCTCGGTAACGTGATCAAGTATATTGCCCGGGCAGGGCGCAAGGGCAGCGAGATGGATGATCTCGGCAAGGCGCAGGAATATCTGAGTCACGCGATAGAGGTCAGGAGGGCGAGGGATGCTGAAAATTGAGAATACTAAGGTGGTCGGATGGGAACCGGCAATCAGGGGGATGCGTAATCCGCTCAACAGCTGGGCGAAAAGTGATTCTTACTTTGACAGTGATAAGAATGCTATTGGGTATGCTGATCTGGATCTCATGCGGCGCCTTGCGGCAGCCGGGCCGGTACACGCCAAATACCGCAGAATGATTGTGGTCTATGCGGATGTCACGGCTCCGCTGTACTGGTGGAAAGAAGCGGATACCTATAAGGTCGGCACTGTGGCAAACAGCTGCTCAACCATGCACAAGATCCACAGCAGAGACCTGACGCTTGAAGATTTCAGCAGCGATCATCTGGACGAAGAAAGCATGATGATCCTTCTGGCGGTCATTAAGCAGATCAACAAGGAGCGGAAGATCTACATCGAGACTAAGGACAAGAAAGCCTGGTACAACATGATCCAGCTCCTCCCGACAAGCTATAACCAGAGGCGGACCATTATGCTGAACTATGAGGTGCTGACCAACATCTATCAGACACGGAAAGACCACAGACTGGATGAGTGGCATACCTTCTGCGATTGGATCCGAGAGCTGCCGTGCTTTGAGATTATAACCGGGGAGGTTAAGGATGATAATTCTGACTGACGTGGTCGTGGAGATCCTGAGGAATTACATTGAGGCATACTGTGATGCGGACGGGAATGAAGAGCGGATGCTCATTGCGGCAAGGCTTGTCGGAGCATTGGACATGGCTCTGTCTACTGCGGAGGTGAAGGATGGGAACTAACTACTTGGATAATCTTATATATAAACCATTAACGCCCGCATTAAGGGATTCGATAAAACTGTCATTTGAGAAACAACTGCGAGAGCTTGATCCTGTAAAACCTATAAGTATGACTACTCCAAGACGAACTAAGTTCTTTGAATTTTATGACTGGAAATGCCCAGTATGCAATTGTTTTCTTGCATTCGAAGAAGATGGAAAGCATCTAATACTCGCACACGAGAAGAGTAGATGTAGTAATTGTTTTCAGTTGATTGATTGGGGTAGTGAAGATGACACCTGAACTGGCTATTCGGATTTTGAGCGGCGATACACTTGGAACAGCCTCACAGACCAACGAAGCTGTGAAGATGGCAATCGAAGCACTTGAAAGCAGGATACCGAAAAAGGTCAAAATGGAACTTAACAAGTTCGGCACAAAATATCGCCTGTCATGCCCGGTCTGTGATGAATTTTTCGGACACATGTGGGTGCATGATATCGGGCCCGGAATAATGCCTTTATACTGTGATTGCGGTCAGCGGTTGGATTGGTCGGATGTAGATGCCAACCCTGCCAAGTAGTTGCCAAGTGATTTGCCAAGAGGAGGAGTTATGATCGAGAAAACAGAAGATCAGGTGAATATCGTGATTGATGAGAATAAGCTGGTAAAAGCCATGGCACTGCTGCAGGACATGAAGGACTTTTGCCTTGAACAGCACGAAGAAGGTGTAATCGAGACGGCAAATGCTCTGACGATAGCAATCGAGACCATGTCTGCTTTTTACGTCGAGCATTTTGGAGGAGAAGATGAAGAAAAACCAGTATGACGGCTTCATGCCCTACGAATCAGAACCGATCGTGGAGGAACCTTTGCTTGATCGGATCGACAGCGCAACGCTGATTGCATGGTTCCGGTGCAATTCCTGCTATACCTGCAAGTGGCGGGAGCAGGTGATTGACAATGACATCAACCGGGACATACACTGGTGCGCCAGAACGCACGACAGGGCAAACATCGTGGATATGGTTCGATATCTCGGATATTCAAAGGAGTGAGCCAGATGACAGAACAGGAATTTATCAAGTGGTATGGCATGAAGCCCGAACGGGCAAAGGAAATCCTGACAGAGCTGAAGAACATCGTCAACAGGGAAGTCCATGAGGTCATTGCCCATGCAGATTACTATATCGACCCGAGACCATACGGCTATGAGGGCGAACTGGAGAAGGAGGATGCTGATGACGATGGTTATACCTGCCTGTATGACTATGGGAAGCAGACCGGAGCCGTCAGTGCGTTTATGCGCCTGATTTCCTTCCACACAACGCATGGCGGGCACACATCGGCAATCAGGGCTTGTGAGCTGATGGGACTTGAATGGGAAGCTGATCAGTGAGGTGATTACATGTACAACATCAAAGAAGAATTAAGCCTTGCAGCTCGTCTTGAAATGATCGCCGAGGAGGCCTCTGAGCTTTCTCAGGCCGCCCTGAAGCTCTCCCGGTATCTCAGGAATGAAAACCCGGTATGCCGGTCAAAGGAGGAGCTTGAGAAAAACCTGACCGAGGAGATCAGCGATGTTTCCCTTGCCATAGCCGCAACGGATTACCGCCCGGACTGGGGAATCATTGCAAGGAAAAAGGAGCGCTGGCAGGATCGTATACAGAGACAGAAAGAGCAGGTGGCTGATGATTGACATTATCCTGGCATTCGGGGCAGGTGTGTTATTCGGAGTCATCGGAACCGTGATGTTTGCGTTATGCGCTGTACAGTCGGATGACAGGGAGGAGCATCATGACGGATGAAGAACTTGAACAGCTTTTCGGATTGTTATGTTCTGTACACGAGATTAGTGATCGCATACGTGCAATTGAGCAATCACGGTATCCGGCACCGGAGGCACACAAGGAAGGCATACGGAGCTACCAGCAGGGCTGGAATGACGCTATTGACTTTATGATTTCCGGCAATCGGACAACAAGGAAGCTATGAGGAGGCGATCGGATGACAGCAAAGCAGTATCTGCGACAGGTAAGGGACTTGAATGAGGATATCGAGATTGCACAGCGATATTATGAGCGATGCATGCGGGATATTGCTCTGTTGAAATCTCCGCGGTTGGACGGTGATCGTGTCCAGTCTTCCGGATCCGGCAATGGTTTCACTGTTCAGGTAGAGCGACTGATTGATCTCCAGCAGGATCTGAATAAACGTATCGACAGATTTATCAATGTTCGCGACAAAATCTATCGGCAAATAGCCGGGATGCCCTCGCCGCACAAGGAACTTCTCTGGAAGCGGTATATTGAGTATAAGTCTTTGGAGAATATAGCAGAAGAACTGAACTATTCTTACCAGTGGGCACGTGAACTGCATGGTATCGCACTGAAAGCATTTGCGGATAAATATATGCAGCCACAATAAATAATATAGAACAACCTACAAAAACCCCAGATTTTTTATTGTCAAGGTGTTATACTGATATCGTGCGAGAGCTGCAAACGAAAGTATTTCATTTACAGACCTCCTCCTGTCACTGGGCTATCTGAGCAATCAGGTGGCCCTTTTACGTGGAGAAAAACATGATTTACAAACAGTGTTCTTACTGTGGGCGTAGATTGCCTACCGGTACCAAATGCCCATGCATTGCCCAGATGGAGAAGGCAAGGCAGAAGCGATATGATCAGACAACACGAAACCGGAAGAACTATTCCTTTTACGTATCCGAAGCCTGGCTGAAAGTGCGGGATATCTGCAGGATCCAATGCAACAACCTCGATCTGTTTGCCCTGTACGAGCGTGGCCTGATGATCCCTGGCAGACTGATCCATCATATCATACCAATCGAAGACGATTGGGATAAGCGCCTGATGATCGACAACACCATCTGTGTATCCGATGCATCTCACCATGAGATCCATAAGCAGTATGATGCCGGAGCAGTCGAGAAGCTCCATATGCAGCAGAAGCTGATTTCATACAAAAAGCGCTTTATGGCCGAAAATGGCTAAAATGGCTAAAATGGCCGAAATGGGTCAAAATCGCCAAAAATAGCAAAAACGGCCAAAACCGGCAAAACGCATATACGCGGGAGTCTGTCAGAAATTCGCACCCCAGGGGGCGGGTAAAAAAGTTTTGAAAAAAATTTTTTAGCCGCAGCGACCCCCATCGAAAACACAAATCTCCCTGCGGTTATCGAAAATATGTTCGGAAGGAGGTAAGAGCATGAATCAGAAGAATCAGAGAAAAACTTTGGCGATGAACAAGAAGCATTTCACGAAAGCTGAAATCGTTAATCGTGAAGCAGAAGAAAGGGCCGCCAAGACAGATAAGGATCAGCTGCTCACGCCTCCGGACTGGTTAGTAAATGTCAGGGCAGTTAAGGAGTGGAACAGGATCACTACGGAACTGCTTAAGCTTGACCTGATCGGCAATCTGGATGTTGACGCCTTGGGAGCTTACTGCAATGCCCTGGCTAAATATATCGAGACCACTGAGGCGCTGAAGGGTGCGCCACTGCTGGTGGAAAAGGAGATGTCAAGCGGTGTAATCCAGCATGTACCAAACCCGCTTTTCGAGATCCAGCGCCAGCACGCTGCGGAGATGCGAAGGTTTGGAACGCTGTGCGGGGTAACGCTTGACAGTCGGCTGAAGGCTGCAGCGATTAAGACTGCCAAAACAGAGGATGAGATCACTCATGAATTCGGGGTGATCTGATGGAGCAGACGATACTTGAGGAATTGACGCAGTATGCGCACATGTGCCTGAAGGACGCGAAGATCAGCGAATGGGAAGATTACATCTCCTGCAAAAAACATAAGTGGGCATGCAGACGTTTTTTGAATAATGTGGCCAGGATTGGGACAGCAGACTTTCCGTATGTATGGAGCGAGCCGGATGCACAGAGGATCGTCAAGTGGTTTGCGATGCTCCGGCACTCCAAAGGTGTACTTGCCGGACAGCCGATTATCCTGACGGCATGGCAGAAATTTATTATCTGTCAGCTGTATGGGTGGCGTCGAAGGGATAATGGCCGGAAACGGTTCAAGAAGTCTTTTACCGAGGTCGCCAGGAAAAACGCTAAGTCTCAGATGGAAGCAGGCGTGGCTTTGTACGAGATCTCCGTCGAGGCCGTGAAGAATCAGGAAGTGTATGAATATTACACTGCAGGCGTCAAGCGCGATCAGTCAAAGATAATCTTCGAGGAGGCGAAGCTGATGCTTGTCGGTTCGCCGCTTCGGACAAAATTTAAGTTGACACGCGACCTGATACGGCACATTGTGTCAGGATCCTTTATTAAGCCGCTATCGAAAGAAGACGGCAAAAGCGGAGACGGAACGAACCCCGCAGGGTTGATTCTTGATGAATACCATCAGCACAGGACCACGGAGTTTTACGATCTGGGGCTCGGATCCAATACAAAGGAATCCCTGCTGATGATCATCACAACAGCAGGCGTCAACCTGACATTTCCGTGCTACACGCAGGAGTATGAGCTCTGCAGCAGGATCCTGGACCCGGGCGTGGATCTTGAGAATGATGAATACCTGATCGATATCCTGGAACTGGATCCTGAAGATTATGCGGATCCCCTGAACCTGGGGAATGAACGTTTGTGGAAAAAGGCAAACCCGATCCGCATGACCTATCCGGAAGGTGTGGAGAAGATCCGCGGCGAGTGGGAGATTGCGAAGCAGCTGCCTGAGAAGCTGACGGCTTTCCTGACAAAGTGTATGGACGTCTGGGTGCAGGCGGAAAAAAACGCCTACATGGACATGAGCAAATGGAAGCTCTGTCAGGTAGATGAGCTGCCGATCGACATTAAGGGCGCACCGGTTTATGTGGGCTTCGACACATCAGCAAAAAACGACCTGACATCAGTGGGCTTCGATATCGTATACCATGCCGGTGATGATGAGTTTGGAACACCGCAGATCGGGCATGTGATATTCAGCCACAGCTTCATTCCGACCAGAGAGAAGCTGATGGAGCATGTGATGATCGATAAGGCACCGTATGATTCCTGGGAGCGCGAGGGGTACATCACCATCACAAATACCCAGATCGTCGATCAGGGCGCTGTCATGCAGTACGCGCTGGATTTTATCAAGGAACATGACCTTGATATACAGTGCTTCTGCTTTGACCCCGCAAATGCTTCCAAGATGATGATGGACTTTTCGAATGCCGGGTATGACTGCGAAGAGGTTTATCAGTCTTATCGGAGTCTGAACGAAGCTACCGCAGGCTTCCGGGATGATGTTTATGCCGGGCGCGTACATTACCTGAGAAATCCTGTCCTGACATATGCGGTATCCAATGCGATAGTCCGTACAAATCAGGGCTTAATGAAGATAGATAAAGATGCAACTACTAAACGAATTGACCCGGTGGACGCTGAGCTGGCGGCTTACAAGCTGGCCCGGTACCACCAGTTTACGAACAGCCTGGAAGATGCAATTGATGCGTTCCTGGCGGAGGAGTGGTAATCATGAAATTCACAAACAGGATCCGGAACGCCATCCGGGCATTTACCAACAACAGTATTGTGATCGGCAGGCGGGATGAGGATGCGCATCTGCTTGAGTGGCTTGGGATTGACGATGATCATCTCGGTAAGGGCGAGCTGAATGAGGTGACTTACTTCACCTGTATGAAAAAGCTGTCCGAAACCATTGGGAAGCTTCCGCTGAAATACTATCAGGAGACTTCCTCCGGGCGGTCCCGCGCCGATCCGGATCAGACGGCCTATGTCCTGACAATGCGGCCTAACAATTTCATGACGCCGACAACATTCTGGACATCGGTCGAGTACAACTGTCAGCACTTTGGGAACGCCTATGTCTGGATGAATGAGACTTATGACCGGCAGAACGGCTACCAGCTGCAGGATATCTGGATTATGCCGTCTCAGGATGTCGAGGTCATGATCGACGATGCCGGAGTCTTCGGGAAGAAGAACGCAGACATTTACTACTTGTATACAGACCGTTATACACATGAGTCTTATGTGTTTGCAAGCCGGAAGGTCATGCACTTTAAGACCTGGCTTACACTTGACGGAATCACCGGTGAGCCTGTCCGGAATATCCTGAGGCATCAGATCAGCGGTGCCCTGGAGTCCCAGAAGTACATGAACAACCTTTATTCGCAGGGCATGACTGCATCAATGGCGCTGCAGTATACATCCGATCTGGATGAAACGAAAGTAAAAGCCCTGCAGAACAAATTCCAGAAGTACCTGACCGGTCCGAAGAATGCCGGCAAGGTTGTGCCGATCCCGTTAGGCCTTACGTTGACGCCTCTGAACATCAAGCTGACGGATGCGCAGTTCTTTGAACTGAAGAAATACAGTGCCCTGCAGATCGCGGCTGCGTTTGGCATTAAGCCGAACCAGATCAATGACTATGAGAAATCGAGTTATGCGTCTGCGGAAATGCAGCAGCTTGACTTCCTGCTCGACACGATCATGCCGCGGCTGAAGCTGTACGAGGAAGAGATCAACTACAAGGCGCTTGGCCGCAAGGCTATGCTAAAGGATGGATTGTATTTCAAGTTCAACGAAAAGGCGCTCCTGAGGACCGACAGCAAGACACAGGCCGATATCCTGACGGCATATGTCAACAATGCAATTTATACACCGAACGAGGCGAGGGATTACCTTGATAAGGAGCACAAGCCTGAAGGTGATATCCTGGTCGCAAACGGTAACTATATCCCGCTGTCCGATGTTGGCAAACAGTACGGTGTGGGAGGAGGTGAAGAAAATGAGTAAGATCATCACAATCCGCGGCGATATCGTCACGGATGACCTGGCATGGATTTATGATTGGTATGGCGAGCCGTATACCAGCCCGACACAGGTTGAGTCTCAACTGAATGAAGCTATCGATGCCGAGGATGATGTGGTTGTCCGGATTAACTCCGGAGGCGGATATGTCTCTGCCGGAATGGAGATCTACAGCCTCCTGCATGGTCTGGATGTTACCGTTGAGATTACCGGTATTGCGGCATCAGCTGCCGGAGTGATTGCCGAAGCCGGCAAAACGGTCAAAATGCATCCGGTCAGCATGATCATGATCCACAATGTGTCCGGAAACTTCTCTGGGGACTATCACGACATGAAACATGCTTCCGGCGTGCTCCAGGACATGAATGCGGCGATGGCATCCGCTTTTGTCGAAAAGTCCGGGAAATCTCTGGACGAGATCCTGCAGATCATGGACAAGGAGACCTGGCTGACAGCTGAAAAAGCTGTTGAGTATGGTTTTGCTGACGAGGTTATCACTGCGGATCCGGACATGACGAATGCCATTGGAGGGGGACTGTCAATCACTCCGGAGATGATTGCCCAAGCAAAAGCCGAGAAGGCGATCAAAGATAAGGAACTTGCGGAACGGGCAAAGGAAAAGGCGAAGCTGGAACTTGCCCTTGCGCTTTATTAACATACAACATCAAATATTATCGAAAAGGAGATAGAACCATGGGAATCAAAGAGCTTATGGAAGCGATTAACGCGAAAAAGGTTGAGCTGAAAGGCTACCTGGATGCTGACGACATTGAGAAGGCAAAGGCTTGCAAGGCTGAGCTTGACACCATGCAGGAGAAGCTGAACCTTCTGCTTGACATGGAAGAGAAAGAGGAGGATATCGCGAGAAACAAGGAAGGCGCAAGGTCGACAAAAAAGAATGCCATCCACGAGTTTGCCGAGGCTGCAAGACACCATTTTGTCAACATGAACAATGAGGGCACTCCGGCTGACGGCGGTTATACCGTTCCGGAAGACATCATGACCCAGATCAACAAATTCCGTGAGGCACGTTTCAGCCTGGCGTCCCTTGTTGACACTGAGACAGTTTCCACCATGAGCGGCCGCAGGACCTACCAGACCCGTGCGCAGCATACTGGTTTTACCCAGGTGGCTGAGGGCGGTAAGATCGGCGCCAAGAATGGCCCGCAGTTTACTCCGATCAGCTACACCATCAAGAAGTATGCCGGATACCTGCCGGTAACCAACGAGCTGCTTGATGACTCTGATGCCAACATCACCAACGTGCTGATTGAGTGGCTCGGCGAGGAAGATGTGGCGACCAGGAACGCAATTGTCCTGGCTCAGATCGCCCAGAAGACTGCGACTCCGATGACAGACCTTGACGATGTCAAGAAGGCAATCAACGTGACGCTTGGCCAGGCATTTGCCGCGACCTCCGCGATCGTCACGAATGATGACGGCTTCAACTGGCTCGATACCCTGAAGGTATCCGCGAATTCCAACGAGTACCTGCTGAAGCCGGCACAGGATCAGACCAATCCGATCAAGTATTATCTTGCAGTCGGTGCCCGTCAGGTTCCGGTTATCGTTGTTCCGAACAGCGTGCTTGCTTCCCAGGATAACGCAAGCGACAACACTAAGATTGATACTCCGCTCATCATCGGTGACCTGAAGGAATACTGCAAGATCTTCGACCGCGCTCAGCTGTCCATCATGACTTCCAACGTTGCCGCGGTTGGATCCGGCGCAAGTGCCATCAATGCCTTTGAGGAGGATCTGACCATCTTCCGCGGCATCGAGCGTCTGGATTGCGTTGTCAAGGATGCGAGCGCCATCGTAAACGGTGCGATCACCCTGTCAAAAAACTGATTAACCTCGTAGCTGAAGCCGACACGGACGGCAATGGTCTGTATAGCGCCGAGGAGCTTAATGCTCTGACGAAAGCGCAGATTGCGGACCTTGCCTCCGGGCTGGGGTACGAGGGTATCAGCACAAACCTGACAAAGGCACAGATGATTGAGGCATTCCTGACGGCGCAGGGAGGTGATTGATCATGATTACTGACCCGGATGTGATAAAGGGCTACCTGCGCATTGATGAAGAGGAAGATATCAATCTGTACATCGAGGCCGCTGAGGAATATTATGAAGCGGCTGTCGGGCGGGCACCGTCCTCTGATCGAAAACGCAGTATTCTATGCATTTGCGCAATTACCCAGGAGTTTTACGATCACCGCACCATGATCTCGCCTGATCCGGCCAAGGACCGCCTGACGCATGTCATCCAGTCCATGCTGGATCAGGACAGGCTTGAGCAGATAATAGATGACGGAGGTGAGCCGGATGAGGGTTGATCCTGGTGAGCTTGACCAGAGGATCCGTATCACCCGGCACTATACCGGCATGGAGAACGGATACCCGGTTGAAGGCGTGGAAATAATCCGCAGCTGCTGGGCAAAGGCGGTGCCGGAAAAAGGATCTGAATTTGCTCAGAATGAGCGCGAAGCCGGTGAGGAAAGCATCCGCTTCCTGATCCGGTGCGGCGACATATCAACAATCAACCGCACGATGCAGGTGGAATTCTCCGGCGGGACATATGAAATCAATTATGTCCGTCCATATATCCGTGCCGGATACGCGGAAATCATGGCAATGAGGAGAACATAATGGCCAGCTTCGAAATCAATATGGTCGGCGAGGATGCTCTGCTGAAAATGCTTACGTCACTGGAGAACAGCGACCAGACGCATCCGCGGATCATCAACGCCGCTGCCGGTCCCTTGGAGAGCGCCCTGAAGGCCGAAAGCAACCGCCACATGCGTACCGGAGCTATGGCGGGAAGTATTAAGGCTACCGATGCGAAGAAGGCGCCAAAAAGCGGAGATTATTATACGGTTGTCCGTGCGACCGGTAAGGATAATCAGTCGATAGGTCCGGATGGAAAGCAGCGTACAAGGAAAAAGGCCGTCCGCAACATGGCGAAGATGGCTTACATCCAGTACGGCACTTCCAGGATGGGACAGGATCCGATCATTGAGCGTGCTGTGCAATCTTCGCGCAACGATGTTCTTGCCGCGATGCAGTCGGAATACAATAAGATTTTGTCAGAGGGAGGCGGTTAAATGGACGAGCTATTCAATAAGCTGGTATCTGCTGCCGCCTCGATCAATATTCCGGCGGATGCGGTAGCGGACGGCATGTATTACGGCACGGCTGAGCGCTATGTTGTAGTACAGATCATGATATCGCCGACCTTCTGGGGAAACGATAGTCCGCTGGTTGACAGATATTCATTTTATTTCGATGTTTATATCCCGATCAAAGAACAGTACCGTGCATGGGTTGCAGCCCTTCGCCGGAAACTGGAAGAGCTCGGGATGAATGAAGTCAATTACCAGGGCCAGGAACAGGACACGGAAGCAGATAAGCGCTGTGTGATGTTCAACGGCTCTTACGACATTTACAGGGAGGAAGAATAATGGCATTTGTGGGATTAAAACATGTAGTTTTTGCTCCTATTACTGCTGAAACCGATAGCGCTGTGACTTATGGCACCGGCTTTGTTGTCGGCAAGGCAATGACCGCAAACATCAACATCACCAGCGCAAACGTCAAGCTGTATGGCGATGATGCTGTGGCTGAAAGCGATACCGGTTTCACGGAAGGAACAGTGGACATTGGTGTCACCAAGATGACCGACGATATCCAGGTTAAAATGCTTGGACATACTGCCGGAACCGGAGAAGGTACTACCGGCGAGATTACAGCGAAGGGATCCGATCAGGCGCCTTATGGCGGACTTGGTTTTTACGCTCCGAAGCTGGATGATGGCGTCCGGAAGTATCGTGGTATCTGGTTTACGAAGACCAAGGCAAGCGAGCCGAACGAGTCTCTGTCCACCAAACAGGGAGCCACTGCTTTTGTGACGCCCAGCATCAGCTGCGCGGTTATGGAGGATATGACCGGAGCATGGAAGAAGGAGAAGACCTTTGACACGGAAGCCGCCTGCATCACCTGGCTGAACACCCTTGCCGGGATTTCCGCATAATGTAACGTAACTGTAGGAGGAGGACAAAATGCAGCATAACACAGACCTGAGGCCGACCTGCACACAGATGACATTTGCCGGAAAAACGTATGATGTAATGTTCAACATCAGCGTGGTGGATGCCATCTGTGAGCAGTTCGACTGCGCGGCGAATGATATCATCAACCTGATAAACGATACCAAGGGCAAGGAATTCCGAAAAAACGTGGTGGCGGTTACGGTGACCCTGATCAATGAAGCCGTGGATATCCACAATGAGGATCATCCGGATGATCAGTGGAAGCCGGTAACCGAAAAGCAGCTTAAACGGAGCCTGAACCCGGTAACCTTTGCGGATTTATACGATCAGCTGGTCAAATGCTATATTGATGGTTTTGTCCGCAAGAAGACAACAGATGAGGATGACATTGGTGAAGACCCAAACCCGGGGAGCGGAGCAGCTTAAATGTTGCCCGCTTTTTCGTTATAGGGAAACTTTTTAACTATACAGACCGTGAGATCTGGCGAATGACACCCAGGACGCTTATGACGCTTCTGGCAGATTACCAGGCATTCCACGGTCAAGGTCACAAGAAGATAACAATAGACGATGTAGTGCCATTTTAACGGGAGGAGCAGATGAGCGAACTAAAGAAAATCGGTGCGGTGATTACTCTCGACGGAGAGAAGGATTACCGCAAGGCTCTGTCGGATATCAAGACGGATCAGAAGCTCCTCCGGTCGGAAATGGAGCTTGCCAAGTCCCAGTATGATAAAAACGGGGAATCTGTTGATGGCTTAAAGAAAAAGCATGATATCCTGAAGGATTCGGTTGATAAGCAGAAGGAAAAGGTCGACCTCCTGAAGGATGCGGTTGAAAAAGCCACAGAGAAATACGGCGAGAATGATAAAAAGGTCGGTGAGTGGAAAACCCAGCTGAATTATGCTGAGACAGACCTGAACAACCTGAATAAAGAACTGGAAGATAACGATAAGAAGCTCGATGACGCCGAAAAAGGCATGAAGGATGCGGAAACCGCTGCGGACAATTTCGGCAAGGAGATGGACGAGACCGGCGGGAAATCCAAGACCTTTAAGGATACCCTGAAAGAGAATCTTACCGTAACGGATGTTATTAACGGTCTGAAAACTGCCGGCGGTCTTGCAAAAGCCGCATGGGATGAAGTGTATGCAATTGCCAGAGACGCCGCGGCATATGCGGATGATATTCTTGCCATCTCCACAAACACCGGGATTGCAACCACAACCCTGCAGCAGCTGAAAGCAGCCGAGCCTTATATCGATGTTCCGCTGAGCAATATCACTGATGCCATCGGAAAGAACACGAAGGCAATGGGTGAAGCAAGGGACGGATCGGCTAAGTATAAAGAGGCGTATGAAAAGCTTGGCGTCAAAGTCCAGGAACAGGATGGTACGCTCCGGAACAGTGAAGATGTTTTCTGGGATGTTGTTGAAGCCCTTGGAAACATTGAGAATAAAACTGAGCGCGACGCGACATCCATGGAACTGTTCGGCAGAAAGGCTTCCGACCTTACAGGCTTAATCGAAACCGGGAAAGGCGGGCTTGAAGAATATACCGAAAAAGCTGAAGCAATGGCCCTGATCTTGGATGACAAGGCGCTTGCAACGCTTGGCGACATGGATGATTCTTTTCAGACTCTCGATCAATCTGTAACGTCACTGAAGGATCAGGTTGCACTGGTGTTTGCTCCGGTGATCACTGAGGTGGTGGATACCGTCTCGGGCTTTATTGGCGATGCGGCGAAGTGGATTTCTGAATTCGGGGACGAATATACAGGAGAACTTCAGGAGATCCATGAGAAAAGCGAAGGACTTGTGGAAGATCTTACTACATCAAAAGAGAATTTTGATTCTCAGAAGGACTCCATCGAGGAAAACGCTGAATATGTAAATACGCTTGCTGATAACATTTTCAAGCTTGGCGAAAAATCAAGCCTGACAGCTACGGAACAGGAACTGCTGAAAATGCAGATCTCCGAGTTGAACGGCTTAGTCCCTGACCTGAACCTGCAGTATGACGAGCAGACCGGAAAATTGAATATGACCCGGTCCGAGGTCGATTCCCTGACGGAGAGCTACAAAAAGCAGGCCATCCAGATGGCTTATCAGGAACAGATGACCGAGCTTGCCGGGATCTATGCCGAAGCGCTCCGGAATAATGCGAAAGCCCAAAAGGAGTATGATGAGGCGGTTGCCGCCGGTGGAGATGCAGTCAGTAGATACAATGAACTGTTTATGCAGTTTTACAATGAGGGCCAGACGGCAAGCGGTGCCGCGACAGATGCTTTAAACAATCTGACCGATGCTGAGTACGAACAGTACACGGCCATCGAAGCGTCGCGTGAAGTCAGACATGAAGCGAACGGAGTACTTGTTGACGCCCAGAACGCCATGAGTGACCTTGAAACCGAGATGGATGGTGTTTTCGAGGCAATGGGCATCACCAAAACGGCAACAGAGGAATCTACCGAAGCCACCGAAGCAAATACCGAAGCCACTGACGAACTGACGGAATCTGCAGAAGAAGCGGTGGAGGAGCTGTCCGCACTGGATCAGGCGATTGCCGATTATGCCGAGCAGGCAGGTCTTTCTGCTGAGGATGTCAAGGCCAGCTTCGAGGAGATGCGGGATGCTTTTGTTGATGCCTACAAGTCAGCTGAAAGCTCCATTGACGGACAGGTCGGATTGTTCAAGGAGCTGAGCACCGAGGCCACAACAACTGATCAGAAAATGCTCGACAACCTCCTGAATCAGAATGTCACACTGGAGCAGTGGAGCGCGGATATTCAGGCACTCGCAAAAGCAGGTCTGGAAGACGGTCTTCTGCAGCAGCTGATTGATGCAGGACCTGCCGGTGCTGCGGATGTCCGGCAGCTTGCTCAGCACATCGGAGATGAAACAGACACGTTTATCGACGATATGAACACTGCTTACCGCGAGCAGATGAAGATCAAAGAAGCATTTGCCACGGAAATGGCGGAGTCTGAAACACATTTCCTGGAATACTCCGACAGCATTGGTGTAGATGCTGAGACGCTTCGTAAGGAACTGGCCGCAAAGGGTGTTGAAATCGGTGATGATTACAGTACCAGCATGGCGGACAGCATCAACAAAGGGGCTCCGGATGTAACAGGTGAAACCGAGGACATCGCGAAGGATACTGCTGAAAAAGCTGAGAAGTTTGAAAAAGCCGGTATTGATTCCGCAGAGAGATACGTCACAAAGGTCAAGAAGATCCTTGAAGACAGTATACCGGGTATCGGACTGAAGCTTGGTGATGTGGCGAAGCTCTTCAGGACTAACGGCGACACTATCGAAAAACGCGGCAAAGAGGGCGGAGAGAAGTACGTCAACGCTCTTAAAGCAGAAATTGAAAAGACTACCGAGATCAGCAATAAGCTCGATAACATTGTGGGTCTTGCATCTGCCAGAGTGTGGCCAATGACCGATGCTGGAACACAGCTGGGTAATGGTGTGATTAACGGCCTGATCGACACTTTGAATGCCAGATACTGGGAGGTCGACCGCGCTGTCGAGCAGATCAACACCAGGGCCCGCCAGGCGATGAAAATACAATCTCCATCCAAAGTCATGATGGAGACTGGTGCGTTCATCGGTGAAGGCCTGATCGAAGGAACTGTTGACAGCATCGATGAAGGTCTGTCTGATATCACAAGGGAAACCGAGCGGCTGTCTGATACACTGGGCAGCGGTTTTGCTGATGGCATTAAAGATTTCCGCATGCCGGATCTGACACTTGGCAATACGAGTGGTTCCGGAAGCACGATCAATGACACGACAAACTACGGAGGTGTCAGCATCAATGTCTACGGCGCTCAGGGACAATCTGAGGAACGCCTGGCGGAGATTGTTGTTGACATTATCACAAACAGAGAACGAATGGCAGCGGGGGTGTGGTAATGGTACAGAGTTTTGAATTTGCGGGGCATTCCTCCCTGGAATGGGATACCTGTATCACTGGAGCGAATGTATTCCAGTCTGCCGCCAAGTCTTTGGACAAGATCAGCATTCCCGGCAGAAACGGTGATCTGCATTTGATTAATAAGCGTTTTGAAAATGTCAGCCTGGTTTATCCGTCTTACATCGCGAAGGATTTTTCAGTAAACATTAATGGCCTTAGAAACTTTCTTGGGTCCATTGACGGATATGCCAGGCTTATAGATACCTATCATCCCAACGAGTTCAGGATGGCTGCGTATGCAGGACCACTGATCCCGGTTGTTCAGCGTCATCTCAGAATGGCGACTCTTGACATTGCTTTTGACTGTAAACCACAAAGGTATTTGATGTCCGGAGAGACTGTGATCAATATTGCAGCATCTGGCTCTACAATCAGCAATCCGACACGGTTTGACGCCAGACCGGTGCTCAGAGTATACGGGACAGGAACCGTTTCGATCGGAAATTCTACCTTTACGATTGCCGCGGCACTTGGACCGTATACAGACATTGATTGTGAGCTTATGGATGCTTACTATTTGACAGCATCAAATAATCATAACGTGATTTTCCAAAACAACGATTTTCCGGTGCTTCATCCCGGAACAAATGCTATTACATGGAGCGGCAGCATAACACGCATTGATATTACACCAAGGTGGTGGCAGTTATGATACCTATTCTTTATCCTGAAAATCAGGTTTATTTTGACACAAACGGAATCGGTCGTCTATCGGATGCCATTGACTGCACGGTTATTGAGGAGCGTAACGGGATCTATGAACTGAGCATGAGATATCCTGTCAACGGCCTTCATGCTGATGAAATTGTGAATGGCGCCATCATAGGTGCCACACATGACGATACGGGAGACATCCAGCCGTTTGATATATATCGGATTACAAAGCCTTTAAACGGCGTATTCACAATCAATGCGCGACATATAGCCTACAGGTTATCCCAGTATACATTACTGCCGATGACAGCTGGAAGCTTCGCGGAGGCGTTTGCACGTTTCCCTGGCAATATAATACCGGGTAGTCCGTTTTCGTTCTGGACAGACAAGGACGTGACCGGTGATTTTACAGTGAAAGTGCCTTCGACTGTTCGGTCAATGCTCGGCGGTACAGCCGGATCCTTAATGGATGTATACGGAAAAACCGAATATGAATGGGATAAATGGACAGTTAAGGCTCATCTGAATCGCGGGACAGCCACCGGTGTGACGATCCGGTACGGGAAAAACCTCACGGACATGGAACAGGTTCTGGATGAAGCAGAGGCCTATTCAGGAGTGGTACCATACTGGATAAAAACCGCTGAATTAGATGAGGATGGCGAGGAAACGTCAAGCAGCGAAGTCATCATGCTGCCGGAAAAAATCGTTTATCAGGAAGAAGCAGATACGGTTCCGGGAATCCTGGTAGTCAATGGTTTTCCGCTGAAGATAAATGATGGTGTGCTTGAAATTGAGGCCGGCAGGCGGATTCGTGTAATGCCACTTGATCTATCGGATCGTTTCGAAAACCAGCCGACGGATGCACAGCTTCGACAGGCTGCGCAAAACTATCTTGCAGCCAATCGGCCCTGGGATCCGAACAGAAATATAAAGATTGATTTTGTTCAACTGTGGCAGACAAAAGAATATGAAAATGTCGCTCCGCTTTTGCGTCTTAGATTATGCGATCGCGTAAATGTCTATAATCCTGTTCTTGGCATAAATCAGAACGATATTCAGATTGTTAAGGTAACATATAATGTTTTGCTGGATCGGTACGACAGCATGGAACTCGGGGAACCGAAGACGAATCTCGGAGCAACCATCAGGGAAGCTGTAACAGCCAGTATCATGCAGGCAGTTCCTACACAGACC
>Ga0326513_10001560_pt1 | contig 17710 bp, 35 predicted proteins | sample 2_2465_0518_D_FD_203654 | JGI IMG/M metagenome (GOLD analysis project Ga0326513, IMG submission 203654) | Bovine rumen microbial communities from UC Davis, California, United States - 2_2465_0518 | ecosystem: Host-associated > Mammals > Digestive system > Stomach > Rumen | place: USA... | reverse complement strand
CCGCCCTGCGCCCTCGCCTGGTCGATGTCCTTGCGGGTGACGAGCCGGATGACAGGTTCTCCGCTCTTGAGCACGGCGCAGGCGTATGCGGCCACGATGTCCTGCGGGTTGCCTGTCCTCGCGGAGCCGTCCAGAAGGTCGATGCGGTGCTCGATGTTCGGATGGATGCCGGATGTATAGGTGAACAGCCCTGCCTCGATTTCCTGCCTGTACACGACGTCGGCGTTGAAGCTGGCGATGGCCCCGCTTCTGTACATGAGCTGAAGAAGGCCGCGGTAGCCTATCTGCAGGGTGCAGTCCCTGCCGTAGGGGATGAGGTAGGCGAGGCCGGACGGCGTGTTCGGCTCAAGGTCGAGCTGGGCGCATTCCATCATTGCGCCGAGGATGGATGCCGGATTGCAGCGCTGAAGCTGGGGAGACTTGCGGATGGCGGTGACGCAGACACGGGCGAATCGCTCTGCCCTCTTCTGCTGTTCCTGCGGGGTTGCCCCTCCGATGGCGCGGACGAATTCCCCGCGCATCTGGACTATCTGGTTTTCTACGCTCACGGCGGGGGCCTGCTGGCCTCGCGGAGCGGGTGCATATTGCTGGCTCAATTTGTCCTCCTAGAAAGGCACTTCTGGAACGTCCATCTCCTCCGCAGCCTTCTTGTAGGCCCACGCGGGGATGTCAATTTCAATCAACTGGTCGGCGTATCCTGGCCACTTGCCGGACTCTTCGCACTCGTGCAGGATGCGCTCGGCCTTGAGGCAGTCGCCCCAGCCGATGGCCTGCGCCTCGTCGCCCATCTTGCCCGCCGTCACCATGTAGGGAGCGGTGGTGCTCACAAAAACGAAATAGAAGCCGTGGCATGGACGGCCTGCGATGCGCTCGTAGCCGTCCGCATACCAAGCGGCCTGCCTGTGGTAGCCGAACTTCGCCACCGTGCGCTCGATTTCGCTGGGGTTGACTGCCCCGCTGTGCGTCTTGAGGTCGATGATAATCTCACCTCCACCGACCTGCGCTATGCGGTCGGCGCGGGCCTTGCACTGGCGCACCCTGCCGTCTTCGGTCGGCATCTCCCAGAACATGGAAACTTCGGAATGCCCTGGAAGGCCCAGAAGCCAGCTTGCGGCAGGATGGGCCTGCACCCGTGTCTGCATGGCCTTGGCCCGCTCGTAGTCGCTGGCGCTGACGATGGTCTTGCCTTCGGCGAGGGCTTGCGCCTTCTCGGCCTTTCCGGCTTTCGTAGTCGCGCTGGCCTGCATGACGTGGTAGAGGCTCGGCACCGTCTCCGGCTCCAGAATCATGCTGTGGACGAGGGTGCCGAAGGCCATTGCTGGCGTCGGCTCGTCCTTCTGCTCAAGCCCCAGCTTGTAGGCCAAGGGGCAGTCGAGCAACTTCTCGATGCTCGACTTGTTCAGCCCCGGCATGGCGCGGTAGATGTGTGCCGACTGATCGGCGTTGAACTCCTGCATCTAGCTCTCCTTGAGGAAGTCGAGAATAGCGATGTGCTCAGGCTTCACGCTGGCCCCAGACTCGAAACGAACCATAGCCGGAAGAAGCTCGGGGATGCGGGCCACCACATCGAACGGCTCATCAGGCTTCAGCTTCATGCGCTTGCAGAGGAACCGGATGTATTCCTCGTGGTTGTTCGTGGAGAAGCGCTCCACGATGCCCCTGATAGTCCGTATGCCGTGCTTCCGCGCATAGCTGCGGAGACAGAGCGCTCCGGCGCGAAGCGACCATTCAGGACTCTTGAATACCGCGTGACCGTGCAAATCCCTCGACACCTGCCCGCGCCAGTAATGGTCGTGAGGCGCTTTCAGGTTGACGTAGTTCTGGGCCTTTCTGCTCAGGGTGCCAGCCTTGCCGACTGCGGAGGCAGAAGTTGTGGCAGGCTTCGCCTTGAGCTTTGCTTCCAGCTCGGCGCGGATGGCCTGCGATGCGTCCAGTTGGCGTTGGAGCTTCTGCGCTTTGCCGTGCCATTCCAGCGCCCGGCCCTTGAAGGCCTCGGCGCACTGCACGGCGCGGTTGCCCACGACGATCCCGCCCACGGCGGTGAGCATGGAGCCAGCCACGAGAAGGGCCAGCAGAGGCTTGCTAGCGCCCATGACGCGCCCCCTTCTTCTCCTTCGGCGCGGGGCGCTTCTCGCACCTGACCTCCACGCCACGGTAGAAGCCCTTGAGGCCCGTGCGCTCTTCCTCCCATGCCCATTCGCGGGCAAGCTGGCGGGCTTCGCTTTCAGCCTCGACCATGCAGCTGTCGTAGGTGGGGAAGCTGGCCTCGTCGGCCTCGATGGGAGCGCCGGACTGAAGCAGGAACGTGAAAACGGCGGTGTAGACAAAGCTGGTAGTCATCTTGTAATCTCCATTTTCGCTTGTTGAGTTTTCTCGTGTAAGCTCATGCAGAGACGGCCCCTCGGCTCCACCCGAAGGGCCGTTCGCGTTTCAGCCGTCAACTCTGGCCATCTGGATGCAGGCCTTGTCGAGCAGGACGGCTGCCTCGCTCAAGGCGTCTATGTATTCGGGGTCGTTCTCGGCCCCGTCCTCGATGCGGTCCTCTTCTTCGTCCACGAAGGCGCTGAGTTCCTGAAGGAGCTGGGCCATCTTCCACTCAAGGGCGATGGCCTCGGAATATCTAAGCTGCTTCATCGTCGTTCTCCTCGTCGCAGGCCTCTTCCTCTTCGGGAAGGCGGGGGAGCATGTCTGCCTTGAGCATGGAAGCCAGACGGAAGCGGAAGGCCATGATGGCCTCGAAATCGTCGGAGCCGTAGGGCAGTTCGCAGGCTATGTCGGCCAGTTCGCCGACCATGGCTTCAAGGGTCTCTCTGGCGTCCTCAAGACGCTCTGAAAGTGACTTCTTCATAGCGTCCCTCCTACGCTCTCGCGAATGCCGTGCAGCCGACGATGCGGCCGTCGGCGTCCCTGACCAGCCCCGTTGTTAGGAGCAGATCGCTGGTGTCGCGCCCCTGCGCCTTGGCAGCCTGCGCCGTGATGGCACTGACAACGTAGAAGACGCCAAGGCTGGGCTTCGGCAGGCCTTCGAGCCTGCCGTACTGGACTTCCACCAGCGGGATGCCGTCCACGGTGCCTGCTGGCGATTCGGATGACATGGCCCTCGCAATTCCTGCGGAAGGAATCACGAAGACGGGGCCTCTGCCGTGACGGGCAACGAAGCCCCTGCCAGTGTCGGGAACAACGTCCTGCCTGCGGTAGACGTCGATTGTGTGCGGCGTGTAGTTGAAAATCATGCGATCTCCTTTCTGAAGTTAAGGGGGCCGAAGCCCCCCGTTCTGCTAGTCGATGAAGATGTCGTGCAGCTTCGCAGGCTCCCTGCCTGGACGGCGGTAGACCGTTACGGTTCCCTGCCAGCCGACGCCAGCCGCGGTTCCGATCTCCTCGCGCACCTCGCCAGCTTCGTATCCGCAGGCCGCGGCGAAGCGCTCGGCGTTCTCGCGGCTCTGGAAGTCGTATGTCTTGTAGGTGCGGTCGTAGGTTGCGCCGTAGTCGGCGTTATGGACGCCGCGGGGCTTCGTGATGCCCTCGATGTAGTAGTTGCGGCTCATCTCGTGATCTCCATTTGAAGTCGAGGTTGATGAAAAAGGGGGCCGAAGCCCCCTTGTCTTTAGCTGGCCTTCCTAGCGTTCTTGCGGAAGGTGGGCAGGCCGAAGTGGGCGGCGATAGCCTTGCGGACCGTCAGGTCGGCGCTGATGTAGCCACCGGAAGAAATCTGTTCGACGCGGCCGCTCTCGTCGCAGGCCAGCGTGCAGCGAAGCTCAAAACTGGGCGCAACCTCAAACCAGCGGCCGTTCACCTGTACGTCACGGACAAGGTGGTGCCTCTTCTCAAAAGCCTCCTCGTAGCAGTCGAGAAGGCGCTGGAGCTTGGGGCTTGGGGTGAAAGTGCAGTTCATCATCTCGTGATCTCCCTTTGAAGTTTTGGGGCCGCCTCCCGAAGAAGACGGCCCCTGTATGTGGAAAAGTTGATTTGCCTGTTTCGCGTTGGTCGCGGGGCTTTGTCATGCCCTGCGTGGAGTCTTTCGCGCTCCCTGCTGTCCCCCGCCTTTCGGCTTGCCTCGTCTGGCTCTCGCTCTTGAGGTGATTCTTGGGGAGCCCCCTTCGCGGCCGGGGCCTGCCGCCTTGCGGTTCCGGCCTTTCGGCCTTCTTCCTGCTTGGCAAGTCCTTTTTATACAAATTCGCATAGCAAGGCAAGCAAAAAATGCAAAAATTTATAAATTTCTTCCTTGCGGGGATTCGGAGGCGCAAAAAAAGGCCCCTCCCCGAAGGGAAGGGCCTAGCCTGTCTTTGATGAATGGAGACTACGGCCTGCTCTTCATTACCTCGACCCCGCCAGGGCCTCCCTTGGCAACATCCTCGCCAAGAAAGACGATGCGCGTGGTGACCAGCGGCCCCCGCAGATACTGCTCGACTCCGGCAAGGCCGTTGATGAACTTGTACTGCTGTTCGTATCCCAGATTGTACCAGCCTGTGCGCCAGTGGTAGTAGGTCGTGACATTGACCACCTCCCGCGTGGCGAGCTTGTTCTTCAGAATGGTATTGACGATGCTCTTGGCCTCGGCCTTGTCGCATTCGGCCTCGGCGCATACGGGGGCCAGCGCAACCGCGCCAGCCAGCAGAACTCCGGCTATCCTTTTCATGCAATCCTCCTTGCTAGACACCCTGCCAGACCCAGACAACGCGCCCGACCACAGCCCGCTCCCGCTGTTCAATGGGCAGGCTCTTCGGCGGGTAGGCTGGATTGTCTGAGATTAGTTCCAGCGTGTCCTCGTCTCCTATCTTCAGGCGCTTGATTACGCGCCCAAACGGCGGGACGTCCACAAGGTAGACGCCGCCTTCCATGAGGTCGCCGTCCGGCGGGACAACGCCGACAATGGAGCCTTTCTTGATGGTCGGCTCCATGCTCTCGCCCTCGACCGTCAAGGCGACCAGATTGGGCTTGTCGTACTGGGGAAGCACTTCCAGCATGGAAACTGGTTCCGCGCTCCAGAACTCGTGCGGCTCTCCTGCCCCAGCCGAGCCCAAGACGGGGACGCGTGGCAGGTTTTGCCCCTCGACAGCCTCCACGGGCGCGTTGGGGCCAAGCCTGCGGATAGTCGGTACGCTCTCCTGGAACGCCTCCCAGCCGAGCTGGTCAACGATGGCCGCCACGTTCTTCAGCGTCGGCGACTTCGTGACTCCCGACATGATCCTGCTCAAGGCGTTCTGCTCGATGCCGCACTTGACGGCGAAGTCCTGTTGCCAGCCTCGCCCGCCTGCCTCGGCCTGCTCCCGCAGGACGGCGTAGAATTTCTCCTCGAAGCTCATGGGATGCCTCCTTAACCTTTTATACGTTTTTCGATAGGGGTGGGCAAATGCCCGCACGGATAAACCGCTTGCCTTTTTATCGAAAACGTATAAAATGACCCCATGAAAATACAAATTTTTATTTTCTCCCAGCTTTTCTGGCGGGGACAGGAGGCTTCCCTATGACAACCAGAGACCTCAAGGCGGCCATCCGTGCGCTTCTGGCAAGCGGACAGGCCAGCCAGTCTGAGCTGGCAGAGAAGGCGGGTGTCGCGCAGGCGATCATCTCTCGCTTCGCCAACAACCCCGAAACTGGGATCACCTTCGCCAACGCCTGCAAGCTGATTGCCGCTCTCAAGGCCGGAGGCTTTGAAGGCAGGAAGGACAGGCGTGGCCGTCCGGCGGCCATCGCGTCCAGCGCAGATTTAAGAGCCTAGAAACGCGAAAGCCCGTCTTCTGCAAAAAGGCGGGCCTGCTTGGATTAACCATCTAACCTCGAATGGAGGCAGTATGCCCGAACTTGAAGAGAAGTTCAAGATAAGCCCAGAGCGCGAAGCAAAAAATCAGAGGCTCAAACCTCTCCGCGAAACACTTAAAAACCTCAGTGAAAAGTTTTCGCTTTTAGAAATTTACACAGAAGTATCCGATATGGCTAACGATTCTTGCACTGAGGGTATATACTGGGCTGATACGGTCGAAGAAATCGAGATGTGCCTCGATTATGCAAATAATATTGCACAAAAACTGTTCCGTACCGACGATTTATATAAGAAAATATGCGAAGCAAAAATTCGTGAAGGCATAGCAATAGAGGGTATATCTTTTCTAGCAGAAGTAGTTTTGAATATAATAATCACAGCCAAAATAGATCACGGGTACAGGGAGTTGTCTTATTGGCTCTGCGGAACAGTTGAAGACCGTAGAGCAGTTCGCAAAAACATCGGTATCAGGAACGCAAATATTCTTCCCAGTGGGTTGAGGTAGATTTATGGCAGACTTCAGAACGATAATGCCGACTATATGGTCGGACAGATTTATTGAATCTCTGCCTATATCAGAAAAACTTCTTTTCATTTACCTTTTTGCTAATGAACGTACATCGAACATCGGAGTTACAGATGTCTCTCCGCGTAAAATAGCATTCGATACAGGAGCAACTGTTGACGATATAGAGAACTTCTTCTCAAAGGCCGAAAAGGCAGGAAAGATTGTTCGCGATGGTGATATGGTTTTGCTTGTTAATTTTATCAAAAATCAAACACATATGCGCGAGGATTCTAAAGTTTCTAAATTTCTAATCAAAAACCTTCAAAAACTGCATGGTGAGCTCCCTTCCGGCAGGGTGAAAAAAGCGCTTGCGACAAAGTATCCGCAATTCTTCTGTGCTGGCGAAGCTCATGGCAGGCCATATCCAGACGATAGCGATACCCATGCCGCACCTCATGCAGAGGGCATGGATACCCTATTGACACCCCCTTCAGACGGTCTTGACACCCTCTCGATAGGGTCTGCAGGGGGTAGCGATACTCTCGCCGAAGGGTCTGCATACCCCCCGAGAGAAGAAAGAGGAAAGACGAAAGAGGAAACAGCGTTAGAGGAAAAAAAGAAAGACAAAGACACACCCCCCTACCCCCCAGCAGGGGGACAGGGTGTGCGTATTTCTTCTGCTCCCATGAACAGGGAGGACATCGAGGAAGCGCGGGACGCCGTGAGGGCCGAAAGGCGCAGGGGCGACTACGAGTTCTCCCTGCTCCGGCAGGCCTACGACGAGGCCAAGCCAGAGGGCCAGCATTCCGGCAGGGATGAGTTTCTTCGCCTGTTCAACTCGCCAGACTTCCCAGGCATCGACGAGCTTCTGGAGAGCGTCCGCCAGATGGTGGCCGCTGATGACCAGTGGCGAAGGGGCTACGTTCCCAAGCTGGAAAATTGGCTTCACGAGCACATGTGGACGTTGAAACCCCGCAAGCCGATTGCCGGAACTGGCGTTGACCCCGAACCGACGGACGCCGAGAAGGCCGCCAAGGAGAAGGGCGACCGCCTGCTTGCGGAACTCAAGGCCAGAGAAGCCCAGAAAAGGAAGCTCAGAGGATGGTAGACTATGGATAGAGCATTGTTCGATTCGAAGATCAAAGAAACCTATGCGACCTACGGCAAGCCCGACCCAAGGGTGCAGGTGCTGGACGCCGCGTTCAAGCGCGTTGCCGATATGCCCGACGAGTTCATCGTCTGGGCCGCCGAACAGCTTCAGGACGCCGACAAGCTCCCCTCCAACATCGGCAGGGAGCTGAAGAAGTCGCTGTTCCCCGCGTGGCGGGCCAGCCAGATGCCCACGTTCACGAACGAGCAGTATTACGCCGACATGTGCGGAGACCCCGACTGCCCCGAGTGCCGCGGCAAGGGATGGTTCTACGTCTGGAAGCTCGGAGCGAAGCCGGGGACTGCCCCGACCGCCATCCCCTGCCTCTGCAACCTGACCTGCGATGCCTTCCCCGACATGGAGATCCGCAAGGCCAGCCTCGCAGACCTCAAGGCCAACGGCTGGACGTTCCACGAGCCTCCGCGCATCAGGAACCGCCCGCCTCAGCCCTTGAAGAAGTCCCTGCAGGAGCTGCTGGACGGGCTTCATGCGGGACGGGGCATCCCTGCAGACGCATTCGACCCGCGCAGGCAGATGCCCGAGGAGTACGAGTAGATGAGGACGGCCCTGCCCCAGCCGCCGAACAGGTGGAATGCAAGGGAGCCGGAGTGCTGGGAGTGCGCCCACTGCGCCTTCGTGCCGAACGGCCCCTACTCCATGGCGGTGTGCAGGCTCATGCCGGAATTCCGGCCCTACGGGCACCACTGGAAGGCCTGCAGGAAGTTTTTGAAGAATCCAAGGGCGGTGAAATTTGGCTAGATACAATGTCGCTGGCGCTGGCTCTGAATCCGCAGAGCAGAAGGCGTTCTTCCGCTGGCTCCGCATGATGCAGGCCCAGAGATGGCCCAATCTTGTCTGCTTCGCCGTGCCGAACGGCGGGGCGCGTGACGCCATAACAGGCGCAAGGCTGAAGCAGGAAGGCGCTCTCGCTGGCGTTCCCGACATTTTTCTCGCCAAGGCTGCATCTGGAAAATACGGGATGTTCATCGAAATGAAGACGAAGCGCGGGCGCGTTTCAGAGCGCCAGCGCGACCTGTTCCCGCTTCTCGAATCGGCAGGCTATGCCGTAGTCGTGGCGAGAGGCTGGAAGGAAGCCGCAGATGCAGTCGAACTGTATCTGGCCGGACGGTGGGAGCCAATCCATGCCTGATCTTTCCCTTGAGACGCAGGGCTTCTTCCCTGGCAGGGGCAGGGGCTGGCGGGCGTGGGAAGACGCCTTTCTGCAGGACTTCGCCTGCGAGCTTGGCCTTCGCATCTGCGCCGAACAGCTCCGCAGGCCACCCGCCGAAGTCGCCCTCCGCATCTCGTGGCTGGGCCTGCGCCTGCCAGAGGGCAAGGCCAGCCTCGGGCAGGCGTCTCCAGCCCCGAAGCTGGCGAAGAAGCCTGCAGCCATAGCCCATGCGAAGGCCGAGGCTCCCGAAGGCTGGATGACCTGCGCCAAGGTCGCGGAACTGGCCGGATGCACCGTGGGCGTTGTCTACTCGGCTATCTGGAAGAAGCGGCTCGACGCCGTGCAGGGCGACAGGGGCGTCTGGCTCGTGCCGGATGACGCCGGACGCGAGTTCGCTGAGGCAAGGAAGGTCAAGACGCACAAGGAGGCCCCTGAGCGCCCCGCAGAGGCAAAGGAAGGCGATTCCGCAGTAGTTTTGCGTGAAAAGCAAAAGGATGCGCCAGAGGGGCCTTCAGAGGCCCAGAACGGCAATGCAGAAAATTTCATCCCAGCAGCGCCAGTGCCGGATGAACCGCCTGCGGAGGCGAGCGCCACATCGCCCGTCAAGGGACCGTCTCCGCAGGCCATGGATCTCGCGTCCATGTCGAAGCTGGACATCCTTCGCGCCCTCGCGTCTGGAAAGCTGGAGACGGCCAATGTCGGATAGCAAAACCAACCCCATGCCATGGACGCGGGAGGAGGACGAGGAGCTGATGCGCCTGCGGGCACTAGGCCGAACCTACGCCCAGTGCGCCGAGGTTATCGGCAGGACGCTCGGGGGCTGCGAGTCTAGATGGCGCACGCTGCACAGCCCGAAAAGCCGTCCCGCCCCCGCCATGTGGACACCCGAGGAGGACGCACTGCTGGCTGAACTCTGGCACGTCCTGCCAGTGGAGCAGATTTCGGAACGCATCGGGCGATCGGTAAAAGGCATTTACAGGCGGGTCGCGAGGCTGGGGCTGACCAGCGGGGAGTTCCAGGGGCTGAAGGTGCCGTGGACGCCGGAAGAAGACAGGGTGCTGCGGGAGCACGTGGGCACCATGACCTACGCCGAGATCGGTCTCCTGCTGGACAGGACCGACAAAAGCGTCAAGGCGCGGGCGCTCCACCTGTCCTTGCGCGGAGGGCCGAAGCCCCGCCTGCCGAAGCAGAAGGATCATATGCGGAAATGCCACGACTGCGGCAAGCCCACGCCGGACTACCGCTGTCCGGCCTGCTGGCGAAAGCTGCGGAGAAGGCTGGGATGTCCTGTAGAGGGCGAAAACATCAACGAAGAATAGCTGGAGGAAACATGGTAAACTCGTTCATTTTTACGGGGCTCATTTTGCTTGCCGGACTTGCAGGAGGCCTCATCGGCTCTGCCTGCGGGAAGCGCCGGAACGCGCCTGACATCGAGGGGCGCATCGCCGAGCTTGAAGACAGGCTGGACGCGCTGGCCACGCACTGCATGGAGGAGGCCAAGAAGCACAAGGCCCGCGTCATGTCGCTGGAAGACAGCATGGACGCCTTCCAGACCCACGTCCTTGAGCAGTCGCAGTCCATCCACGCCCAGCTTGACGAGCACGAATTTTTGATCGGCGAGACGCCCACAGGCGGCCTGCTGGGCCGTGTCGGTGCGCTGGAAGACAAGGCGAGGAAGGAGGCGCAGGGTGAATGAGCCAGTGGAAAAGCGCGGTGCAGAACTGGAAGGTCTTCTGGCGCTTGATGAGACGGGTGCTGTCGCCCTTGTGGCGGCTGCTGCGAAGAAGCGCAGGCTGAGCATCGGGGGAGCTAAGTATCTCCGCAGGGATAAGGAGCGCTTCACGTTTGTCTTGCATCTGGAAAAATGGAGGACTGATGACTAGGAAAGAATGCCTTGAGCAGGCTGCGAAGTGCGTCCTGCAAAACCGCCAAGACCAGTATGGCGATGTTGAGGACTGCTTCAAGAAAATCGCGAGGCTCTGGAACGCCTATCTTCCGTCCGTCGTTGAGCTTGAGCCTTACGACGTTGCCTGCATGATGGCCCTGCTCAAGATCGCCCGCATACAGGCCAATCCGAAGCACGGCGACTCGTGGGTTGATCTGGCAGGCTACGCCGCCTGCGGAGCCGACCTCGCCGTTCCGGAGCCGTTCCGCTACGACAAGCCCAAGGCCGAGGGCGTTGAGGCGCTGGTGCAGGAGGACGCGCCCCAGACCAAGGAAGAGCTGATGCAGAGAATCGTGGACTGCAACCCAGCCACGTTTGGACGCCCACGCACCCCTACGGGCGAGGAGCTGGCAGAAATGGCAGAGGAGGAGACGCATGGATAGCGTTGAACGCTTCACGCTGGGCCAGCATCCGATGGTGCTGGACGAAAAGGAGCGCGATGTCATCGAGGAACTGCGGAGGCATGGAGACAGTGACCGTATTGCCCATGTGCTTGCTGGCATCCTGCACAGGCTCTCGAAGGCCCGCGAAAAGCATCCACGCTACGCCGAGAACGTTTGGCACGGCTGGGGCTTCGTCGGCGAGGAGTTCGGCGAGGCCAACAAGGAGCTGACCAAGGCAAGGCCCGGCTGGCTCGACCGCGCCGAGGAGGAGATGGCGGATCTGGTCGTGGTCACGCTCCGCATGATGCTTCGCGAGTACGAGCACGGGGAGGACGCATGAGCCGGAAGAAGCCGTCCTGCCCCGCCGAGCGATGGGAGCACGATGCCCGCCAGTGGCAGGCCGTGGCGAAGCGCCTCTCCAAGATGTGTGCCGACCTCGTGGGGTGCTGCTGGGATGAGGAACGGACTTGCCCCGAAGGGCTGTCTTGCTCCGCTTGCTGGCTGAATCGAGCCGTGCGCGAGACGGCAGGGAAGGAGCAGGCCAATGGCTGACCGCATTGAGCAGGCCAAGCTCGACTTCGCTGACCTGTACGGCCAGATCGTCTGGCTGGCCGACAGGCTCTCCGAGGCGAGAATCCTGGTCAACCACGACCAGTGCTGCAGGTGCTCCCGATACAGCTTCGAGGAGTGCCGGAAGTGCTGGTGTCAGGAAGCCGCAAGAGCAGTTCGGGAAGGGAGGCCTTCAAGATGAACGAAAAGAGTCGCGTCTACGTTAGTCTCCCCGTGGACATGCTGACGCGAGAGCAGATGGAGAAGCTGCAGGCAGAAGTCGCTGGGGTTCTCGACCCTGCAACGCAGGAACCCGTCTTCAACAGGTGCGCCTACGATGCGCCGGAGGATGAGCCTCTGGGGCTTTGGTGGCATCTGTCTGAGGCGATGCTTCGTCTTGGCAAGTGCGACACCGCGATTTTCTCTCCCGGCTGGAATCGCTGGCCTGGGTGGATCTGTTTCGTAGAGCAGGAGACGGCCCTGCGGTCAGGCAAGCGCTGTCTCTACACCTACCGCGATAGCTCCGGCACTCTGCGACTTCTGGAGATGGGCCACTGCGGAGGGCCGGAAATAATAGGGGAGGAAGAGTGATGACGGAAGAACAGAAGTGGGCGCGGAAGTGCATCCACACTGGATTTCGCGTGCTGGCGGCCTTCGTCGGCGCGTTCCTCGGGCTGGCGCTCGTGCGCTGGATGGGGTGGTGGTAGGCCGTGTCCCCCTGCCCTGCCTGCGGATGCGAGGAAGTCTACGTTGCTGACACTGCCGAAGGGGGCAAGACCGTGGCCTGCCCCCGCTGCGGAATGTCCGGCCCTGAGTCAGTGGACGGCGACGCCAAGGAAGCCAAGAACGGCTGGGAGTTTCTGCATGGCAAGATGTGCAGGAAGTGTTCAAGGCATCTGCTTCGGCGCATCCGCGAGCTCAAGGCAGAGATTGCCCTGCTGAAACGCGAAGCCCCTCCAGCGTGAGGACTCTGGAGGGGCCAAGAGGGGTAGCGATGAGCGCATCTCTAAGGAGACCAGTATGCCAGTTCTCTCTGATTCAGGCGGTGCGCCAATCATGCCTGAAACGTACTGTTTTGACAATACCATGCCCGCGGGGCATATTTGCGGGAAGCCGGAGAAAAACTGCATAGGGAGGGTCTGTAGATGACCAAGTTTGAACGCTGCCAGCGGTTCGTGCTGGAATGGGAAGGCGGTCTCACCGATGACGCGGCCGACTCCGGCGGGCTCACCAAGTACGGCGTGAGCTGGGCGTACCTCAAGGACATGGAGAAGAGCAGGCCGTCTGTCCTGCGCGACATCCTCGGCACGTCCACTGTGACGCGTCAGACCATCAAGAGCCTCACGCAGGCGCAGGCGGGGGCGCTGTTCAAGTTCTCGTTCTGGGACCCGTTCCAGCTTGATGACCAGCCTCTGAGCGTCTGCCTCTGCGCCTACGACATGAACGTGAATCACGGCTCCGGCAACGCCATGCGGATTATCCAGCGGGCCTGCAATCTCATGGCGAGCGTTTTCCCCAAGCTTTCCGTAGACGGGAAGTTCGGCCCCAAGACAAGGGCTGCGATGCGCCTGCTCAACTGCCCGACCGGCATAGGTGCCGTGGCCAACAAGAGGCAGTCTTTCTACGACAGCATCGTGGCGAACCGCCCCAGCCAGAAGGTGTTCATCAAGGGCTGGACGCGCAGGTGCAACGCCATGAAGCGGCAGGCCCTCGAATGGCTTGACGCCGACGAGTAGGAGCCAGCCATGACAGAAGCCGGAGACATCGGAGACGTTTCAATGTCCGAAACCATACACGACTTTGGAAGCATCCTCGGAGGCGTTGTCAGCGCCCCGTGGCTCAAGGGCGGCCTCGCCTGCATAGCCGTGGCCTGCGAGGCCATGGGGCTCCCCCTCGACCTCGTATGGGCGCTGGTGGGATTCTTCGTGGCAGACTTCGTGCTTGGCATCTGGCTGGCCGCAAGGATGCGGACGTTTTCGCTCCGCAAGTTTGCGAGGGGCTTCGCCAAGATCCCCGTCTACACGCTGGTTCTGTCCATCGCGTGGCTGTGCCAGTACATCGGCCAGCACGTCCTTGGGCAGACCGTCCCCGTCCCGCTCTGGGCCTGCGCCTATCTCGCGATGCACGAGGCCATCAGCATCCTGACCAAGTGCGAGGCGCTGGAGCTTCCGGTGCCGTCCCTGCTCCGCAAGGCCCTGCACAGGATTAACCACGCGGCGGAACAGAAGGTCGAGCAGGCGCTTGACATCATCGACAAGCCGGAACGCAAGGATGACGGGGCGTTCCGGAAGTTCTAGGAGGAAATCAGGTGGCAGAGTTAAAGGTGGAGACGTGGCCCATAGAGCGTTGCATCCCGTATTGCAGGAATCCCAGGAAGAACGATGAGCAGGTTGACCGCATGGCGTCTGCCATTAAGGAGTTCGGCTTCCGCATCCCCATCGTGGCGAAGTCGGACGGCTCCGTCGTAGACGGTCATTTACGTCTGAAGGCCGCGCAGAAGCTGGGCCTCAAGGAAGTCCCTGTTGCCCTCGCAGACGAGCTGACCGAGGCGCAGGTGAAGGCCTTCCGCATTCTCGCGAACAAGAGCGCCAACTGGGCAGAGTGGGATACCGATCTGCTCAAGCTGGAGCTGGAAGATCTGCAGGAGATGGACTTCGACCTTGAACTGACGGGGTTTGAGCTTCCTGAATTGGATGAAATTATAGGGGGGGGGATGGATTATGGAAGCGAAAACTATGCGGGCAACGAAAACGGCGCGGAAAGCAAAAGTCTTGCAGAGAGGTTTGGCTACCCACCCTTCTCGGTCCTGAATTGTCGCGACGGCGTGTGGCAGGGGCGGAAGTGAGCGTGGATCTCTATTGGCATAGACAGCGGAGAAGGCCGTGGGGAAGACATGATAGCAGGCGGCGGGTTGAAACAGTTGGCAATCAAGAACCAAACTGGTGTTTACAGGAAGAAAAAGTGATGGATAAAAAACAAACTGTCACTATCCCCAAAGGCCTTTGCTTCGGGGAGTTCAAGATAAAACAGGGGCAGCAAACATCTCTGAATGGGACAAGCATTTTTGACCCAGTGCTGTGCGAACTTTCCTACAGGTGGTTCTGCCCACCAAAAGGATTGATCCTCGATCCTTTTGCTGGCGGTTCTGTCCGTGGAATAGTTGCCTCTAAGTTGGGACGGCAATATGTCGGCATAGACTTGAGGCCAGAGCAAATAGAGGCCAACAGACGGCAGGCTCAAAAGACATGCGAAAACGAGATGCCTGTATGGCATGTCGGCAACTCTCTCAACATAGACAAAATAGCTCAGGGTGAGTACGACTTTGTCTACTCGTGTCCGCCGTATGCAGATCTTGAACGGTATTCCGACAACCCAGAAGATCTCTCGACAATGCAGTACAAAGATTTTCTTGCCGTGTACCGCAAGATAATCGCCAAGAGCTGTTCTATGCTAAAGGAAGATTCGTTCGCCGCGTTTGTAGTCGGAGAGGTAAGAGGTAAGGACGGTAATTATTACGGTTTTGTCCCAGATACTATACAAGCGTTCAAAGATGCTGGGCTTTCGTACTATAATGAAATAATAATTGTAACCAGTGCGGCCACTCTTCCGCTTCGCGCTCCCAAGCAGTTTGACGTCTCACGTAAAATAGGCAAGACGCACCAGAATCTTCTCGTCTTTCTAAAAGGTGACGCCTTTAAGGCAGCAAAGAAGATTGGACCTATTGATATGTCAGATCTTGAATCTGTTATTGAGTGCGATGATGCCTAAATGAATTTCTTCTTCAATATTGCGCCCCATACTTTCGTAGAAGCGTGGATTAACAATGCAGTCCTTAGCTCTGGTTATAGCCACCTTCTCGTTGCCAAGGCGCGGAAACTTAGCCGCGAAGCGTATGGCGTCATGCCAGAGCCCCTCGCGCATCATCGCTCTAAGCGTATCAATCTTGCGTTCCATGGGGAGCCTCCTTGTTGCTGTAGAGCCATGATAGCGCAAACAAAATCAAGATGCGACAAGAAAGACCGCCAATTTGGGGTTTTATCAAGCTAGAAGGAGATTGATTATGGCAGACACTGAATCCAAGCCCAAGGGCAAGCCGAGGCGCTGGCAGGAGTTCACGGGGCAGGAGGCCACGCAGGAAGAGGACGGCAGGACGTTTGCGGCCGTGCAGGAGGAATGGGGAGGCTAGCCTATGGCGTTGAACCCGCAAAACCTCATCCCGAACAGCAGGCGAAGCCCGGAGGAAGTTAGGAGAAACGGCCAGAAGGGCGGCATCGCTTCCGGCGAGAAGCGCCGTCACCAGCGCGACCTCCGCGAGGCCGTGAAGGCCCTGCAGAGCGTCGTGGTCCCCGTCAAAGGCGGCGGAGACGGCCTGACCTATGCCGAGGCCATAGCCCGCGCCGTTGGCGTCAAGGCCGCGCAGGGAGATCTCAAGGCCGCCGCCATGTACTGGGAGTGGATGTACGGCAAGACGCAGAAGGTGGACGTGACAAGCTCCGACGGGAGCATGAGCCCTGCCAAGATAGACCTGTCTGGGCTCTCCCGCGAAGATCTCAAGGCCGTGACCCGCGAAGCCCTCATGCGGAAGGCGCAGGCGCAGGATGGCTCTGCCTAGCATCGACCACGGCGAGCTTGTCCTGGAACTGGCCCGCCATTGGCTTGGAGCCTTCGTCCTCGCCACCATGCCGGACTACGACATGGGCTGGGTCCATGAGCGTGTCTGCGACGAGCTGGAGGACTTCCTGCTGGCCGTGATCGAGAAGAAGTCCCCGCGCCTCATGATCACCATGCCCCCGCGCTCCGGCAAGAGCCAGCTTGCCTCCCGCCACTTCCCTGCCTATGCGCTGGGGCGCTATCCAGACCTTTCCATCATCGCGACGTCGTACAGCGCCGACCTCGCCTCCCGCATGAACCGCGACGTGCAGCGCATCATGGCCGAGGACTCCTACGGGCGCATCTTTCCCGAGTCCTCGCTGAGCGAGAAGAATGTGCGATCTACGGCGCAGGGCTCCTACCTCCGCAACAGCGACATCTTCGAGATCGTGGGCCACAGGGGCGTCTACCGCTCCGCAGGCGTGGGCGGGGGCGTTACCGGCATGGGCGCGGACATCTGCATCCTCGATGACGTTCTGAAGGACAGAGCTAGCGCAGACTCGCCAACCATCCGGCAGAACATCTGGGATTGGTATACCTCTACCCTCTACACCCGCCTCGCTCCAGGTGGTGGCGTCATCGTGATGAACACCCGCTGGCACGAGGATGACCTGTCCGGCAGGCTTCTGGACGCGCAGGCACGGGGCGAGGGAGACGAGTGGCGCGTGGTCAACTTTCCTGCCATCGCCGAGGTGGACGAACCGCCCTACAGGAAGAAGGGCGAGGCCCTGCACCCAGCCCGCTATCCGCTGGAACAGCTGCTCAAGATCAAGGCCACCATCGGCACCCGCGATTGGGAAGCCCTCTACCAGCAGCATCCGGTTCCTGACGGTGGTGCCATCTTCAAGGACGAATGGCTGCAGAGGACGTGGTTCCCCAAAGACCTGCCTGCGAGGTTCGATGCCGTCATCATGAGCTGGGATCTCGCGTTCAAGAGTACGGACGCCAGCGACTTTGTAGTGGGCCAGCTTGTCGGCAGATACGGGGCCGACTACTACCTGCTCGACCAGCTCCGCGGGCGCTGGAGCTTCACCGAGACCGTGGCGCAGGTGAAGGAGCTTGCGGAACGCGCCCGCGCCCGCTTCCCCCGCACTGCGCCCCGCATCCTCATCGAGGACAAGGCGAACGGGCCTGCCGTGATAGATGCGCTCAAGCACGAAGTCTCCGGTATCGTTCCCGTGGAGCCTGACGGGAGCAAGGAGGCCCGAGCCCATGCCGTGACCGCGCTTTTCGAGGCTGGCAACGTCCTGCTCCCCGACCGTTCCCTTGCGCCGTGGGTGGACGAGTACAAGCTGGAGCTGACCCGCTTCCCCAGCGGGGCGCACGATGACCAGGTGGACGCCACGACCCAAGCCCTCCGCTACCTCTCCGCAGGCCACCGCCTCAACATCGCCCCCCAGCTCCAGCGCCAGCTTCAGGGCTTCCGCTTCCGCAGGTAGCAAATAGATTTGACATCGTATGCGGAACATGCTACCGACTGCACCCAAAGGTAGCAAGAAATTATGGGCATAGAATCCTCCACAGGCTCCACGCTCCGCATCTCCTCCGGCGTTCGGGACGCCCTCGGCTTTTCCAGCGCGGGGCGCGTTC
>Ga0326513_10001559_pt1 | contig 17726 bp, 30 predicted proteins | sample 2_2465_0518_D_FD_203654 | JGI IMG/M metagenome (GOLD analysis project Ga0326513, IMG submission 203654) | Bovine rumen microbial communities from UC Davis, California, United States - 2_2465_0518 | ecosystem: Host-associated > Mammals > Digestive system > Stomach > Rumen | place: USA... | reverse complement strand
ACACCCTGATGATTTAAGTTCTTTTAATGCTGTTGATATTAAGACTTTGCGTGATATAACAGGTGATTGTGAATTATATCTTGAGTCAGGTACAGTTAAGTTAGAGAATAAGCATCTACTATATGACTTCGATGAACCAAATGACCCTTTACCAGAGTTCATTGATACCTTTGACGAAATTGAAAAGAATACTCTAGGTCGAAATGTTTTTATTGGTAATGAAGAATTCACAAAAATAGGAGATTCAAATGATTGATAAAGAATACGAGAATGCCTATCCGATTTTCTTAGCATCGGTACGAGGAACACCTTACCATATTCAGTTATCAGTTTTAACTGAAGAGCCAATCTTAGTCAAAGAAACATTATTAGACTATACTCATAGATTTGGTAATTCTGAGGTACGTACTAATACTAAAGAATACACTCCAAAGGAGTACTTGGCATTTGTTCAGAAGATACAGTCTAATATCGTGGAGAAAAGAAATAAGGTACACGACAAAGATCTGGATAATACATTCTATAATGTTGTCCAGAATGAGTTGTTTAAACCACTAATCACAGGTCATTTTTCTTCTATTGTTAAGACTTTAGAACAGGTATTGCCTACTACTGTAAGTTATCCATCATGGCCAGCAGAGAAAACCGTACGAATTTCGTATAATTTTGTACACGATAAGGATGATGATTATCGCGATCCTGATTGTACGTTCTATGGAAGATTTGATTTCAAGAGAATTTTGAAAGAAGTTCCAGAGGATAACTTATGGACAGCAGGTGACTACGACACAGTCTGTGATCTGTTCAGAAGCAATAGATTTTATTACATCATTATTAAGAATTTCGCAAATGATATGTACTGTACCGTTAAGATTAAAAAGGATAATTTAGTTCGTGATAGACTGTACGAAATTGTAAAGACTAATGATAAGGATGCATACAAGGTTATTAAACCTATTCTGAATAAGTTACTAGGTTATGAACCTAGAATGGAAAAGTGGCCAAAAAGTTTTTTGTGAACCGATTGATTTTCAAAGAAATTAAAAAGGTGTCTATAGACACCTTTTCTTTTATAATTTAAACATAAGGTTAAGAAATTAGGAGAAATGATTATGACACTGTTCGAAGTTTTAAATAATGAATCAATGGCAAAGTATGTTTCAATCGAGTTTGGTAACGAGAGAACTTTCGTAGGAAACGCTGACGATATCATGAGAACCGAATATGTCAAAAATCTTCTCGTTAAGAAGTCAGACCTGATCTTCAATATCTTCGGCGATGCTGAGATCATTGACGTTAAGGTAACTTCCGAAGAACCAAACGTTCCAACCCTAGAGAATGTTCACTTTTCAGAAGCATTTAAGTGTGTAATTCTGTAAGATTGATTAGGAGATTTGAATATGAAAGTTAAAGATTTAAAGTTCTATAATTTCAAGAACCGTGAAGTAACCGATTTAATCCTTTTAAACACTGACTTTGCAAAGGATTTAATCACCAAGAGATTAGAGGCAAACTTAGGTTACAACGAGTTGTGCGAAGTTTTCAAAGAAGTTCAGGAAGTTTTCATCAAGGAAGTAACCTTTAATCGTGTAGAATTCAAGCTTGGCTCTAATGAACTTTCTGTCCTTTACACTATCAATTCCAAGCCATTAACCTTAGTTGTTACTCTTAAGGATTAAAGATGAAAAAGGACGCAAGATTTTCTAGATTTGGCATGTTCAGAATTCGTAACTTTGATCCATACCTAGATATGTTCACTGTAGAAGTCGGAGACGATAATTGTCTTCTGACATACTCTAAGATGATGGAGTTGCATAAGACCTTAAGAGCAAATCTGACCAAGGCAGAAAGGAAGATGATTCCTCCAATGAATATCACCTTTAAAGATCTACTGAAATCTCCATTAAATCCATGGAGTGTTGGAAATGTTCTCGAAAATGGTTTTCCAGTTAAAAACAAGGTAGCGATTTATCAAAAAGATGTCAAGATCTACCGTTTTAATATCTACGCAGAATATGGAGAAGTTCTGTATCAGATTGTTAACGTGCACTCCAACGGAGAGCAGCAAATAAAGATGACTTATACTATCGATCCTGAACTGCTGATGGATACTGTATCTCCTGATAAGATCACGAAGGAACAAGAGATAATCATTGATGATTATCAGCGTTATACCTTAAAATTCTGGAACAAGAAGTTAAAGGACAACTATGAGTCCAGTACTTTGGAAAAGGTGTCAAAGATTGAGACTATTGTGGAGAACTTCCTTGATGATCTAGATGGTATTAAGCATATTGAAAAACCTAAGAAGGGAAAGATTGCTTTGACTAAGTCAGGAAAGTTAACCAAAGGTACTATTGAATTCTGTGAACCTTTATCCGATGATCTTGCCACTTTAGGAGAGGAAGAAAAACCTCAGATGACATGGAGAATTCGTAAGAAGGGGTTTTACGAGGTGGAGGATGTCAGGAAGTCTCTGGAAAATGGTGAGTTGTTCTTCTACACCGAAGAAGAAATACAGAAGATGAGAGATCTAAACGAAAAGATGTATGGAGAAGCTTAATGGCTACTTATGACTATGGTGAGATTTTATTCACAGGTCGTTGTAATCTATCTTGTTTCTACTGCCTAGGTAGAGAAATGGAAAAGGACGTCTATGATACAAGTGCTAATGAAGTTCACTTCAGAAACTGGAAAAACTTTAACTTATGGTTAAGTTCTCTAAAGGATTCTAATACACCTAAGATTTACCTTTCCAGTACTAATTCTGAACCTCTTTTATATCCATACCTTGAGGAACTTATTTTGTTTCTTAAAGAGAAAGGGTTTAAAGTAGGCATCAGAACAAATGGTTTCAAGGATATGACCGTTTGTTCACTGTGCGATGAAGAAATTTCTGTTTCCCTTCAATCTCTAAATCCTGATACTTTTAAGAAGATTACAGGAAAGAACCTCGCATTTGATATTATTAAAAATATCAGCAGTATTAAATCTCCAGCTCCTCTAAGAGTATCAATTGTCGTTAACCGCTATAATGAGAAAGAAGTTATTGATATGCTGGAAGTGTTAAAGAACCTTGATATTTCATATGTACAGCTAAGAAAGGTGTACAAGTATAATAATACAAAAGACTTTGATGAAGACATCTTAGCATATTATAGAGTCAAGGCAGCATTCCGAGCATTTAAAAAGATTGGAAACTTTAAAGAGTCAGAGATTTTTGATTATGGTGGTTTAAACGTTTCTTTCTGGGATAGTGTTTTCTCTAAAGAGAGTATCCGTTCTAGCAACTACTGGACAGATGGACATTGTACTCTTAACAATCTTTTAGTTCCAGGATACAAAGGAGAATAAGATGAAGGCAAATGTTTTAGATTTCTACAAAGGTTACAATGAAGATAAAAGACTTACATCAGGAGATAATAGACATCTTCTTGAACTTCTAAGAAAGAGATACCTTTATGATTGTGTTCTCTCTGATTACTCTAAAATAAGAATTTTACAGATTTCATGTGGCACAGGTGTTCATACTAAGTTTCTTCTGGATAATTTTTTATGCCATGTGTTTGCTTGTGATGTGGTTCCCGAACATGTGAAAAAGGTTGAACAATTAAAGGGTGTATTTCCATTTAAGTATCCAAATCTTAAGACCTTTGTTTGGGATTGTTCTGAACCTATACCAGAATTCCTTTCTGCGTGGAAATTTGACGTTGTGATTGTTGAAGGAGCATGGTACCACTTAGATGATAATCAACGAGATGCTCTTTTATACAATCTCAGAGGGTTAGAACCTGATTGTATTATTATGGATTTCTTATCAGAGTTTCATGAAGTTCAACAGCAGTTACTTCAGCATAAGGTTTTTGTTGACCCTAAAAATGCTCGAGAACCATTCCACTTTGATAGTCTTGACACTGCTATGTGGCTAAGAGATAAGATGAGAAGATTTGGTTATAAGACACAGGTCTTTCCAGTAGACTTCGATATGAGATTTGGCTTCAGAGACCTTAATGAGGTTCCTAAGAGGGAGTTTGAAATATTTGTTGATTTCCTTAATAAGAAGTTCCAACCTCAAGAAGATCTATCTGTAGTTGACTTCACAGAACATGGAAGTTATATCTTCAAGAAACGAAAGTTTTAACAGCTTGATTTTCTTAGAAATTAAGTTTTGAAAAAACGTGTACCTTGTTGGCATTTTCAGATATAATATATTCATAGTTTGAATGAATGAGGATTTGATTATGTCACAGGGTTTAGTTGTTATCGTTCTTTTAGCAGTTTGTGCAGTTTTCGGAGCTTAACGGTATAGGTGTTTGATTATGTTTAATTTCATCAAAAATATCATTAAAACAGTAAAGGAAAACCACATCTATATCGTTCGTTATCAGACCCATGGAGGTTACTTCTTGAATGAGGAGTTATTCGTGGGTAAGAATAAAGATGATGTAAGAGAAAGATTTAGCAAGCAGTTTCCAGACCGTGAAATTTTAAGAATTTCTTCATTAAATGAGGACTAGGATGTACGCATTTAAAACATACCAAGATTTTATGGACTTAAACCTGAGTATATCTGACGACCACCACCTAGAAGTCCTAGGGACAGTCTATGATATGGGTATAGAGAAAACCATATTGTTCGAGGTCAATACTGATATTGTTCAGGAATTTCAGTGTAAGCATAAGGTTCTAGGTGATTTCTTAGTTAATGACATTTATAACGATGAAGTTTTCGAAAAAGTCACCGTTCAGCTAGTGGATGAGGAGTTCAATAACTTTCTTCAAGAGCACCAAGGCGAATACTATTTAGACGACGATAATTGGGGAAATTTAGTGGGTGATAGAAAATGATATTTTTCAGAGAATTTAAAGACAACTATGGGAACGATGGTAGCTGTATCAAAAACTTGAACGATTATCTATCTAATCACCCTAATTTAAAGGTTGTTAACTCACAGTATATTCAGTACACAGAGTCAAAGTATGGTTCCGGTGTACTTAACCGTTGGGATCCAGAGCACACATACCTTGCATATAAGGTTATAGTACAGTTTGAGGACGAAAGGTGTTAGAAGTTATTAAGAGTTATTTCAGCAGATTATACGCTGTGTACTTTATTCGTTGGCAAATTAGTACAATAGTTATGATGCCATTTATGGTTATCTTAGAATGGTGTGGATTGGGTGTAGTCCCTAACCTGATTATTGCTCAGATTATAGGCAGTATTATATTCTTCAGAATTGACAAGTATATTTTTGCTTATTTCGATAAGTTTAAGAAAAGAGAAATACCAGAGGATTTTCACTAATGGATGAAATAGAAGTTCTTGTAGATGAAATAGACATCGAATTATTTAATAAAGAAGACATGGAAGATTTCACCATTGGAACATGGTTAGTATCATTTGATCTATTCTGTATGATGATTTTTACAGTATTTTTAGACAGTCCGGCACCAAACCTTTGGACAATTATGAATTTAGGGGTATAGTATGAAGTTTAAGTACAGAAAATACGACTTGTACCTTGAGTCCTACACTGAGACAACTTTGTTAAATGTGAAACAAGAATTATCTCTTAGACTAGATAGACCACAGTTTGACAGAAGTTTTACTCTGATGAAGATTAAGAGACATAACATCAACAAGGCAATGAAACGTCTACAGTTATATAAGGCAAGAAATATCGAAATTCAGTGGTACGTGGAGAAATCAATCACACAGGAGTACAATTCAAAGAATGTCTAAAGATACGATGTCTGTGATACAGATTTTTACTCTAATGTTTCAGATTATAGTTGTTCCGGTATTTTCCGGAGTAACTTATATTGTTCTAAACGTGATTTGTGCAACCATTATTATTGGTCTTTGTTACTTGATACTCAGGAGAAAATAATGAAATTTAATGAATGTATACAATTTCTAAAGGAATTAAGTCGTTTCGATAACGTGTATCTAACCATAGAGGGTACTGATCATACTATTGAGGATTATCTCTTAGATGATCTTACCATAGCAGACCTAAGACCGTTTGAAGACAGAGAGTTTGATCTATCATATGACGGTTTACACAACGGTGAAGAAATGGAACCTAGATTTATGATGAGAGAAATTTACAAATAAGGATCCCAATGAAGAATGACCCTATCTAATGTTTTAAAAACTTTATATCTTTGTTCATCTCTTAGAGATAGAAAAGTGAAGTTATATGATACTCATCTTCACGTTAAAGATTACGATCCAAACGAAGACCTTAATCTTTTGACAAAGGCGGTAATCAGCTTTGAGTATGAGTTGTGTCATAATTATGTGGAGATTATAATCGAAACGGACTTTTCGAAAACCTCCAAAAACTTCAAAAGTATTGCTTATTCGTAAGTGATTGATTTTCAAAGAAATTAAAAAGTACCTATTTTGGTACTTTTGTTTTATAATAAAGTTATAGAATTGATTAGGAGAATCGAATATGAAATATCTAGTAACTGATCCATGCTATCTTTTGGACCTACTTTCAACTCAGCAGGAAAGGGACAATCTTTGGAGTTACGTTTGTGAGTCTATTCACGATTATGACAGAGACTATGACGGTACAGATCACAAAGATGCATGTACTAGAATGTCAGATGTTCTAGGGTTGAATATCCTGAGAATTTCTGATACTGGTTTTGGAGATTGGTCTAATACTCTTACCTCTTGCTCTAAGCATATCAATGTGTTAGTTCCAGAGTTTTATGCTGACGCAGGTATGATGTGTGTAGTAGAGATTAACGAGAAGTTAGAAAACTTCCTAAAAGATCACGACATCGGTGCTATCTTCGAGAGTGATGTACCTATTTCTGTTAGTGTTAATGATGAAGATAGAAGTTGGTATGTTCTAAAGATTATGGACGAAAAGGGTTGGCACGAGTTAGCAACCTCTGAAGAACCAGAGGAAGAAGATGAAGACGAAGAATTTTATCGTCGATGGGGTTATTATCCTTGGGAAGAGGATGAACAGGAAGAGCTGGATGATGACCCATATGATTACGAGGATGACGATGTAAGGTGCTAAGTTGATTTAGGAGATTTGATTATGAAGTTACGCAATTTAGTTTTAGGTTTAATGTTAGCAACTACTGTTTTTAGTGCTTACGGTAAGAGTACGGATGAGGATGGGATCTACGGCCGTTCTGCAAATGTTATCACAGTACCTGCCAAAATTACAGGTGGTTTTTTAGAAAGGGGTAAAGAACTTGATATAAAAGATGCAAGGGAAGTGTGTGATCATTATGCTAGAATGTTTAACAAGAAATGTGGTAAAGTAGTTGGTTTTGAACACCGTTATCATCAAATTTATATTACCTATGAATTTTTAGACAGATAGGATCTACTTATGAAATACTTAATTTTAGGTTTATTTCTATCATCCTGTGCCTTTGCTAAAGATATAACCGTTGATGTGATTGAAACCAAAGACGGTATTGATATTGAAAAGACTATGGACCGTTGTAACAAAATTGCTTCTCAGTTTAACCATAAGTGCGGTACAGTTCTAAGGTTTAGGGAAAAGACACTTTACGGATCAATTCATGGCGGTACTTTTGGCGAAATTCGTGATACCACGCAGATCACCTTTGAATTATTGGAGAGATAGAATGTTAATTAAGACCTTTCTAAAGATGATGAACGGCACAATTATCGTCGAGGGTAGTTGCGAAACTGAAGATTATGTAATGGGAAATGACCGATTAAAAATTCACGTAGATGGTGACGAAAATACATATAAAAGTGTAGATGAACTACCTAATAAGAGAGTTCACGTGTATGATTGGACATACACATTTTCTCATTTCGACCCTGATTTTTTAGAAATTTGGTGTGAAAATAAAGGAACACAACTATGCAATTAAAGATCACTTTGCATACTTTATTAGAAAGTCTGTATCTTTGTGATGAGTTCACTGAAAAGAAAGTGACTCTAATTGACTCTAAGAGAAAGATTGAAATATCTCTAGGAGTATTACGAGAATTTGTGAATGACCCTTATACTCTGCCTACAAACCTGTGGAAAGTGTATAATGACAGCACTATTAAGGTAGTAGAAGATTGGGTTAATACTCCAGATGAAATAAGGATTTATTTACGTGCTGATTTCAGAAAGTACAATTATATGCTAGAGGATTAGAAGATGACGATTGACCAGCTGAAATTTAAGATGATAGATGTGGTGAAATATCGACACTTTATGTCTGTAAATGCTAAGATAGTTATTTTTGCCTTAATTCTGACAGGTTGCTTCATCTTTATGTCTGTTGTTGCTGAGAGTTTAGCAATATGGGGTACTCTGATAGGATTAGGAATTGGTACTATTATCGTTTCTTTGATTATCCGTGTTAACAAATACGACACCTATGACTACGATACAGAATCAAGTGACAAATTCATGAAAAATTATCTATCTTTTGGTGAGTATCAGGAGTTAAAGAGGAGTGCTGAAATATTCTTAGGATATAGAAAGGATGTTGTTAGTCCTATTAAACCTAAGAAAGAGACAAAGGAACTGCCTAGAATATTAGACAGTGATTTTCTTCAGGCTCTAAAAGATTTCTACTACCTAAGTATAGAGGATCAGGAAAATGTCATTTTATCTCTAAAGGGTGATCAAAAGGTTAGGGATACTCTTAAATCTCTATACGAGAGGTTACAAGCCGGATATTCAGTTGAAGATTTGATTTCATATCTTCAGGTGACTAAGACTAAGGCATTTTAGGAGGTTCTATGTTCATTTTAATTAAAGAAGTCAACAATGTCTTTACGCCTCTGATAGTACAGAAGTCTGAATTCGGCGAGGATAATCCTGAGTTACTAAGATTTCTAGACCTTCAGAAGAAAGAGTCCTTCACCTCTACTATCTTTGAGGCATATACCCCTAAAGAAGATGAAGAGGTCTATTTTTCAGGTGATTCTGAGAGAATTAAGGAACTCTTAAACAAGAATATGCGTGCTTTTTACACACATTACGGTGCTTGATTTAGTTATCAAAAGCGTATATAATAAAAAGAAAACGGAGGACATATGCTAGTTAAGGAATTACTTAACAGTTGGTCTTTCATCCATGACAGAACAGTTCCTAATCACGGTAAGATTACATTCTGTCAGAAAAACAGTAATCGCAGGGTAACTTATGATAGTATTGAAAAAGTTAGCCAGCGTATCCAGAATGCGGATGCCGTTCGCGAATACAGTTTTAAGGATGATGCCTTTATAGTTATTTCATTGTAAGTTTAGGATTAGTTATGATAGTTTTGAAACATGCAACACATCTCGAAGATTTAGCGCTGGAAGACAAAGCAGAATATGCTTTGGAAATCACCAGAAACCTATCGCCTAAAGATATCAGTCTAAAGATTGACGGAAGTCCGGCGGTGGTCTTTGGATATATCAACGGTGATAAGATCGTAAGTACTAAATCTTTCTTTAATAAAGATCCAAAGTATTTTAACGTAACCAAAAATCTTTGGATCTTTCCTGACATAGATCCTAATGTAAAAGAAATCCTGCTGAAGATTAAGGACATCAACGTCCCTAATGATGGATACTTCTATCAGGGAGATCTTCTGTTTACGGATCATAATAACATTTGTACACCTAATTCCATCACCTATCATTTTAACACGGATCAGGAAACAGGTATTTGTTTCCATACTAAGTATACAAGTGATCTTAATAATATGATTTCAGAGGATACCTTTGTTAATGCATTTTGTGTTTCAACATCATATACTGGAAACTTCGAATTTTCCCATAACTTAACCTTAACTGATAACAAGGAAACTTCACGTAAGCTTGAAAGACTAAAACCTTTATTAAAGTCTTTTGTCAATCTGAAGTACGCCAAAGGTATCGATGACCTAAGTTTTAACGCTTTTAATGAATATGCCAAAGACAAGGGCCCTAAGTACCTATGGGATTTAAGTGAAGAAAGAAAGATCATTGAACTTAGAATTTCTAACTATAAAGTTCTTGCAAAATTAAAAACAGAGCTGTATAATACTCTTAATGATAATTTAATGCTTGATTACGAGGCCTTCCTAGGCGATACTAGAATAAAAGCCGAAGGTTTTATGATCAGGAATACGGATGTCAAAATAGTTGACAGAGAGACTTTTAGTAAATTTAACTTTAAATTACACGGAGCTTAAATGATAGTATTGACTCATAATGATTTGGATGCTCTTGGAAGTGTCCTAGTACTTGAAAAAGTATTCAAACCTTCAAAGTACTTCTATACCAACTACGGCGATATGGAAGAAATTCTTGAAATGATGTTAAAGGAAGAATCTCAGGATCTGTTTATTAGTGATGTAAGCTTCACGAGCAATCCAGAGATTTTACATAAGTTAATTGATCATTTCAAGAATGTTACTCTTTGTGATCATCACATGGCTGCTGAAGACTTCTTTAAACAGTTCGACCTTAACCTGATTTATGATACTAAAGTTTGTGCTACTAAACTTCTACAGCAGAAGTATCACGATCAGGTTAAGGATCTGGATCCCATTCTCGATATCATTGATGTATATGATATCTGGAGAACCGATGATCCTCGCTTTATGGCCAGTCAGGATCTCAATGATTACTTTTGGGTAAAGACCAATGCTCAAAAAATTGAGAATCGTAATAATATTTTAACTTTAGCTAAGGAAATCATCGAGACGCATCAGTTAAATGATTATGAAGAAATCACGGAAACCTGTAGACTTCGTCAGCAGGATTTTGAGGAGATGATTTACAAGAAGGGCTTAAGCTCCACTCATGAACTTAATGGTCTCAATATCACTATCCTAAAGACATGGGCCGGTTTTAATCGTTTAATGATCTCCGAAATGCAAAGAGGTCAAGATATTGTTGTGGCTCTAAATGATCTGGATAAGGTGGTCAAGATTCGTATAAATGCTAAGAGTCGTTCTAAAGGTTTGACTCATGAAGTTTTACAAAAGATGAGATTATATCTAACCGGAAACCCGGATATTGGCCATGACTTAGCGTTCACTTACAAATATGATGGTTTAATGCCGGTATGGATCGAGAACTTTTTAAATTATGTTAAGAATATGGAGAAATAATTATGTACGTACCATTTGAAATTCAGGAAAATCGTTTTGTCAACCTAGCAAGAGTATCAAATATCAGTGTTGATTTCGATCGCGTTTGCTTTAATATGGATCATGCAACTGAAGTGTTTGTTAATAGTGAAAAACAACATAAGTTAGCTTACATCTATGCAAATACTGACGACCCTATTGATATGTTGGATGCAATTATGGCTAAGGCAAAGAAGTTAAACTTCATCCGTCATAACGATTCTATTATCAATCTGGATAATGTTTCCAGTTGGTATGCTAACTTCAAAAAATTAAATATCGTGTTTAACATGTCTACCGCTATTGATCATAATAATGGTTTTACTACTGACTACCGTTATTTCTACTTTGATAATGAGGCAGAAATGCAGAAGATTGTTGATCAGTTAACAAAGTAGTTGATTTTTAAAGGAAAATAGTTTAAAATATATTAAAACATCCGAGAGATGTTTTAAAATTTGATTTTGGAGAATATTATGGAAATTACAAAAGCACAGGGTATGATGGATATCGAAATTACTGATGAGGCAAAGGATAATTGCATTGCATTTGCTACTCGTTTATTAAATCTATTAAATTCAAAGAAACAGATTGATCAGGATATTAAGGCTCTAAAGCAGGAGTTCTCAGAGCAGGGTATTGCGGTTAATGTGGTCGTAAAAGCCCTTAATAAGCTAAAGGCTAAGAAGAAGATGTCACAGTCTGAGTACTTCGAGTTAGAGACCATCGAGAACTGGCTGGAGTCAAACAAGGATGTTGACGATTCTTTAGTTGAGTTAATGTCTAAGAACTAATCTATATCCATGGCGTCCCAAGGATTCCATGGATCTATTGTGGATTTAAACTCCTCGAATTCTTCGTCACCATTTTCGTCTACAAAACCGATCGTCATGAATTGGTCAAAGTTGTTTTCGTTGAAGGCCTGTTCCTTGCTATAAAGAGCATCAACCATGCCTTTGAGATCATCGAAGTTTTTGGTTTCACAAAATGGGGCGAAGGTTATTGCTAAGGACATAATCATATCATCATGATAACCATCGTCAGCCTGATATTTCTCGTCAATCAGGATGAAATGGTAGAACTCTTCTATTGTTTCCTTACTTCTTACTTCTAACTTACCCTGTTCAATAAATGTTCTTAAGTTATCAAGAATCAATTTACGAGTCTTAGATGTGGTTCTAAAACCTGGATATGGTTTTTGTTTGATCGCCTTTGTACCTAGAGCACGTTGCTTATCAAAATAAAGATTTTCATATTCATAATCACGGAACATGATATCGGCAATACTCTGCCCGGCACCTTCATTGTTCTCGATGATAAGGAATGCGTAGTTATACCACTTACCCCAAGAATCTAACCAAGCAGGCATCTTTAAATAATCAATTTGAAGTTGTGCACAGGCTACTTCTACAAAGTTGATTGTGGTGACATCCATAACATGAATAGCAAAAGCATCAATACCATCTTTAGCTGGATCTACAGCCATGATGTAACTGTGGCCTTTCTTAGGTTCTTCAAAGACCTTTAATTTATTATCCCTAATATACTCAGGATCGACACTGTTCATCTGTGCTAGAATCTTCGAGTTGATTAAAGTGCTGGAAGAACCAAGGAACTGACAGTTATGTGATATAATGTCATTTGTTACATAGGTGTGATCTTCTGTTTCCAGAACATCATAAACTTTCTGAGTTTTATCATTTGTAATGCTCGTCACCTTAACTAAACCATTTGTACCTTGTAAAAAGTCTCCAACTTTTAAATCTTTTGCTGTAATTTCTTGATTATTCACAACAAACTTATGATCAGGAGTTACAGTTATATCACCAGTTTCAAAAGAAACTTTTAAAGTTTTTCTTGTTCTTTGCCTTATACCTGCAAATGTTGAATAACCACTTTGTGTTAAGATCTTTAAGTCACTTATGGTTTCTTTAGACTTGTTCCATAATTCACCTATTGTGATTTTGTATTCTTTACCGTCATAAACGTTTACTACTGTATCACCACTAACACAGGCAAAGTTCTGATTGAAATATTCTATACCATTCTTTTCAATGGTTTGCTGTTTAAAGATCTCAGGATCAATTACATTACCTTTTTGATCAAATCTTTGAATACGTCTCCAGTCTACACCAAAGAAACGATAGTTATTAGAACTTTTCTTAGACGCAACGTCAAAAGTTCCATCGGGCCTTTTAGTAATGTTTTTGATTTCACTAAAGTTTATCAATCTTTACTCTCCATCTTTTCAATGCCATCAATATAATCACCAGACGGATCAATCTTAAGTTCGCCATTGTTAATCTTCTCATAAACTTCAGAAAGTTTTAATCTAGTTCCATCGGGCATCATTACATCTTCATCTGCATCTCTTTCTTTGTAGATCTTACGTTTCTTAGCAGAATTAACCCAATTACTGAAGTGATTCAAACCATGTGGAGTACTTAAGAAGATGTTTTTCTTGTATGCCAAAGCACCTTGAGATGGTAATAATGAATCCAGTGTAGGTTCGATTAAAGTCGTCCTGATCCACGCACATTCGTCTACAACAAGAATGGCACACGTGAAACCACGGAAAGAATTTTCAGATGGAACATCAGTAAGGATTCTAACATTATTTTCGTTTTTAATTGCGGATACATTCCAGATTTGAGTTCCAACTTGCATCCACATAGGAAGATTTATCAGAATATCCTTAGTACTTGATAAGAACTCTCGAGCTGTTCCGCCCTTATTAGCCAGAATACCAATATTGAAGTTAAAGCCGAAGTTATATTTCCAAGCTAAGAAAATAGCGGTTGTACTTGTCTTACCACTATTATGGGATAGAATACCGTTAGTGAAGTATAAATGATGTTCTTTTAGAACAAGATCATACATGTCCTCGTTATAACCACATTCTTGAACTTCAATCACCTCTTGAAGACCTTTAACCGTCTTAACTATCTTTCCTAAAGAATCCTTTGCAAAGACTTCATTATTATCCTGATCGATAATTACATGATTCTCGGCACATTCTAAGGTAAAGTCTTTAGTCTTAACTATGACTTTCAACATCGGAATCATTTTATTGATTCTATCAATATGGATGTAACCAACATCGGTTAGAACATCAACATTAGGTTCTACATAACTAATGATCTTTTCATGGTTAATTTTGGTTTCTTTATATCTTGAATAAAGATCATAAACAGAAATATTATCACCAATGTTAATCATGGTTCCTGCAGTAATGCATTGTCTAGGCATCATGGCAACTACTGATTCGTTTTCATCGTTAGTCAGAATCTTTATGAATTCATTCTGGTATTCGCGCAAATCAGGGAAGTTGACTCCGGATCTGGTCTTGATCTTCACATAGTTGTCTTTGAAATACTCGAGATCTTGCGAACATCTTTGGATCTCTTCGATATGGATAGGACTAAGATTCATCTTAGTCATTGGGGATTTTAAAGCCCTGTTGCCATCAAAAGTAATGCGTTTGCCAAAAGCATCTAAGTGGTATTCTTCTTCATCCATAACAGTATCAAGAATATCCAGACACAATTGTTTACCTTCGTTTCCATATGAACGAAGTTCCTGCAATAATTCCGACGTGATTTCTTCCTTATGCTCCTTGAAATGTTTAATGATTTCAGGAGTGAAGATATCTTTTAGACTCATAAAGCTTCCTATAGATCTTGAGATCAATGATTTTATCAAATTCAATTTGATCAAATTAAATTTTATGCAATTATTTATCCCAAGATCTATAAGTTTTAAAAGCTTGATTTTCATCCAGAAACATGTTAATATATTGATTAAAGGAGAATATATGGATTTTGTTCATTTTTTAGATTTGCTTAAAAAACAGCAGGAAATACCTGATTGGGAACAGGCAAAGAAAGATATTACCAATGAAGTAAATGATATCATTCTTAGCACCCAAAACATTAGTGATCGATTCAAGAGAAAGAAGGTTCAAAGGCTTTTAACCCCTTTAGTTGATAGTATTGAAGCTATTATTAACGAGATTGATACAGCAAAGGAAAACTCCACTCAAGTTAAAATGCCGAGAATCCAAAGATCAGTTGATACAATTTTAGAAGTTAAAAACAAAATGGAGAAGTTAGCACAATGAACCCAATGTTAGTTCCTTATTTTACAGAACAGAACGGTAGAAATAAAAAGACCTCCGATATCCCAACTAAACTGATGGAACAAGGAATCATCCAGTTGTTTGGTGAAGTTGATGAGACAACCAGTGCCTTTATTACTGGCGCCTTACTTTGTTGTAGTACTCAGTTTGAGGAAATTAGCCTTTACATCAACTCGCCGGGCGGAGTTTGTACCGATGGTTTTGCAATTAAAGACGTAATTATGAATCTGAAGAAAAAAGGAGTTTTGGTTAACACTTATGGATTAGGCCAATGCTGTTCTATGGGCGCATACTTATTATCATGCGGAACTGGCAAGCGTTACCTGACCCCAAGTTGCCGTTATATGATTCATAGTGTTCAAAGTGCTATGGATTACAGTGCATATCCCGATGCTAAGGTTCAGTTTAATGAAACCACAAGACTTCAGGAATTGATGAGGGATGATCTCATAAAATTCAGTAAAGGAAAGCTAAATAAGAGAGAAGTAACCAAACTGATGCAACGTGATTCCTTCATGGATGCTCAGCAATGTATAAACCTAGGACTGGCGGATGAAATCCTAGGTTAATCCTAGGAGAAATATGTTAAACGAAAGTCCCGCACAGGTTAGAAAGGATCTTAAAACAATAAGATCCTTTGATAATGAAAAAGAGTGTTTCGACACTCTTATTGATATCTTAAGAGATCGTTCTTATGGTGAATCCGTAGAATTAGTAACTGAATTGATAAAGGATAATAAACTTAAGTTTATTCTTTCTTTAGGTTTTGGCGGAAAATTTGCAAATTACCATCTAAGTTTGCGAAAGAAAACGATTCCAGTTTATTCTTTAATCCCTACCCAGAGTGAAATTGATCTTGATGCGACTATCAAGTACTTTAATGTTGATCATGTAAAGAATGCATTTAGTTCTAAGTGCGTTATTATAAGGCCTATTGTTACATTTAATAGTACCTTTATCGTGGATGGCCATCATCGTTGGTCTGAAATTTATGCTTTAAACCGCAATGCAAATGTCGAATGTATAGACATTACCGGTAACCTAAGTCCTTTATCCATGCTGAAAGCGGTTCAGTGTACTTTAGGAAGTAATTTGGGTAAGCTTAAAGTATTATCAGTGGAAGGCAAAAACATCTTTAAAACCAATGAAAATTATGTGGAAAAACACTTACAATTCATTAAAGACAACAAGGAACTTTTTGATGAGTTGAGTCTTCATTATCGTGATCCAATTAAAGAAATTACCCGTAATATTATGGAATTAAAAACTGGTAACACTCCAATTATAAATGCACCTAATCGCGGAGAAATGCCACAGACAAGTAAAGACCCAGAGTTATTCAAAGATCTCAGGAAAGGTATTACCAAAGTATAGAAAAGGCCCTGCAGGGCCTTTTAATTTAGAAGTTCAACTTAATGATAAAGTTAACATCTGTGTAGTTACCAAACTGAGATTTCTTAGTATCTGATGCTGATGCATCAGCTCTCATAACGATTTCATCACCACTACTCCAGAAATAAACCTTACCTTGATCGGTTGCCCAATCAGAATACTGAGTTGCGGCTGGACTTGCATGCTGGAAGTAAATTGCAGGGAAAGCTCTTAAGCCCTGAGCTTGAGTTAACAGATTATCACCTGCACTATCCCACTCTTCATAAGAAGTCTGTGTTCTTCCATCACTGTACTTCAACATGAATGACTTAATCAACTTACCATTATCCTGCAACATTGATGTAATATTACCGGTAACATGTATAGACATAGAATCAAGTCTCTTAGAAGAATCTAGGTATATTTCAACTGGATCTGAACGTGTAGTAGTTGCCTTGACTCCGGTACATGCACCTTCTTCACCCTTATAAGTGATAGTAATAAAGTACTGATCAGTATCCTCCTCCGGATTTGTTAAAGCATAAATTCCAATATTTTGTCCTGAACCACTTGAGCCACTTGAACCTGAATTCTTCTTCAGGTTAGCAATATCAGTAGTATTTTTCTGTACTTGAGTACTTAAGGTATCCACTGAAGATTTAGTTGCTAAGGTGCTGGTATCAATCTCAGGAATATCTGACTTCTTAGCATACTCGGTTAAGTCAGGAACTTCTGGGATATCAGTCTTCTTAGCGTAATCATTCAAATCAGTCTTCTTAGCATAAGCTGAAAGATCCTGAGCTTCAGGAATATCAGATTTCTTAGCATAAGTTGCAGCAACATCTGCAGTCTTAGCATAAGCTGATAAATCCTGAGCTGCTGGAATTTCTGATTTCAGAGCATACTGCGAATGATCGATCTTCTGCAGATTGCTCATATCACTTTGAAGATTTTCAATATCTTGTTGAACGGTACTTAGATCAACACCACCCGTTGCAGTATCCTCTAAAGTCTTTAAACGGGACTTAATAGAAACATCTTCAGCTTTCAGATCGCTAATATCGGATTTAATACCATCTATACCCGCGTTCTTTAATCC
>Ga0326513_10001558_pt1 | contig 17727 bp, 32 predicted proteins | sample 2_2465_0518_D_FD_203654 | JGI IMG/M metagenome (GOLD analysis project Ga0326513, IMG submission 203654) | Bovine rumen microbial communities from UC Davis, California, United States - 2_2465_0518 | ecosystem: Host-associated > Mammals > Digestive system > Stomach > Rumen | place: USA... | reverse complement strand
AATGCCACAACAACCGTATCTGCTGGCAGCGTCATAGGAGCACAGACTTTATACCCAGCAATGTATTTGGCAGGTTCTGGATACTCGTTTAACACGAACGTGCCAACATACAGAATGATCTATCTTTGTGGATCGTATAACAAAGCAACTGATCTATTTAAGTTGGACAACTCAACAACGTCAAGCTATTTCGTTTATGTGCCAACAAATGCGTCTTCAATAAATCTGGCGTCTTATTTCTTCAGCGGCAAGTATTACATTTTAGTTGGGGCGTCGTATTCGACAGCAAACTATTTTAGTTTGTTTGACAACAACCCCATGTACTATTTCGATGGGACAAACTTAATTCCCGTAAGTACAAAAATTGCGAACGATGTGGCCGCTGATATTCCAACCAATACATCCGATCTTACGAATGACAGTAACTTTGTGTCTGATGCTAGTTATGTCCATACTGACAATAACTACACAACGACAGAGAAAAACAAACTATCCGGTATTGCCGCTGGCGCACAGGTGAACCAAAATGCATTTTCTAACGTACGAGTAGGAAGCATCGTGGTCCCGGCGCTCGGAACGACTGACACATTGGAGATCGATGCTTCTGGTGGTATAAGTATTACTGCTGATGTTTCTGAAAAAAAGATTACTTTTACTGGTTCAGGATCTCCGTCAACGCAGGTCCAATCGAACTGGAATGAGACAGATACGACATCCGCAGCGTACATTCAAAATAAGCCAACGATACCGTCTGCACCAGTACAGTCTAATTGGGGTGAATCGGATTCCTCTTCGCTTGCCTATATTCAGAACAAGCCTACACGTTTGTCACAGTTTGAAAACGATACGCACTTCTGCACGTTGATTGATGTTGATGACTCTGTCGCAAACATTATCGTAATGACTCCGGCAGGCACGAACACTGTATCAGTGAGTGAGGGAATCACATCTGTCTTCTATAAAGTGCATGGTCTGCCAGATACGATTTTTGCACTTCCGTGGTCACAGACAAGCGGAAGAGTTTATCACCCTGTCCTGTTCGACATTAACGCTGGAGTCATTCAATTGATTTCGTATGACCATGACAACAGTGAATTCTCGTTTATCACATTGAACGATAATAATGATGATTCGATGACAGGGTACATCTCCACATTCACAGTGCCAACAAAGACAAGCGACTTGCAGAACGACTCCAACTTTGTTGTGGATGCTTCATATGTCCACACGGACAACAACTTTACGACCGCCCTAAAGGATAGTGTCGAAGCACTAGCAAATGTCGGTACTGTCTACAATACGTCTGTTACTGATGTCTCCGTATCAAGTGGAACATGGAAATCGATCGCTTCGCTTTCCTTGCCAAAAGGCACTTTCCTTGTTAACGGAAACCCACGGTTTGGGGCGGTGACGAACAAGGGAACGAGGCAGATGTGTCTTAACACGTCCTCGAATGCGAACGGCACTCACGGCAAGGTAGTGATAGACTTCCAAGCAACATCAGGTTCGGGCAACGTAATTGGTATGCAATCCTCGTACATCTTTTCTCTCTCCTCTCCGACTACGGTATATCTCAATGTCTACCACACACAAGGTAGTGCGTTGACGGTGTCGGCAGAATTGCAAGCGGTGTGCATAAGTGCAGGTTCTACATCCTATCAATCAGCATCGGGGGTCGGATTCTAATGGCAGACTATCTCGTTAGCGGTTCGGAGTTAACATCTATAGCGGATGCAATAAGAACGCAAGGCGGTACATCTTCTTCACTCATCTTCCCTACTGGGTTTATTACAGCAATCGGGAACCTTGGCGGCGGCTATCCTTGTGTCGAAACCGGAGCGATTACCACAACATCAACTTCTATGTTGTCAACGCTAGAAATCAGCACTGGGACACATGACAGACTTCCTGCCTTCTTCATGGTGTCAACGTCAAAGAAACTATCGTATGACGGAAGCAATAGGATTGGCTACTGTGTCTACATGAATTTTGAGGCTCTTACTGGAAGTCCGTACACGTTCAGCACTTCCACTAAGGTCTACGGGAGATGGTTGGCTACCGCTTGCACATCTGCAACTGGGCAATCACAGACAGGCGGAAACATAACCAAGCCGATGTCAAACACAGACACGACTTCCAACCAGTATCCCTATTATTGGGCAACTATGAGTTCCATCAAAGCATCATATGGCAACACTTCATACTTTTGGATGAAGAGCACTACATATAACTGGGTGGCGGTATGGGTATAACCATCATCACGAAAGGAGAGTTATGATTACCATGGACATCGGAACTATCGCATTGATTCTCGGTATGATCGGGTCTGTTCTTGGGATATTTAAACAGATTACCGACATGAAACGTAATCAGGAAGGCATGATAAGACAGCAAGCTGAGCAGCAGAAAGCAATTGATATGCGGCTGGAGGCACTTGAAAAGAGTGTTGCCACCCACAATCAGTATGCAGCACGTTTCGCCTCGCTTACAGAAGCGATAGTAGCAATGAAAACGGATTTGAACTGGATCAAAAACAGTATGGAAAAGTAAGAGGCCTTTAATATGTACACATGGAGAGATGGAGTATATTTGATACACCATGGGATTAAAGGCCAGAAGTGGGGTGTAAGACGCTTTCAAAATGAAGATGGATCTTACACCGACGAAGGACGAGCCCGAAGAAGATTTGGAGAGCAAAAAGAATATTCCAGAGACAGTAAACTGGCTAATGATATTTATAGTACGCTTAGCGATGTCGAAAAGATGAGAGTATTGGGATCGAATCGTATAGATTCAGAGTACCAAAATGACTCAGATTATACTTCTGCCGCCTATTCTAGCATTATGTCTTATATGAACGTTCCGGTATCATTTCTCGATATTTATAAAGACTCTACTGGACGTGGACAGATTGCAATCGCTGTGCGAAATGATCCAAAGTATAGAGGCAAAGGATTGGCAAAAAATGCCATTAAAAAAGGAATAGACTGGTTCGAGAAGAATGAGGATATTTTAGAATTAGAATGGTCAACATTCAAAGATAACGTTGCCTCAAATAAATTAGCAATTGATATGGGCTTTGTCAAGACCGATAGCAAAGATCCGTATTTTAATGTGTATATAAAAGGTAAGGAGAAAAAATGAGTATTAGAGCATTTCAGGTAAACAACGGTCTGGTGACTCCTCTCGCAGATAGAACGTTATATTCTTTCTTGACCGGCGGAATGGTCGGAGTTATGGGCGAGGGGTGCTCTTGCACATACGTGAACATTAATACAGTTCATATTAGTTCCGGTTGGGGAGTGATTATGGGCTGTTTGTTTCAGGTCACGCAAGAGGATTTGATAATTGATTACGGGACACAAACGTCTTTCCCTGTGAGTTGCAGAGTCGGTATTAGGTTAAACGTAAGTGCGACAGGAACGGAGCAGGATCCTAACGCAGAGATATTCTATGATTTTTCGAATGCTGGTCCTCGTAGGGATGACATTAATAACGGCGGAAGCATATATGAGATCATTTTAACGACGTTTAGCATAACTGCTAATGGGATTGATTCTTCAACATTCACTCCTATTGGAGCGTCTAGGATATCAGGTCCGGACATGAAGTACCTTTTAGGCCCAAATACTGATATTAATGACACTCCATATGTTACGCTTGGAAACATATTTGACGATGGTCTTGGAGGAAGTGCATCTCTGTCTTTGGAGATGTTCGGCAACGTCGTATCCGACCATAAAAAAATAGATTTATTCGATAAAGTTGGAAATTTCCTTCCATCAATTGGTTTGAATGTCGGTCCTTTAAGTGGTCAAACTGATATTCCAAGTAAAACAGTGAATAGCGGAACCTCTTATACAACATTGGGTAACTTTAACATTCCTAAGGCAGGACGGTACATTATATTTGTAACTTGTCGATTTGCATCAAATTCTACAGGATATCGATCCGTTGGGATTTCTCCAGGATCCGATAGTATGGAGCCAACATTAATGCAGCAAAAGAACGTTAGTGCAGTAAATGGTGCATATACATTTGTTGATATGTGCATTCCTATGGATGCGCCATCGAATAATTTTAAAATCTATGTTAAGGCAGCACAGAATAGTGGTTCTGCTCTTACGGTTCTTACTAGATACACAGCCATTCGTGTAAACGAAATTCCGCGAACCGGCTGGATTTACGACTGATATTTTGGAGGTAACTTAAAATGGCTGTTTATTCAAGAGGAACTGATAAAGTTTCTGCAATGAAATACTTCTATTCACATCAGGACGGGGCGGAATTCGACTTTTCGAACGCTCATTCTGAACTTGATGTTCTGAGAATCGTTTTTAATTACAATGGAGAAGCAAAGAACATAACCGAGTTGTATAATAATATGGTCGACGGAAATCAGCCTACACAGCAGGAACCTGTTCCTGTTCCTGGCGGAACGGTAACCGTTGATGATCCTGGACTTGGCGGTCAGCCTCAGACTTGAGAGGTGATTCAAAATGAGCATTGTTGATGCGATTAAAAAGCTCCGTGAACAGCTGACTGGTGAGCCTGGAAAAGGAGCCAGCATCACGGATGCAATCAATGACCTCACTGAAGGACTCACGGGTGCTCCCGGAGTTGGTGCGTCTATCGCAGATGCACTTAGTAATCTTGCTGAGCATGCTGAGGATATTTCTGGTGGTTCACTGAAAGTTTTGTATGATGGACCATTCACGTCAACGGAACTTAAACAAGGTTTGTACGCAGCAAGCGTTACTATGCAAGAATCCGTCCGGTATGACAATCCACCAGCATACATTAAAGCAGTATACAATGGCGAGTCATATATGCTTCCGCTGTTTGATAAAATGGCGATGCTGTATGGTGAAGCGAGCGAACAGGGAATCCCAATTTTCACCACTTACCCGATTGCTCTCGCTATAACTGGGGACGGTCCTGAGTTTGATACGTTAATGATCGTCACGCAAGCAGCAGAAACAAACACCCTCAAAGCATCTGCCAAGATCGCTGAAGGTGGCGGAGGCACATCTGATTTTACGGTGGCAACAGTCACTATAACTTCAGGAAATAATATTCCTGCCGGTCGCGCGTATATGCCAAATATTGCGGGGGATCGATGCATTTCCGCGGAAGCCTATTATACCGGTGGAGGAGTGACAACGTCATTTATCGTGCCTTTGTATAAAGGGCAAGCTGCAGTTAACTTTAATACTAAAAACTACACGAGTGGAAACATAACCTTTACTGGTTCTGCATCAAGGAATACGACGTGGAAATATTCAATCACTGGAGATTGCCAGTTTTCTGTTAATATTCTCAAAGAGAATTAATCCATGTTACAATGTACTTCGGTCATACACCATTTCTACTAAGACCTTTGATATTTCACGGCATTGCGTGATTTGATTAATCGTTGTATAAGTATGGAATGGCTCGGCGAAGTACGGTTTTTGTTGAAAAATACTGGATACTTTGAATCGGTAAAAAGTGTATGTAAAACTTGGTTCGTTCATACACCATACGTACAATCTTAAAGCCCTCTCTAAGATATTTAGGGAGGGCTTTTTTTTGCATCTCCTTAAATGAAGAAATTACTGATTGGAGGTATTTGGAATGGAACAATTAATATTCAAGATCATGGATTGGCTTTACTCTGAAAATGATGAGACCAAAAGTAGTCTGACATCAGACGAGAAATTGGCGCTCTACAAATTCGTTGAAAGTCATCTCAATGAGATGAATGATTGCTATTCAAACACACACGATTGGTATGAGTACATCTGGAAAGAGGGTTAACATCCTCTTTTCTTTTTGCATTCCCTAAGATGAAATCATTTTGGAGGTAATGAAAATGAAAGAGAAAAGGGATTTGTTTCAGGTAAATCTCATGGCTATTTTGGGAGTCATCGGATGGAACCAGGCAGACTTAGCAAGATGCTTGGGCGTTACTAGGCAGTCTGTATCGAATTGGGTCAGACAGAAGACCGATATGCCGTACGTAGCATATATCGCAGCAATGCATGTGATATCTACGATAGGATTATGGTATATTGATCGCTGTTACCCAGGACAGACTTATTTGAAACGGGCATTACTGTTTAGGATGACCGGGTATCCGGATTTCGATCAACCGCATTGGCTGTATTTGGATTACCAAGGGGAGTGACATCCCCTTTTCTTTTTGTGTAGGCATTGCAAATTCATACACCATTATATGGTCAAGAATGATATTTGTCCAGACTGCGGAGAAAAGCTTAAAAAATACGATAAAGTTTTTAGGACCGTACGTACAAAGCGGGGAGATAAGCAGCGAATCGAAATACGGCGGCTTTATTGCAAAAAATGTAAGAAGGTGCACAGATTGATGCCGGATGATATTTTGCCTTATAAACGGTACGAACGTGAAGTCATAGAAGGAGTGCAAGAAGGTCTTATCACGCAAGATGTTTTAGGGTATGAGGATTATCCGTCAGCAAAGCAAATGGAACGTTGTAAAAAATGCATCTTGTAAAGTGAAAGGAGGTTTTATATGGACAATCACGGCGATCACATGATATTCTATCTGGTAGTATGGGTATTATGCTTTTTGGCGGGTCGGTTTTTATAAGAAACAACGAGAGGCTGTTTTACATGGCCTCTCATTTTTTACATCTTCTTAAATGCAAAAGATATTAATTTTTTAGGAGGATATGAACATGAAAAACGTATTTAGGTTTATGAGAATAATTGGAGCATATATTCTTGAAGCATTCGCGTCGATCGCTTCAATGTCATGCCTCATAGCACTCTGGGATGAGTGCTATTTCGAGGGCATGAGCATGATAGTAGCAATCGCGTTTGTTCTCATGATGATGATTCGTAGGTTCTATGAACTTCACAATCGTTGGCATGAACTGACTGCCGAAATTAATTCGAGCAGCAAAGGGGTTTGACAACCCCTTCTTTGTTTGCATTCTGTTATATTTTTGCATCTCCTATGATGAAATCTATTTTTAGGAGGATAATACTATGAAAGAAAAATTTAGATTGTTTTGGAAAGATTACTTTGATCTGTGCGGACAGAGCACTGCTTTCTATAAGAAGCACTGGTTAGGCATGATTATTTATACAGTGGTTGTTTATGGATTCGGCTGCGCTCTCTGCATGATCCCTGATCTGATCCAGAGCAGGAAAGAAAAGAAAGAGTATGAGGCCTTGAAGAAAGATCTCGAAAACGGGAAGCAGGAAGCATTTGACTTCACTTGGACGTCGATCTAATGATCGATATGTAGCGGAGTGGGATTTACATCCTGCTCCATTTTTTGCATCTTCTTAAATGCAAAAGATTAATTTAGGAGGATAAGAAAAATGAAGAGAGTATTTCGGTTTATTGGTAATATTATTTGTAGTGATGCAATGAACAATTTCGTTTGGTCGCCGTTGATCGTTGCTGTACCGAACATTACGGCTGCAATGCTTGTCGAGGAATCTATTTTTAGTAGATTTCCTTGGGTCATAACAGCTGGGTTCGTGTTTTTGGCAATTGTAATGACGATCTTGATGGTTGAATATCACGAGTATTACGATGAACTCTGAGGCGTTAACAGCGCCTCTCTTTTTTGCATTTTTGCATCTCCTTAAATGCAAAAGACGAAGACTTATGCACGCCTAAACGGAAACGCATGGATGTATAAGCACTAATTCGGAGATCCTCATGTTAATCGGAAACGATTAACTAAGCAATAAAAAGGGGTTTCTAAGCGTGTGGGTGGTTTTACGAATCCCACCGTCTTTTATTTTTCCACTCGTTTTGTCTTTGAGTATCGTCCGTACGGTCTTAGAATCTCCTCCGTACGAGCAGCAGAGCGCAATGGATATTTTGCCATGTGGCAAAGACAAGTTTTACAAATTGTACAGACGGTTCTTTTGGCTTCTCGATAGTATGAGGGAAGAATTTCCATCTCCTAAAATGAAAGGAGGGTCTGAAAATGACTATTGAAGAAATTAATAAAAGATATTCGGAACTTAATGAGCAGGGGAGACTTGTTAAAGAGTTTCTGGACTATGGTAAGGATCTGTATTTTAAAAATATGAGCGATTCTATGGGTTTCGATTTTGATACTCTCTGTTCTGGGAGATATCCGTTTGTGAAAAGTGCTGCGGAGCGGGATAAAGAGAAAGAGCGCAAGCAGGGTTTCTTAGACAAATGGGCAGAATATGAGAATAGGAAGAAAGAGATCCAGGATGAGTATGTTACGAAAAAAGTAGAGTTCTGTAACCAATTGCTGGAATCTGGCTATAGCAAGGACGTTGCTTACAAGATTGCCGGAATATCGATAGTTAATGGTAAGGAAACGATAGTTATCGGTAAAGACTGACTATGTTTAGGGGCTTTTTACAGCCCCTCAATTTTTGCATCTCCTTTAATGCAAAAGATAACCTAATTATAGGAGGATATAAAAATGGAACTGAACTTTTTTGAAGAATTGGCCGTGTTTATCGGCAAGACAACATGTTTAGTTGGCTTTGTAGCCGCAATCTATATTGGCGTATCTATGTTCATGGGGGTTTAACAGCCCCCTATTTGTTTGCATTCTGTTACATTTTTGCATCTTCTTTAATGCAAAAGATTAACTTTTTAGGAGGATACAAAAATGAAAAAAGAGACTATTCTTAAAGGAATCTTCTTGGTTCTGACATATATTAATATGGTTACAACGCTTATCGAGTGTGGAATTTTGGCAATAATCGATAAGCTTGTAAGCGGTAAAGGTATTATGGAAGGACCGCTGTCCAAAGGGTGGTCTGAGTTCAAATGTGATCTACTTATCAAAGTGATCGATTTGCTAGACTTGATGGGGGGTTAACATCCCCCATTATATTTTGCATCTTCTAAAATGAAAAGGAATCGGCGTAGGATCTTACGGGTAGGATCCGGTCAGTTCGAATCTGACATCCTTTTTACTATTTTGCATCTCCTAAAATGAAATGAATTGCAAGGAGGTATTTTACAATGATCTTGTTTACGATTTTAGCTATTATAGCGGTAATTCTTATAGTAATTACTATCTTCGTGGCCGCAATCGGTGGCACATTGGGAATAGTATTATTCGGGGACATTATCGTCTGCATTGCGATAATCGTGTGGATCTTGAAAAGGATCCTCGACAAGCATTCAAGATTTTAGGGTAGGCACATCGCCTATCCTTTTTAATTCGTACGTAGGTGACGAGAATCTATTATATTTTGGTTAGGAGAAAAACATGGGAATCACGTTCAACTTGCTATTTATAGCAATAATCATCGCCGTCGATGTCGGGTGCGTTCTGGCATTGACTCGAGAGTCTAAGAAAAAATTTGGTGGATATTTGGTCATTACGGAGGATTCTGAAGAGGATTCTCCGTATATCTTTTTTGAGTTCAAGATCAAGCCGGACGAGTTGATGAACAATGAGAAGCTCGTTGTAGAAGTTCGAAGAAAATACATCTCCTAGAATGAAATCAATTTGTAAGGAGGTTATACAAATGTCAAAAGAGCAAGAGATGAGGGAACATCTTGAGGCAGGTGTGTTGAACACTAAACCTGGGACGAAAGAGAACCAGTTAGCGGTCGGTGCGCTGACGGCGTTCAACAATACCTACTGCCAGGTTATGCTGAAGCAGGAGGAGTTTAGACTCAAAGAGGAAAAGCAGAAGAAAGATATTCAATTCAAACAGGATGAAATTGACAATCAGATTCTGAAAGACCGCGATGAGCAGGACTTCAAGGCTGAGCAGAGTCGCAAGCAAGGTATTAGAGAATGGATCGATACAGCGATCAAGGGCGTTGGACTGGTTGTAAATACGGTACTATGTGTGGTGATCATTCGCAAGGATGCTGACGGAAAACCTATACTCTCTGGGCCCGGGAGACAGGTTGTGAGTAACTTGTTCCGGAAACATTGATTCAAAATAGAGGATCTGTAGTATTACAGGTCCTCTAAATTTTTGCATCCAGTATAATGAACAAATTTTATATTTCAGGAGGTATTCAAATGTTTAAGAAAATTTCTGATGGCATCAAGAAACTGATGGGAAAAGAGTTCTGCGGTATCCGTCTTGGTACCTGGGGTAAATATTGCGTAGGTTTGAGCTTGGTTATTAATACCTTGCTCGACGAAGGATATAACCGCGGGTACAATGACTGTACCGATGACTGGAACAAAGCCCTTGATGCGGTCTTGGAGAGGAGATCTGAAGAAACAGGCGAAGAAACGGAAGAAAATGATTGTTCGGAGGGCGAGGAGTCTTAACGGCTCCTTTGCCTTTTGATATTTCCATCTCCTAGAATGAAAGGAGATTAAGACTATGAGTATGATCGATTTATTAGTGCTTTCGTGCCTAGTTGTATGTGGCACAATCGCCGTAATGAGTCTTATATTCGGCATTTCTTATGTCCTTTTAGGACTATTTGAAAAAGTGTTTGGAAACATAGAGGGGCTTTGACAGCTCCTCTTTATATTTTTGAAGGAGAAAAACGTGAACGACCTGATGTATGCCGACCAAAAGATTAGCGAGTTCTTGAAATCAATTGAACCCACCGGTTTTACCAGTGATGACGATGACATTTCAAAGTTGAGTATGTCTCGTAGAACAAAAAATGCGCTTGGACGGTATTTCTCATTCTCAGACACGCCGCATTACATGTCTATAGGTTTCCTGTCAGGACTTCGAGATGTTGATATTCTTAGAGTTCCTGGAATTGGAAAAAAAGGATTGGAAGAGATACATTATGCGTTGGCAATTCATAAGTATGGACTTGAGTTGCTTGATTATCTGAATGAACCTTTGGAAGGAGAGTTTGATGAACATTAAGTTGCCTGCTGTTAAGCTGCCGAAACTGCCAACCCGGCAGCAAATCAAGAGAGCCATGCCAACTATCATGGCCGTAACATCCGTTATCGGAAACGTCGTGTCTGTGTGCATGATGGTAGATAGGACGATCAAAGCGACTCGTATTATGGACGAGATGCATGAAGACGGAGCGACAAACAAAGAGATCGCCAAGGTCGTTGTCCCGAAGTACATTCTTCCGACTGTGATATTTATCGGTGCTCAGGTCTGTACGATCGAATGCAACATCCTTAATAAGCGTCAGCAGTATGCGCTTGCAACAGCGCTTGTTGGAGCCGATTATCGATATAGGTCTCTAAAATCTAAAAAAGACGATAACGTTAATCCGGATTTCAAGGGAAATCCCCCGGAGATTAAAAATGACGAGATTCTTTTCTATGATGAGTATCTTGAAACGGAGACACAGAATGGATATTTCGCCATGCGAGAGGCTGATTGGTATAAAGGATATGGTGAATTCCAAGAATTGCTAAATGACGCAAATTATTACTGCGGATATGCAACATATTGGGATCTGTATGAACATATATGGTGCGCGGAAGATGGTTCAATAGCATATCCAGAACTAGTAGAAAAGATATCCAATCTTGGTTCTTGGCCAAATTGCGCAGGGTTCGATATGGATTACTGGGGCACGGCAAAAATATTGAAACTTGACGATGGATGGATTGATGATCGAACTCCTTACAAGATTGTTCATTGGTTATGCATGCCGGCTGTAACGATGGACTCGATAGAAGAAGGTCTTGTGTAAAATTTGCATCGCGTAGAGTGAAAGGAGGTTTAATATGGCTTTATTGGATATTTTGGACATTGTGTTCGGAGTGCTTGGTTCTATTGGAACCGTTGGCTCGATCATCGTTGGCATCAAAAAAGAACAGAAAAAAATCTCTAAGGAGAATGAGGAGTCTTAACGGCTCCTCTATTTATTTGAAAGGAGAAAATATGAAGCATTTTGATATTTCTGCTGCAACGAGGTATGCACAGAAATCACTTAAATCTCTGGGGCGGTTCGTAGATGTACATCGCCCTGAGGTTATGGCAGCCACCGGAATTTGTGGATATTTGAGTTCTTTGTATCTAATGTACAAAGCGGCTCCTAAAATTAAGCAAGGTATCGAGGATAAAGATCCTAAGACCGTAGCTGTTGCGGCTCTGCCGGTCGTTGCATCTGCAGCTGTTGCCACGGTAGCAGTAGTTGGCAGCGTCAAAGATAGCAAGAGACGTCTTGCAGCAATGACTGCGGCGTACAACTTTACAGACGCAGCATTTACTGAATATCGTGACAGTGCAAAAGAGGTTCTCAGCGATAAGAAGCCTCACAAAGAGGAAGATATTTCCTATCACTCTGCCGATAAAGAGATCAAACAAACCCCTCCTAATAATGTAATAGATACCGGGCATGGCTCTACGCTTTGCTATGAGAGATTGACCGGTAGATATTTCTTGTCAGACATCAACTTCCTGAAATCTGCGGTAAACAGAGCAAATGAGTCGTTCGATGATGACTATGACTATAACCGTAGCGGTGGTAAGGATGTATTCTTGTCAGAATTGCATGAAGAAATGGATCTCGAGGATTCCGATATGGATAGGATGATAGGCTGGACGTCATCGTACGGACGTATCAAGGTCGATTATTCAAGTCATTTAGCGCCCGACGGTACACCATGCCTGGCATTGTCGTATCGAAACATGGTTCTGCTTCAGAAAGTAGGAGACGAGGACTATGTCCCGTTGGATATTTATTACTGAGGTATAGACCATGATGACGCCAAGGCTGATTTACGGCACGCGTCAGGTCGAGTCAGCGATTTCGGTCGTGAATATTGCAAGTTATATTGATGCTATTCACGGCCGAATAGCCGACATTCCGCCTGATGTGCAAAAACTATTTGAACTCTTAATGCTCGAAAATGCTAATCTCGCATATACGATAGGCGGATACGAGTTGCTTGAAAGAGTGTTCGATAGTTTTGAAAAAAATACATCGCATAATATGAAAGACTAATGTCTAATAAAAATTATATTTTAGGAGGTATCGTTATGAACGAAGAAATGATCAACAACCAGGTTATGGATGATGAGGTCGAAGAGACTGAATCCGGATGTGATCTGAGAGGAGCTGGGATCCTTGGTCTCGCCGTCATCGGCACTGGCACTATTGGCTATGGCGTAGCTAAAGGCGTAAAATGGATCGTTGGCAAAGTCAAAGGTAAAATCGCGGATAAGAAGTCTAAGAAGACTGAAGATCCTAAGCCTGCTGAAGAGAGTTCTTCTTCAGAAGAAAAAACTGAAAATGCTTGATTAGCATTAGGGCACCGAGGCTGAGTGTATGTGGGTTTTAAACATGCACTCCGCCTTTTCGCTTTGAAAGGAGAAACATATGGCTGAGAACGAAGCCAATCCCTCGACAAGGGATGTGACAAAAGGAAACGTCAAGCGCCACGATGAAGTGAAGTTGCTTGATATTTTCTTCGCCGGAGATTGGAAAAGCTCCATCAAAATCGCATTTACGGATGTAATCGTCCCTAAGTTCGCCGACATGGTCGTTGATTCTGTAAGTGCGGCTATTCGAGCGCTTGTATATGGCGATGGATATTCTCCGGCGCCTAAAGCCAAGAGCGGTATCACCAATGTTCCGTATAACGTAATCTCATCCAGCAGGTCTGTAGTGTCACGTAGAGCAGACCGCTACAATGTCTCCGAATTGATATTCGAAGACCGCATGGATGCAGAAAATGTCTTGGACAGAATGTTCGACACTCTTAAAGAGTATCCGATCGTTACTGTCCTTGATTTTTATGACTTTGCGGGAGAGGATACCAGACCTACGGACAGAGGTTATGGTTGGACGAGCCTCAAGAGCGCAAGAATCGATCGTGTCAGAGAAGGGTATGTCATTCGTCTGCCCAAGCCTCAACCGATCGACTAGTTGATATTTGAAAGGAGAAAACATGGCAGACCAGATTCCTATGGTGACCAATGCACCTGAACCGCATACCAGAGTTATTGACTCTGACATTAATAAACTTCCGAAAGTATGGCAGAAAGAATACATTGGCAAGTCCAGTGATATTTCCATTGGAGACATCATCACCATTTATACGGAGAATATGTATGGCGTTGCTCCGTATGATATTGGTGAGATCCTGAAAAATCTGTACATGTGGTGTAAGACCAGTAATGGCGAAAGTCTTTCGCTGGCATACGAGCACATGTTTCATCTTTATAGATATTTGTATGGCGATAACGTCCGCAATCTTAAGTAAAGGAGAAAAGCATGAATAAATATTCTCAGGCAGCAATGCAACTTGCTGTTAGAGTCGGTAAATTTCTGAAGAGAAAATCTCCGGAAATCATGACCGGCATTGGCGTCGTTGGCATTGGTGCAACGATTTTTACGACCGTAAAAGCGGTCCCGAAGATTCAGGAGATCAAAGAAGAAGCGAAGGCGACTCTTGATGACATCGACGCGGCAGAAGCTAATAATCTTCCGAATTATTCGGCAGAAGATGCTGCAAAAGACCGCAAGATCGTCAGAGTCCAGACAGCAGTCAAACTTGTAAAGGCAGTTGCACCGGTCGTCGCATCGGTTGGCGTTACACTGTCTGGCTTTCTTGGCGCTCATAAGATCCTTAGTGAGCGCAATGCAACCTTGTCCGCACTTACGATGGCAACCGATAAAGCCTTCCGTGAGTATAGAAAGAAGGTGGCAGAGACATTTGGCGAAGAGGCCGAGCATGATCTGCGCTACGGCCTTACCGAAGAAGAAGTTGAAGTAAAAGCCATCGGTGAAGATGGAAAAGAGAACGTCGTGAAGGAGCGGCGGAAAGTACAGAATCGAGCTGGCTACTTTGGTCAGTTCGATTTTATATTCGACGAAAACGTTCCTGGATGGGAACGAGACGCTCGTGCCAATAAGACCTATGTACTGCAGATTCAGGATTGGGCAAATAAGGAAGCCGAAAGGAAGTTCTATCTGTATCACAATGGCTTGTCGGTTGCAGACATTTGCGAACGTTTCGCGATCAAGAAGCCGAAGGGATCCAGAAATGCAGGATGGATGTATGATCCACATGATCCGAAATGGAAGAGTGGGCATTACATCGATTTCGGAGTGTTCAACATTCACGATGAAGATGCAAGAGCATTTGCCAACGGACTTGAACGCAGCTTCCATGTCGTCTTGGATCCGGACACTCTGAATCTTGAGGAATTAGAGAGGCTGGACAGGTATGAATGCCGTTAAGAATCTTTTGATATTTCTGAGTGGGGTAGGCGTTGGCGCGGCTGGCACCTACTTCCTTTTGAATGAACGGTTCAACAAGACTCTGGATGAAGAGGTCGAGAAGGTCAAGCATTACTATGATGCTCCTAAGGAAGAGCCTGAGGCTGAAATTGATATTCCTAAGGAAGAACCGGAAAAAGAATTCGAAGACCGTGAAGTCCAGGGGCAAGAAAAACCGGCTTTATTCGATTATGCCAAGATCTCCAAGGCAAAGCATAAGGAAACTGAGCCTGTTGATATTCCGAAACCCAATACCGGGTTCAGACTCATCTCTCCCGATAGATTTGAAGACCTTTCGTACGAGTACCAAACACAGGACCTGATCGCGTATCAGGATGGATTCATCACTGATATTCAGGACAATGTCCTGTACGAGTCGTTCGATTCATTCGTCAAAGATTTGACCCCGGACGACTTCGACAATAATGGATATTTGTACGTTGCAGACGACAACATTTCCCGTCTGTATGAGGTCTCTCTGGACGGACGAAACTATTCGGACGTGTTTGAATTAGAGGAGTGATCTTATGCCAAAAGAGGAGCTTCGGGAAAAATATTTCGAATGGTTGTATCGCTCCGTGTATCGAGTGAGCAAGTACGACCAAGATGATACGTACTCGTTCAGGATGCTATCTCGAGAACTGTTCGAGATCCCGTATCACTATGATATTCCAAGAGACGAGCTCCGAGTTGGTGATGGAATCAGACTCCGGTACAAATTCGGAGCGCAATTTGGGTATGACGATCAAACCATCGTGTGTTCCTTGGACGATAAGCCATGCAGTGTATTTGAGGTCATGGTCGCTCTGGCCAAGCGCTGTGAATCAGATATTATGGCAAATCCGAGTTACGGGAACAGAACTATACAGTGGTACAACGACATGATCGTCAGCCTTGGTCTTGGTGGGCAGTATAACTTAAATTTTGACGCTGCCAAAGTCCATGAGGCAGCAGAACGGATGATGAACCACGAGTATGAGCCAAATGGTAAAGGCGGATTATTCACGGTTCGTCATCCAATCCGCGACATGCGGGAATTAGAGTTGTGGTCGCAAATGTGCGATTACTTAAATGAGATGTTGTTTTAAAGGAGAAAAACATGAATATTCAGCATATTAAACTTTCCAGAGATGCTCGCGTTCTTTTCAGAGATTTTGAGAACGTCGAATCTGCAACCAGAGAGATGCTTGCAAGGCTTGAGCTGCTCCGTAGGTTGCATAATGCAAATGTCGATGAGATCCTCAAGAATGGCAAGGAGATCGAACGTCTCGACAACGTGACTAAGTCGCTTATCAAGGAAGTGAACCGCCTTAGGGCATCTAAATTCTGGTTCGCAGTCGTTGTTGGATATTTGACATATAAGGACTACACCCTTGAGAAGAAGATCGACACTCTTGAGACTAGGCTTAACTCCGAGCAGGTCTCTAAGGAGCTTGAGACAGAACTGGAGAAATACGACGTAAAGGATTGATATTGCTATGCTCGACTTTCTAAGATTCGTTGAGAAGAGAGGTCGAGGTGTTACGACGATTCAACCAGACTATCGGATAGACAAGCGCAATGATATTCTCACAAGAGGTAGCGATTTCTACGCCATTTGGAACGAAAAGACAAACCTGTGGTCAAAAAATGAAGTCGATGCGTTGCTCATGATCGATGAGGCACTCGACGAGTACGCCGAAGAGTACAAACAGAAGCACCCCGATGAAGTTGTCAGGGTGCTTCATTGTTGTACGGCGTCAACCAAAATGGTCAATCAGTTTCACGATTATTGCAAGAACCAATTGCGAGATTCCAGCGCGTCGATAGTGTTGGACCAGAAATTGATATTCGCAAACCAGAAACCAAAAAAGCGAGATTATGCATCAAGGACGCTTCCGTATCCTTTAGAGCAAGGTTCTATAGAAGCATATGACACGCTGATGAGCAAATTATATTCTCCGTCCGAGAGAGCAAAAATCGAATGGGCTATCGGCTGCATAGTATCCGGGGATTCTGTAGACGTCCAGAAGTTCCTAGTGCTCTATGGTGCAAGCGGTACAGGTAAGTCTACCGTGTTGAACATTATAGAAGCACTGTTCGATGGATATTGCGCGACATTCGATGCCAAGGCTCTTGGTTCGGCTAATGATGCATTTGCATTAGAGCCGTTTAAAGACAACCCGTTGGTTGCTGTTCAACAGGACGGTAACTTATCGAGAATCGAGGATAACAGTAGGCTCAACAGTTTGGTTTCTCATGACCGAATGTCTGTGAATACGAAACACAAATCTATCTATGAAACAAGATTCAGAGCGTTCTTGTTCATGGGTACGAACAATCCTGTGCGAATTACAGACATGAAGTCCGGTTTGACCAGAAGGCTGATCGATGTATCTCCAACAGGAGATAAGTTCCCGCTCAGAGAGTATAACCGGCTGAATAAACAGATCTCTTTTGAGCTTGGAGCAATCGCCTGGCACTGCAAGGAAGTATACTTGGCTGATCCTAATAAGTACGACAATTATATTCCAACACAGATGCTTGGTGCGTCGAACGACCTGTACAACTACATGGCCGAC
>Ga0326513_10001556_pt1 | contig 17730 bp, 28 predicted proteins | sample 2_2465_0518_D_FD_203654 | JGI IMG/M metagenome (GOLD analysis project Ga0326513, IMG submission 203654) | Bovine rumen microbial communities from UC Davis, California, United States - 2_2465_0518 | ecosystem: Host-associated > Mammals > Digestive system > Stomach > Rumen | place: USA... | reverse complement strand
CAAGAACTTGTTTGCGGCTCACCCAAAGGGTCCTAAACCGGTGCCGAAGAATGTAAAGCCCCAGCCGTTCCATCTTAATCGTTTCAAAGAATCTGAAATCAAGCAACATTTGGCTTATTTTGAAGCCGTTTGTGATTTTGATTTGGAACCGGCAGGTAGCAATAATTCCAATATCAACTTCAGAACTCCGCTTGGGATGTTGTTCCTTGTTCAAAAGGTAACGAATTTCCAGGACCCGAAATCTGTTCTTAATGGTTACAGTGGTACTGTGTACATCGTTATGGATAAAAATAAATCCGTACTTGGTACTTTCAAAGATCGTGAAGAAGCTATGAGTTTCTATTACTCTCGTGAAGAAGAAAATACCAAACTCAGAGAAACCATTGATGACCTCCAGGCAGTAGCCAAACAATGTGAACAGCTGAAAGATAAAAACGAGGTTTTGAAAAAGATGAAAGCTGATTTGTTGAAGGATTTTGACTAATGGAAGAAGGTGACTTTGACTATTGGAGTGATACGGTACTACCCATTCTTTTGAGGAATGGGTTTGTCAATAAATCTTGGCGAATTGATTACAACAGGTTTACTGAATTTGTTTATGAACATAATGTTAACTTTATGGTTTATGAAACTTCATCTTTATTAGATGTGAATGTTCGTATTTTGAAGTATCCAGTAAAACTCAAACATAGGTGGTTTACGAAAACACCTTATTTGAAATTCAAGAAGTTAAATCTTAAAAAGTGTCAGTTGTGTTCACAAAAACTTGAAGAACTTATTTTGATGGGAATTAAGTTAGACAAACAATTTAAAAAGGAATTAGCACTCCAAGAGGATTTTTAATGTATCAATATAAAGATTATCCAAACATTGACCGTAAAGGAATTGATTTAATCAATGAACGGCTGATTAATCCATATAAGGAACCTGATGAACCGTGCTATAATATGCTTCCAGATAAGTTGGAAAGTATGTTTTCAGATGGTGAACTTGAAGATTGGATTATCAAAAATCACGAAGACGATTATTCTGATATGGATGATTTTCTTGAAGTGATTGTCGGCGAAGGTACAACTGAATTTGATTATGAAAAAACTCAAAAGATGGTTGGTTTAATTGAAACCTTTGTTAAGTCTAAACAAATTGAACACAAAGTAAAAGTAATGAACAAAGACTTCAGACCTGAACCTAAAACTTACGATGAATGTATTGATATGGCTATTGACGATGAAGATATGTTCAATCTTCAAGAACAATTTTTGGTTCGTGAATATGAAAGAACTCACAAATGCAAATGTGTAAAGAACAAAGATGGTATGTGGGTACCGGAGAATTTGTTATGATTGACAGATACTTAACACCTGAAGAAATAAAAAGGTATTTTGAAAAGTTTGATGCACAATTAAGACCTTTGTGTTTGCGAAAAGAAATTAGGGAACACATCAGGGCCGAGGGTAATCACTATAACTATTTTGTTCCTGGGTTTAGTGCTCCAGTAGCCAAATTAGGTTTATATGTTCGTATGAACTTATCTGATGATGGTATTGACAAAGAAGAATGGTGTGTTGAACTTAACATAGCAATAAGAATTTCACTTGTTACAAAAAAGATTGTAACATTTACTAACACAGCATTTGAAACAGATTTGCTTGTTGAAAGGGAAAGAACATTTCAAGAAGAATTTTTTGAAGAAGGCTTGGACACGTTAAAAAAGATGTTACCCATTTACAAACAGTTAGCAACAGAAGCTAAACAAATTGAACTTAAAAAGGATTTTCTATGAGTAAAGTAGTAATACCAAAAGAAGTAGATATGTTCCTGCGTCCGTATGTGGAACAAGTAGACAAATTAGGTCTGCAAAAAGAAGGTGGAATATATCAAACAGACCCAGTATATTCTTCATACAACTACTATATGCCCGGTACAGAAACTGAACTTGCTACTATTGAGCTGGAAAGGAATTGGGATAAAAACGGCAACTTCGTTTCTAGGGACAAGTGGGACGTAGATTTAACGATAAACACTAGAGTTGTTCTTGTTGCTAAAACAACAGCAACTAAAGATAAAACATCTGTAAGCTATAAGATTTCAGTTTCCCATTTGAAGTCTTTCAATAATAAAGATTTTCATCGTGGTATAGAGTGGCTTAAAACAATGGTATTAAAATACAAACAAATTCAAAACAAAGCAAAAATGTTGGAATTTGAAGGAGATTTTCAATGACACTTACTTGTGAAGACATTAAAACTTATCTGGACAAATATATTGACAAGTTTAAAAGTTCAGGTGTTTCAATAAGTTGGGATAGTTACGAAGATAACCCGGGTTATTCATCTTATATTTTTAACTATGATGGAAATGAAGTTGGTTATATGGGTGTTGAACAAATTGATAAAGTTAAAAGTATTGATGATTTAATGATGGATATATCTATTTCTGTTGAATTGAGAATTTTCAGCACAATCAAATACAAAAAGAACGGAAGTAAAACCGTTAAGAATAAAATAGCATTTGATGGAGTAACGACTTTTGGTGTAGCACAAGTAGATGAAGCTGCTGCAATTTTGAAAGGATTAATTTTGGATTATAAAACAGCTAAGATTAATGAACGAAAACTTAAAGCACAGGGAGATTTTTAACTTATGTGGATAGGCATTCACGATACAGTAACAAGGGGTGAATTTAAAAACCTGGGTTACTATGTACAGCAATATGACTGGTGTTATCCAGAACACGATGGTGCTGTAATTGCTACTTCAGCGAATAAAGAAGAAGTAATTGAAAAGTGCCGTGAATATATGAAAACACATAAGATTAAAAGACCTGATTATAATTGGGGTTTGGCTTTTTGTAAAGGCTATGATGAATGGCACAGAAATTGGTGGCCTAATTGTCCTGATTATGACCAAACTAAGACCTTCACTTGTCCATTCTGCGGTAAGGAATTTCATACTTGGGATGCCGGTGGTATGGAAGGTCTTGATGGCTGGTGCTGTATTGAATGTTCGCACGAATACGATTTACAGGATAAACTTCTAAAGAAAAAAGAAAGATTGGAATGTATGGAAAGGGATTTTTGTAAATAAAAGTTTACAAATTTTCTATTGACAATTTGTTTGTTTTTTACTAAGTTGTACTTACAAAACAATTCAACAACGAGGTAAAAAAATGTTTCTTGACCATACTTATGAAGAAATCCAGCGATCCGCTGAAGAACGCCGTAATATGATTCACAAAGTAGCTGAAGAATTTGGGCTGCGTTTGGTGAATGTTCCGTTGAACAACCACCACGGTAATCCTGATTTGTTTGGTCTTCCGCGGGTAATGTAAATAAAAGTTTACAAGGAGTAAAAATGTCTCTTATTACAATAGTTGTTATTGCACTGTTGGTTTGTTATGTATTCAAGCATATTAAGAACAAAAGACCCATAGACAACAGTGTTTCAGAAGAAAGCACAAATCCTGACCACGAAAACAAGTATGCCGAATGGTTTGAATATCGTGAACAGATGTGTAAGGAATATGGTCCTCTACCTATGAAGGTTCGTCAGGACTTTAACTATGCTGCCCAGCAACTTAAGTATCTAACAAATGGTATGGCTTATGGAAGCTGGGAAAGCCGCATATCCTTCTATCTAAATGTGGTGGAAAAGATTGAATGTATGAACCCGACAGTCATAAAATATATGAAAAGTGCGTCTTGTACGGCAGATGTTTGTGATTACGAAAATATGAAAGATGTGTGTGAAAAACACTATCACGGGTGCTTTCAGTAAACAAAAATTTACATAATTTTACAAAAAATCCATTGACAATAGTCGGTGGATTTACTATATTGTACTTAGAAAACAAAAAACAACAATGAGGTAACAAATGTCTAAAATTTCCACTCTTGCCGCTGCTCACAATTGGAACATTCCCCTGGTTTGCCCTGTGTGTGGTTCTGAATTTAATCTCTCTGACAACCACTGCAAATGCCAGTGTTCCAATGATTACTGTCCGAGCAAATTTGCAGGCCGAATTAACAAGTGGACTAATGTTCACGAAATTAAGGAATTTGGTAACAAAACGATTAATACCTTGATTGAAAACGGTATTATTGATTCCATTTCTTCCCTCTATTCGTTGGATTTGAAGAAAATCGCTTCCCTTGACCGATTTGGAAAGCGTTCTGCTGAAAAAATGCAAAAGCAGATTGATACTCACAAGGAAATGACTTTGGCGAAGTTCATCGCTGGTTACAACATTGAAGGTGTTGGTGAAAAGGTCATTCAGAACATCATTCAAACTTATTCCATCAAGAAGTTTGAGGATTTTTTCGCTTCCGATTCTTCCCAGCGCTTCGTGTGTGATGGTGTTGGTTCTACCATTTCCAAAAAGCTTCACGAAGGTTTGAATGCTTTGAAGAGTGATATGGAAAAAACGCTTCAATTTGTGACCATCAAGGCTGCCGCTGGCAAGAAGGTGGTTGCTGGTTCTCTGGGTGGAAAGTCGTTCTGCTTTACAGGTGCTGCTAGTATGCCGCGTAAGAAACTTTGGGAACTTGTTGAAAACAATGGTGGTGTGGTATTTGAAGGCGTTAAGGCTGGTCTGGATTACCTTGTTATGGCTGACCCAAATTCTAAATCTAGCAAGGCTGAAAAGGCCCGCAAAATGGGAATTAATCTTATTTCCGAAGATGACTTCGTTAAAATGTGTGGTGTTTAATGGCAGATGAATTGCTGAAAATTGCTTTCAAAAATTTCAATAGCAACTGTACCAATTACTTTGATTTTGTGATTGGTCCTGAAAACTTCGTTCATCGTGAACCTAGACTTATTGATTTGGACCGAACGCAATTTTCAGATTTCAAAACTTTTTTGGCATTAAATTTCTGTGCTGTTTCTTTACAAAGGAACCCTCTGCGTGGAACTTATACTGTGACTATCACACAATTTAAGCCTAAGTTCAATTTAGATACCGTTGAAGGTTTTATTAATAGTTCCCGTTTTCACGGAGTAAAATACGAAAATTACTTTCATTCTTTGAAAACTTTTCAATGTGGAAAAAAAGTTAAGGAAATTGTCACTGAAAATGATGCTGAAAAAGTTGCAGCACATTTTAAAATGATTGCTGATAAGTTCATTGAACGATGTACAACTATTTTGGATAATCTTAAACTGTTGAAGATTGAAGAAATTGTTGCGAAAAAGATGGAATTGGAAGATGAAATAGAAACAGCTAGAGAGAAATTGTCTGACTATAATGAAAAAACAGAAAAGTATTTAACCAAAATGCTTTCAGCTTTAGAGGATTAAATGGCTACTAATAAAGATTTGGTTGTTGAAAGACTTGATGAACAAAAGAACAGAATGCACAACCCCAACAAAGTACTGGATAATGCTTTGAAGATGTATGATTGTCTATCTGAAATTAAGGATTTGCGCTTCTATGATGCTAGATTCGGTGTATCAGGTGACTGTGGACAGTTCATTTTTATTTCCTTGTGTTACGAATATGAAGGTGAAAGTCCGCTGATTAACCGAGAAAGAAATAACTTGTACAAAATTACATTCAACTATGGTTTTAACAGCATTATGAACAACATAGTATTTGCTGCCATTAAATACTATCAGTTGGATATGAGCTCAGTTGCTTCAAGGTATACTTTCAGCGAATTTATTAGTGGTGATAAACTTAACAACGGTTACATTAATCAGAAAAATCGCAAACTTGATGTTAAGGACGGCGTTGAAGGTGTAATTAGAAACATTGAAGAAATCAAAACAAAAATCAGAGGTGATTTGGAAGAACTGAAAATTACTTTTGGTGATGTAAATTGTTTGAATGACGAATTAGAAAAGATGAATGACGAATGCAGAAAGTATCAGGAACTGTTAAATGAATGTTATGATAAGATTGCTAAAACTAGACAAAAACAAGAAAATATGTTCAAGCGTAAAATGGAAATGTTGAGGGACTTCTAATGGCTACTGATAAAAAAGCTATCAAAGAATATCTTAAAACGGCTACTTTCAAAGGAAGCCCACTTATCTTCAGAGAAAGATACAGTAGTTCGGCATATGTTGTCAAATTTAAAGACCTAAAGCCTTTCAAAGATCTTGGGTTTACTGATGGTAATGCTGAGATTAGTATAGCAATTTATTATGGTGAATATGCTGTTCGTACAGAAGTTCCTATTGTAAATGATGTGGCAACTAAGTACAAAATTTTTGAAGATTGGTACACCCGTGAAAAAAAGACTGGTTGTTTTAAAACAGACTTAAATAGTGGTGAATGGTGGAGTATCAAAAGTGGTTCTTATAGGTGTGTAAAAAATACAAAGACAGCCACAAAAAGTTTTGAAAATAAACTTGAACAGTGTTACAACATAATCAGTGAATATGTTGAATGGCTTAAAAATCCATTGACTATGGCTGACTATGAAGAGTTTAAAGATTACAAGAACAAAGTAGACGAAAACAACAAGAAAATTAGTGACCTTAAAAATGAGATTAAGAATATGGAAAAGGCACTTAATCTTAAAAAATCAAAGGAACGATTGTCAATCAGACGCAAAAAAGCTGCGTTAAAGGATTTTTAAAATGTTACTAGATTTATCAAGCCAAGAGAAAAAAAATTACGGTTCAAAAAGACACACATTCAGTGATGATAAAGTAAATGATGCTATCAAACTTCTTACTGACTACGAGTTCAAAGGTGGAACTCTGTGGACAAGCTCTATTGAAGACTATTATACTAACAAAATAGAAGCTTACCATTTCAAAATGGAGTTCTTCCAACAGCACTTTGCACAGGAGTTAGGCTTTAACAATGGTTCAAGTAAGCAAATGTTGCTGGGTGACCTTGAAATTTCAGTTAGAAATACTGAATATTATGATGGGTACGATGTTGAACTTAACACACCGTCAATAAGAATACTCTCTAATTACGAACAGTTTTTTAACACAGTAGTTAGTGCTCGTTATGAAAAGACTACTGTTCCAATGTGGGGTTCTAAGGGAATGTTTCTTGCAGTTCAGCGAATTTCAAAACGATTTAAATCTGTAAAGGGTTTAGAAAAGGGCGTTGATGATTTGCTTAATGTTGCATATAAACTTATTCAAGAAGGCTTAGAATGGTCTAACTCTGAACAAATCAAAACACAGCTTGATTATGAATACAGTGAGAAGAGTAAAATATTTAAGTTGCGAGAAGAACAACAGAAACTTCAAGACCAAATTGACGAAATTCAGGGTAAGTTTGATTCATATCGTGGCAAGTGTATGGACTCATTCAAACAAGTTAGAAATGCTTTGAAAGATTTTGTTTAGAAAAATTTACAAGAACATATATTGACAAAATCAATAATATTTAATAATTTTGGTTTTAACAATTTTAGAAAGGAACTAAACTATGGCAAATACAAAAAAGAATAAGAAGGTTGTTAAGAAGGCTCCGGTACAGGAACCTGAACAGCCGAAGGGTGTTAAGCACCACGATGGTGCTGACTTTTTCCACCACAAGCACATTATCAATTTTCTCACTGAAACCGATTTGTACAAGTTCACGCAGCAGCAGTTCTATACTCTGAAGCGTTCTAATGACAAGGCAAAGTGGGAATTTAAGTGCCGCACGAAGGGAGTTAATTTGGCACCGTTGGTTGACCGAATTAATGAGGAACTTGACTGGCTCTGTACTCTTCGTTTCCAGGAATGGGAATTGGATTTCTTCCGCCGTGAAGATTATTTCTACGATGATTATGTGGAATATCTTCAGGACTTCCAGTTGAAGCGCCGCACGATTAAGTGTTACACTGACCCGAAGAAGACCACATTGTTCATTGAAGCAGAAGGTTATCAGAAAGAAGTTTCTCCTTGGGAAATTTATGTGCTCCATATTGTTCAGGCACTTTGGATGGCAGATGAAAAACTTGATTGGGAAAAGGCAAAGGCAAACCTTGACCGTGAAATTACCAAGGTGAATGCTGCAACTCGTGAAGGAATTAAGTTCACCATCAGTGATTTCTCTGTTCGCCGTACTGTTTCTAGTGAATGGGAAGATTATATGGTCGGCCGTATGCTGGCTATGTGTCCTGCATTTGTGGGAACTTCCAATGTGTATCTTGCAATTAAGCATAATTGCAAGGCTATTGGAACCTTCGCTCACGAACTGGATGCAACTTACCAGGGCTTGAATGGCTTGACCATTCGTGAAGCACAAAAGCAGAAGCTCCGTGATTGGGCAGATGTTTATGATGGACGTTTGGGAATTGCACTTTCGGATAACTATGGTTTTAAGGCATTCTTGGAAGATTTCACTCTCCAGTTTGCAAAGTTGTTTGATGGTTGCAGACACGATAGCGGTGACCCAATTCGCTGGGGTGAAATGTTGATTGCTCACTATTTAAAGCTTGGAATTGATCCGACTACGAAGGTTGCTTGTTGGTCTGACTCGTTGGATATTGACAAGGCACTTGCGATTGCAAGGCACTTTAATGGTCGCATTAAGATTGCCTTTGGTATTGGTACTTACCTTGGTGCTACTGTTTGCGGCACTAAAAAAGCACCGTTGTCTATGGTAATGAAGGTCATTGAAGCCAATGGTAAACCGGCTGTCAAGCTCTCGGATAGCACTGGCAAGACGATGTGTCACGATGAAGGGCATATTAATTATGTTCGTAGTCAGTACAACTACAAGAGCATTGATGATATGACTGTTGAAGAAATTCTTGCCATTCTGCCGAAGTTCAAGAATGTCTGGTTGAAGGACATTTATATTCCGGCACCTGATGGTGCGAAAGTTCCTGTCTAATTTGTTGTTGGAGTGAACGGAAGGGTGGTGGTGTAATACTGCCACCCTTTTGTAAAGATATTTTTACAACAAAACAGACAGCAATTTATTGACAAGTAAACATTTAATTTCTATATTAAAATAAAATAGATTTAAAGGAGCTTTTTATGGCAAAGGAAATTTCTTGTGGTTTTGTGATTTTGAACAAACAGTACCCTACACAAATTCTCGCTTGTCAAGCATACGGAAGAAGCTATAAGTTTGGTAATTGTGATATTCCAAAGGGACACGTTGAAGGAACTGAAACGCATTTGGAAACCGCATTGAGAGAGCTTAAAGAAGAAACTGGTTTTGTTGTGACAGACGAAAAAATCCACGATTGCGGTTTATTCCAATATCTTAAAACGAAGGATTTGCACGTGTTTTTGATTGAAGCTGATGTAGATTTAACTAAACTTAAGTGCAATAGTTATTTTGAAAATCAGCAAGGCGTTTCTGTTCCTGAAGTGATTAAGTTCCATTGGGTGACAGACACTAAGATGTTTTATCGTTCCTTGGGACCTGTTGTTCAGAATTGTATTGACCACTATCACGAAGGTTTGGTTTAATGGCAATTGGTGAAGATTCATATACTTCAGTTTTTAACAAAATTCGTTATCTTATTGCTTGCACAGACTGTGACCGAGAAGATATAAGAAAATTGGAAAAAGAACTTGAAGGATATTCAGAACAATATAACAATGGCGAAATTGACAAAGAAAAGTTAAATAAGCTAAGTTATATGGTTTTGAAGAAGGTGGAATTACTTCACGATACTTGTAAAACGATTGAATGGGTAAATTAGTATGGATGAAAAGTTCTTTAAAGAAATGCAAAAACTCTATGAATTTAATCAAGAAATTTATTCTGCATTGAGTACTGATGCCCGTGCTAAGTATCTGTTCAATTATTTTCAATGGAAACAGATTGAAGCAACAGAAACTGGCGAAATGAAATTAGCTGAGCAATTCTATCAGTGTAAACAGGAAATTCAAAAATGTTGTGACCCTGTTTATATAAAAGAAGTGCTCGGAGTAAAAAAGGTTACAGATGACCTTTACAACAAATTTATTGATTCAACAGTAAAAAAATTAAAAATTGAATTAGACTTTTTATAAGGAGAACCAACAATGATTAGCTTTAAAAACATCATTCAGATGATTAAGAATTTCTACTCGGAAAATTCTTCAACAGAAGAAAAGGAAGTAGAACAAACTACAACTTCCAATGGGAAACCAGTACCAACTGATGTGCCGAATACTGAGTTTTACCAAAAGGGTAAACTTATTCTGAGCAACAATGGCTGGAACCACAAGTCAAATTATTGGGAACATCATTCTTATCCTGAATTTAAAATTGTGGAAAAGTCTGGTGTGTACGAAATTACTCCGGACAACAAGGACTATAAGGTTCTGAAAATAGTCAAGACCGAAAACATTTTGAAGCGTATCAAGGAATATAACATTTATTTGACTTCCAAAAAGAAAAAGATTACAAAGGATTCTTTCCTTTCGGATTTTGAATAATGTTGTGGATGATTTGTGGCTTTATAATGGGTGTTTGGTGTGGAGCCAATATTGGTAAATAAAAATTTACAAAGAAATGTAAACTAAAATTTACCTTAATTAAACGAGTGTGGATTGACAAAGCACTCGTTTTTTATTATATTTCAAATAACAACAATTATAAAGGAATTAATATGTGGCCTTTTAAGAAAAAAACTAAACAAGAAATTCAAAACGAAGTCAAACAAGTTCTTGACCAGTGTGGCCCTATTATGAAAGATGGTAAATTGGTTGGATTTAAAACAGGCTTCCCGTTCCCGAACAGTATCTTGCGAATAGAACGATATGGAACAACTATTTTACCAGACCCTAATACCTGCTATGTTTTCAACGAAAGTGGGGAAGCTATGGCAAATGGTTCAGAAAAGGAAATTATTACTTATTTGAACACGCAGTTTAACAACCAAAATAAAGGAAACCAACAATGATTTATATTTACGGTGGAAGTTTTGACCCTATTACTGAAGCTCATTTGAGCATTATTAAGTCCATTCAGAAAATTTTGAAGGCTGATGACCGTTTGGTCATTACGGTTGCGAACACAGATGAAAAGGCTTACAAGGCTGATGTGACAGACCGATTTGAAATGGTACGAAACTTACTCAATGCGAAGTTCACTAAAAATTGTCCGGAACTTATGATACAGGACAAACGTACTTATGCGTTTTTGTGTGAACAGTTCTATGGTGACGAAAAAAACATTACTTTGTGTGTTGGTGAAGACGAATGGAAGTCTCTGTGTGATGCCAAGTGGGTGAACTGGGATTTGCTTTTGAAGCGCTTCAAATTTTTGGTTTTCCGCAGAATGGGATTTGAACAGGGCTTCAATGCTGGTGGTGTGGTTCATACTATGCCTAAGTTTGATGTACAAGTTGAATTTACAACATTTGATATTACCCGACCGGTTAGTGCTTCTACTGTCAGGGATATTTTGAGCCGTAATCCTGATTGTCACTATGAAGATGTAAATCAGTACATTACTCACCAGACCTTCCGTTACATCAAGGAACAAAAGCTTTACCATCAGAATGGTTTTGATTATGACAAAGAAGAAGCGAAGTTTCTCCAGGAATATGCTGTCGCAAAGGAAAAGAATGGTTGGGGTGAACCATCTGTAACTACTGATACTGTTGCATACAATGGTGACCAGATTCTTTTAATCCGTCGCAAAAAGCCGCCGTATCAAAATTTCTGGGCTTTGCCAGGTGGATTTTTTGAAAAAACAGATGAAGACCTTCAGTATGGTGCTGCCCGAGAACTGCGTGAAGAAACTTCACTTGAGTTGGAACCGGAAAAGTTTGTACAAATTAAAACTTATGGTCACAACTTTGACCCACGAATGAAGATTGTAGATACAGCCTTTGCTGTTCGTGTGCCTAAGAAGATGATGGATAAAGCCAAAGCTGATGATGATGCTGCAGAACATCGCTGGTTCAACATTAACGATTTGCCGAAGCTTGCTTTCCACCACGAAATGATTATCAAGGATTGGCTTCGCAATAAGGAGAATGACTAATGATTTGGGATGGATTGGCAGAAATGTGGCAAAAGGCCAATAGAGAAGCCAAAGCAGCCAGAGCGGTCAGAGAAGCCGAAGATAAAACTGAATTTACAGTAACAATGATTGTAAAAGTTAAAAAGAAAAAATAACATTCAGGAAGACTTCTATGGAACTTTGGAAAGAAATACTTGGTATCTTAATGATTGTTGGCTTTTTTGGTACTCTATTTAATTTGTTTATAGGTGCCGGAATGGAAAACAGCGGTTTCAAAGAAAAATATGTTTTCATTGTGATTGGTATTTTATATGTTTTGGAAATTATCGGCTGTCATTATATGCTTACAGCTCAGCACGAAGATTATGAAGAACAAAGACGAACTGCTTATGTTATTCAAATGGAACCAGATGGCGAAACTTGCGAAGGACGATATTATTCAGGTAAGAATAGTCCAATTACAGTTAAATGTTTAGATGGCAGAACTTATGTAGCACAATATATAAGAGTTATCAAACAAATTAAACTTAAACAACCGGTGTATTAAGGAGATTTTATGAAGAAACCGTTCATTTATACGAAAGGAAAATATTATCGTGACCCTAATGGTGACGGTACATTTGACCCATCTAAAGTAAAAAATCCTGAAGCTGTAGAAGTTTGGATGAAAGCCTATAAGCGTCTTTACGAATTTTGTCAGAAACACAATGTAACAGAGTGGGGTGGTACTGAATATACTCAAGCACACAAAGTTCTTACACCTGACGAAATGGAAAAGGAAATTAATGTCCACTTGAAGAACGGAAAAGATTTCTATGAAATTATTTCTGTTGGTCTTGATGATATGGGTGATATGAACCACGAACTTACGAAATACTCAGTAAACAGTATTACGCTTAAGATTTGGGTTGGTACAGTGGCGAACAACAATAAGAAACTTACTTATCCTGTTGTTGTTACTGTGTTTGAAATGCCTTCGTTCAGATATGAACTTGCTTGGCAATTTCTAACAGACGATGAACCTGACGAAGTTGGTTATCCTCTCGGTCTTATTTCACCTGATTATCATTATTTTGTTGACCGTGACTGGGATTATGACGAATATTGTAAGATTATAGATAAGTTTGAGGAAGAAATTGCCAGAGCAAAAACGATGGAAACGGATTTGCTTGATATGAAGGCAACAGTAAGAAGTGGCACTGCGTTATCTTTATTACTTGAACCTTTCAAAAAGAAATATAAGATTTAATTATGGATAATGTAAAAGAAAATTTTTTGAAGCTCGTTGAAGAATTTAGTCTGGATTTCAGTGAATGTAAAGAAGATATGGAATGTCGCACTGATTTCTATGCTAAGTATCCTGGTGCAGCTGGCTTTCTAATTGAAAGCTACTGGGATTATGACAAGTGCATTAGGGTTGCAACACACTGTGATAAGAATGAAAACGGAGTTTATTTCTGGGGTAATGATGCTTATTACGATTTTGACCAAGCCCGTGAACAAGTAATAAAAATGGTTAAAGCTGTCAAAGAAGTTCTTGTACAAAATCAAATTAAAACTATGGAAAAAGATTTTACTTAAAAAGGAGAACAAATGAAAAAACTAATACTTTTAATCTTGGCTTTTGCTGTTGTAGCATTTGCAGATATCAAACTTGATTTCTTGATTTCGGCTCGCCGATTGGGTTGCGAAACTATCCAGTGGGTTGAAAACGATTATGAAAATGGAATTAAGTGGAAGCACTATGCCAAGGTTGCTTGTAAGGAACCACAGTCTATGCCTGTACGAATGGTTGGATTGAAGTTCCTTGATTTGTCCAAGAACTTGAAAGGACAATACATTTATACTTACGGCGAAGAATAACAAATAAACTAAAAAGGAAAACAACAATGCTCTATACAAAATACGATAAGTACCGTTTCAATTCCAATTCTACTTTCCAGATTTCTGATTTGGATAATCCTGAAGCGATTGATGAATATATGGCTGGTTACACAGAACTATATAATATGTGTGACCGTCTTAATTGTCACACTATTCCGAAGCCAGATGAAATGAAAGCTAACATTATGCAGCATCTGAATAGTGGTACTGAACCAGCTATCTTCATCAATTTGGACTTGCGTGATTTCCCTGGGTTCAGCAAGAAGTTCACTCAGGACTGTTATAGAAATGTTATTTTCCAACTTAAAGTTGTAAACGAAGAACAAATAAGATTATCTTCTGGTGTAGTGCCACAGACTGTTATGACACAGATACAATCTGTTGCAAAAGGACTTGGTCTTCCAGTACAAAACCTTTTGAATAATCCGATTATGTTGTTGGGGCACGGTTATTGGAACGATTATCAAGCTCTTCCGAAGCCTCGCCTTGTGGTGCAGTGTGAACTTCCAAAAATTGACAGGAGTAATCTTGCAAATTCTATGGCTGGCATTGTATCTACTGCAAATGTTCGTTTGCCACTCGGTGCCGTCTGGGGTGAACAAGTTAACGAGTTCAATGGTGTATTCAATCTTGACATTTTCAAGGAAAAACTTGATGAATACGAAAAAGAACTCCTTCGTGAACTGGATATGGATAAAGACCTTAAGATTGCTGTAGATGATACAAAGAAGAATGGTAAAGTCTACAAGGACCGAATGAAGGAAATTAAGGAACTTCTTGCTACTGAAACTGACAAGGCTAAGATTAAGGCATTGAAGTTGGAAAGCAAGAATTGCCGTGCCGGATATGAAGGTCTGTTGTCTAAACATTTGGATGTAATCCAGCGTAAATATGACCTCAAAAAGGATTTTGAATAATGCTTGTATTTAAAGAAGTTGAAAAATGCTTAAATGATAATGGATTTAAAATCATTCGTGAAAAAGACGGTTGGAGTTCTTGTGATTGGAAAATTGTATTTGAAAATCCATTAATCCAGTATGGTAAATTTACTGCCGGAACTTTTAAAGATAAAGATGTTATCACTAGAAATGGTCTTCAGTACATTATAAGTTTAAAGTTCGCAGGAGACATAAAATTTGACCAATCAGATAAAAGAATAGCTTGCTATGATTGGCAGCGCAAAGAAATAAAAATGAGATTAGATGAAATGAAACAAGATTTCAGGTAAACATTTGTTTACCTGTTTTTTGTAAACTTTATTTTACACAAATGCTGAATAAAGTTCATTGACAAAATACAAACAATTTACTATATTAATTACACAAAATTAGAAAAAGGAACATAAATGGATTTGATTTCTATACTTATTCTTGTTAATATTATCGTTCATTTGGGCAGTGGTATGCTGAATTTGTTTGAACTTACACCAAACAAAATGAAATTTATCATTATTTCAGACGCAATTATTTTCTTAGCAAGTCTAACTTGTTGTCCATTGTCGGCAGTCATTTGGGGTTTTGCCACATACTTTGACTGGAAGCGATATGGCTGGGTATTTAAATAATAAACAAAAAGGAAAACAACTATGAAATTTTTAGCACTTACTCACACAGCTCACAAAATTCACGATGTATCTATTCAGGATACTGAAGCTCAGGGTTTGAAGTATCTCGCAGATTACATCTATGCGAATATGGACCCGGCAGACCAAGAATCAGCTCGTCAGGCTGATGAACCGATGAAGGTTTCAATGGATATTGAAGGAAACGGCACTAAAAATGTTTTCTGTTGGCGAACCAGTGTTTTGAAGGACGAACAGAAAACGGAAGGTATTAGTCAGCGTTGGAAGACTGACCGTGGTGTTGAAAATGGAGTTGTTTCGTTCCTCGTTGAAGTTCCTGATGATTGCCGTTATTTTGTTTTCCCAATGGGCTATTCTGACAGTTGGGATTTGGTCACGGTTTCTTCTGACCCGTATCAGAATTATGCTTTCTATACTGATTTCGTGGTTGCACAGAATATGGCAAATCAGATGTATGCTGGTATTAATCGCAAGATGAAAAAGGATTTGACTGCCGATAATGCCACGGGAACTTTCTATGAAGAATATCAGACCCGTGAACTTGGTTACGATAATGTAACTGGTCAGCATTACACTCGTGTGGAAGTTCTTGATATTGAAACTGCCGTTAATGGTGTTACGGAAGATGACACTGCAACGGACACCACAACTCAGGACACTACTGCAACTGCTGCTGCACCAACTCCTGCTCCGGCAGCACCTGCCACACCGGCTCCCGCTGCAACTCCGGCACCTGCAACTTCCAATAAGAAGTTGGTTCCGCCAAATCCGGTTCCTGTTGTGCCGCTCACTGGTGGTGCTAAGATTGACACTGCGTATTTGAAGAACTGGATTGAAAATGTTATCGTAAATTCCAAGGTACTCAGTGGCAATTATGCTGTTACGATTACCCGTGATTACAAATCTAGCACAATGAAGCCTTATGTTACCGGCAATGCTGTTGGTTTCAAGGGTTTGGTTGATGCAAAGAAATATCCTGCCAAGGTTGATTATCGTGGTTTCACGGTTAAGATTGATGTTGGAAATAACACTGTCTATGAAGGCAAGGTTCATGTGGTTTCTAGTGATACTTTGATTGCTGGTGTTGGAATTGAAGCCACGAACAAGACCACTGCTGATACTGTGTTTGACAATATTTTTACGAATGCCTCAACCAATGACCCGAAGGCTGCAGGCGTTTCTAAGGGGTCTCTGGCGAAAATGCCAGTCACAACTTGCGTATTTATCCAGACAGTGGACAAGACTAAAACGAGAATGGTCCCGACACAGCTCCTTCCGTCCGAAGTAGAAGGTTTGAAGGAATTTATTGAGGATAATACGAAGGGTCTTCCTGAACGTGTTGAATTTGCCATTAATGACAAGTTCGGTATGGAATGGTCTGATGTTGCTTCCGTTGTTGGTGCTATGTTTATCACTATGGACGCCAAGATTGATACTGTTGGTCTTGTAAATCTGCCAAACTCGGGAGCAGCTACAACTCCAACAGCTTCAACGGCTCCAACTTCCACAAATGCTCCTGCTCAAACTTCTCCTGCTCAACCGGCTGGCGTGATTACACTTCCGGCTAATCCAACTTTGGCTGATGTGGCAAAGGTTTTGGAACTTTCTTATGCTGACCAGGAATGGAGTTCTGGGTATGGATTGACTGTCACTGGATTTGCTGGAAATGTCAAGAAGGCTGGTGCTGGTACAATACAGGCACTCCAAGATGGTTTGATTTCTGAAGCTGTTGAATTTGCAGCATATCGTCAGGGTGATTACAAGGACGAAAGCACTCAGAAATTCCAGGACCTTTACACCAACACACCTGATTGCTGGGAAGTAAAAGTGAAAACACAGCCACAGAATGGTGGTGCTCCGTTCTGGACTTTGCAAATTTTGGTTGAAAACACCACCCGCGAAGTTGTTGGTTACACTTTTATGAATGGATTTAACTCCACGAAGCTCCCTATTACGCCGATTACAACTTTCGTTCCAAATGGACTTGGAGCTCAGGCTACTGCGACCACACCGGTTCCTCCCGCCCAGAATGGTCAGAATGTGAATGTTGCTGCCAATTCTGGCGGCACCACAACAAACACATCGGGGACGCTTAACTGGACTCCTGTGACACAGGGCTTGCCAGGAACGTACATCTATCACGGTATGTTGGTGCAAGATACAAACAACTGGGATTGGGATGATGCTATGAATGCTTCCAATACTCTCAAATCTAATCAGTTGTATGATGGTAACTTTGACCTTGCAACTTGGCAGCCAAATATCTTCTATGCGAAGGCCGATTTTGACCGAGATGCAACCAATGGTTTGCTGGACGGACTTTGTTACGAAGATTACTATCGTCAAAACTGTGACTGTGAAAGAGTAGAAGATGTTACCAGCGAATATCTTCC
>Ga0326513_10001555_pt1 | contig 17732 bp, 15 predicted proteins | sample 2_2465_0518_D_FD_203654 | JGI IMG/M metagenome (GOLD analysis project Ga0326513, IMG submission 203654) | Bovine rumen microbial communities from UC Davis, California, United States - 2_2465_0518 | ecosystem: Host-associated > Mammals > Digestive system > Stomach > Rumen | place: USA... | reverse complement strand
CCTACTATTCAGCGACAAGCTATGCGGCATCGTTCCAGATGGAAGCGGCATCCCGCATTGATTCGATTTATGAATATATTACCGGAATACAGGATTCGTTCGGAAAAACCAATACCGGCACAGCGGCCGCGAATTTATATACTGTTCCGGAAGATGAGATTCTGACAGAAGTTTCTTTCTGGTCTACTTGTATCAATGCGAATTATACTGTTATGATTTATAAAAATATCAATAAACAGCTGTATGACCCGACTGCCGGAACGCTGGTTTCAACACAGGATTTCTCGGCAGAGAATGCCGGATATTATACGATCAGTCTGCCTGAGCCGATCGAAATCGAAAAAGATACTACTTTTTCTGTAATTATCACATCTGATGCGGCCGGACAGAAATGTTTTTATTATGATCTTGCTCCGGAACAGGCTGATCTGTCTTATTATGCTTCTTATACAAGCAAAACTTCTTCATTTGGTTCATGGCAGACTCCTGCCTATAATAACGCTCCTGTATGTTTCTATATCAAGGCATTCGGCAGTGACGGACTGATTATTAATCAGGATTCTTTTCCTGACAAGATGATACGAGCCTATGCACAGAAAGAAGATACAGACGGAAATCAGGTGCTTTCTGATTCTGAAATTCAGAAAGCCGTTACCTTCTACTGGTCACTGGAAAAGAAAAATTATAAAACGGCCTATTCTCTCGAAGGCATGGAGCATTTTTCCAATTTGCAGAATATGATTATTGAAAATGCGCCTGTGATCGCTCTTGATCTGACAGCTTATGAAAATCTTGAAAATTTCTCCTGTTCCGGATGCGGTATCTATACAGATACGCTTTCGACAGAATATCTTGCCTCTCTGGGACTGGATATTTCTAAAATTCTCACAATCGAGGGCGCAGAGATTAATAACAATCAGATCATTCCTACAGATACTGTGATTACTTATCTTTATGACTGCGGCAGGAATTATACGGCTGAATTCACCATCACAGGCGGAGAGCTGATACAGGAAATTGCCGTGAATGAAAGCAATTTCCCTGATACTTCCATGCTTCTCTATGCGCAGAAAGTCGATAAAGATCAGAATAATTTTCTTTCGGCTTCTGAAATTTCCAGCGCAAAAACTTTCTCATGGAAGCTGGAAAAGAAAAATTATACCATTCCGCATACGCTGAAAGGCATTGAATTTTTCACCGGTCTGCAAAAAATCACAATTCAGAATGCCGCTGTGATCGCTCTTGATCTAAGTCAGAACACGGCTCTGACAAATTTTGACTGCTCTGGATGCGGTCTGTATCTGAAAGAAATCAGTACAGAATCCATCAACGCTCTGGAGATTGATATTTCTAAAATTCTCACAATCGAGGGAGCTGAAATCAAAAATAATCAGATCATTCCTGAAAGTACTGAGATTACTTATCTTTATGACTGCGGTCAGAATTATACGGCTGAATTCAAAATCACCGGAGAGAAGCTGATTTCTGATCTTTCCGCCGGAGACATCAACGGCGATAATCTGGTGAATATTCTCGATGTGATTATTATCAACCGTGCTGTACTGGGCAAAGAAACTCTGACCGATGCACAGCTCAAAGCGATTGATTTCAATCAGAATCAGAAACCGGATTCAGAAGAATCTCTGCAATTATTAAAATACATCACTGGTCTGATTAAAAATTTATAATAATAAAAAAATCCTGTCGTGATGACAGGATTTTTTATTTTCAGGAAATCTGAAAAAATTTTCTTGTATTTTCGCCGGCATGACGGATTAAATCTTCTTCCGGAATCTGCATATATTCTGCAAGCGTCCGAGCGACATACTGAATATTCGCCGGAAAATTAATTCTTCCGATACCGGAAATATTTCTTGGAATCAGATACGGCGAATCTGTTTCCAGCATGACTCTGTCAGGAGGCAGAACAGAAACGGCATCCCTGAGAGCCTGTGCCCGTCTGTCATCACAAATCCATCCGGTAATGCCGATAAAAAAGCCCATATCCAGATAAGTTTCCAGAGTCGCTCTGTCGCCTGTGAAGCAGTGCACAACGGCCTTGTTACAGATTTCTCTATGATGTCTGAAAATATTTACAAAATCCTCTGAGGCATCTCTTTCATGCAGAAACAAGGGCTTTTCGACACGTTCAGCGAGTTCGATATGCTTTTCCAGACAGCGGATCTGATTTTCTCTTGTTGAGAACATGCGATCGAAATCAAGACCGCATTCGCCGACAGCGATAATTTTATAATTTTCGATCAGAATTTCTTCCATGCGGTCGAAATCTTCTTTTTTTGCTTCATCGGCATTATGAGGATGAATGCCGGCTGTCCCCCACGCCTCGTGAGTCTGGACGAAATGATGAATTTTCTCATTTTCGCGCATATCCGAGCCGGTCAGAATACAGGCGACACCGGCTTCAATAGAATCGCTGAGTACTTTTTCGGGTCTGGAGAACTGACGGCAGAACAGATTCACACCAATATCGTAATATTTCATAATTTACTCTCTTTTCTGATGATGATAATAACTATCATAATTATAATATAAAATCAGAAAAAAGTCAAGTATTTTCCGGAACAGAATAATTTTCAGCTGTTTTCTGATATTTGATATTTATCATAGCATCTGTAAGAATTCCCTCGGAAGTATATTCTTCTGAGAAAATTTTGCCGTCCTCACGGATTTTCTGTAAAAATCCCCCGTCCGTATAGGGAATGCAGAGTTGCATTCTTTTCGCAGTCTGCGGAAGATGATGCATGATTGCTGTAAGCAGTTCCGGAATGCCGTTCCCATGCTTGGCACTCATCCAGACGGTATCGAAATCGCTTTTCTGAGTGAATTCCGGAACGAGATCGGCCTTGTTTAAAATTTTAATCTGCGGAATTTCTTCACAGCCGAGTTCTGTCAGGAGTTCCTGTGTCATAGATAATCTGTCTTTCAGATCAGGTTCAGAAGCATCGAGTACATGCAGAAGCAGATCAGCCTGTGCGGATTCTTCAAGCGTTGAGCGGAATGCTTCTACAAGATGATGAGGCAGTCTCCGGATAAAGCCGACTGTATCAGATAAAATGACAGTTCTGCCGTCAGGGAGTTCCAGACCCCGTGCGGTAACATCCAGAGTAGCGAAAAGTTTATCTTCTTCGAGTACTCCGGCATTGGTCAGCATATTGAACAGGGTGGATTTGCCTGCGTTTGTATAGCCGACAACGGCGACTGTCAGTATACCATCTTTTTTGCGTTTCTGAGTAAGGAATTTCCTGTGCTTTTCCATTTCTCTGAGATCTTTTTCAAGAGAAGCGATTCTGCTCCGGATATGTCTTTTATCTGTTTCGAGTTTGGTTTCCCCAGGGCCTCTTGTGCCGATGCCTCCGCCGAGTCGGGATAATGCCTTTCCCATGCCTGTGAGTCTTGTCAGTCTGTATTTGTACTGAGCAAGACTGACCTGAATTTTACCCTCGGAAGTTCTTGCTCTTCCGGCGAAAATATCCAGAATCAGCATAGTCCTGTCGATGACTTTGCAGTCTGTGAGATCAGAAATATTTCTCATCTGCATACCGGTAAGTTCAGTATCGAAGATCAGGAGATCAGCCTGTAAATCCTGAACGGCCTGAGCGATTTCTTCTAGTTTTCCCGTACCGATACAGGTAGCAGATTCGGGAGCAGGTCTTGACTGAATACAGGTCAGAACGACTTCACAGCCTGCGGTACGGGCGAGCTCTTCGAGTTCTTTCATAGAGAATTCTGCATGATATTCTCCGGTATCGAGGCCGATTAAAATTGCTTTCGGTTTTTGAATTTCTGTCTGGATTTCATGCATAGAAATTTTCTTCTCTCTTTCTGTGTTTCGGATTTCGCTGATAGCTTTTATGATTCTGTTCGATCAGCGTAGCGGGTCTGAGATTTCCCCAGCCGGAACGTTTTTTTCTGTCGATTTCTTTTCGGGCTTTTTTGCTCAATTTCTGATAAGCTACAAATTTCTGAGTTTTCATGTGGAAATCTCCTTTCATGATTATAAATTAGGCGATTGCAAAATTCAAAAAACAGCTATAAATAGTTATTTTTCAAACTCTTATTTTTTCTCCATCCCTCCACTTTTTCCGACCATAATATGGCTTTTGACTGAAGAAATGGCTTATTTGCGTTTCAATCTATCTTTCTATTTTGCAATCGCCTATGATTATAAATTCATACTCTGACCATCTTTCGAGACGACTACAGCCGGAAAGATCGCTTTTAATTCCTCCTGATAATTTTCAGGATTCATCTCGGCGGGGCTGTAATGTGTCAGCCACAGGGTCTTGGCATCGGCCTGCAATGCGAGCTGACAGGCATCCTGCATCAGCATATGACCTTTCTGGTTCATACTTTGTTTTTTCTCAGGATCGCCGTACATGCCCTCGCAGATAAACAGATCAGAATCACGGGCGAAATCAATCATTTCCGGCAGAGGTCTGGAATCTGTAATATAAGTAATCTTGACGGGTTTTCTGGAATCTCCTGTCACCTGCTGAGGCTGAATGATTCTGCCGTCAGGGAGTGTAACGGTCTCGCCTTTATGAAGCGTTTTCCAGTACTGTACAGGGATTTCCAGAGCCTTGGCCTGTTCAGGCTGAAAGACGGGTTTTTTCCGGAGTGTAAGAGAATAGCCCATACAGGGAACTCTATGATCAACAGGCATAGCAGAGATTTCCAGCATAGGATCAATCTGATCAGCAATCCATGAACAGGGCTGTTCTTCCAGACTATGCAGATTGACCGGAAACGGCAGGCAGTCACAGACGGATAATAAATTTTTAATCACCCGTTCCCAGAATCTGGGATAATAAATATCCAGAGGCTGAGTACGGGAGCAGTTCCCCAGAGACAACAGCAGACCGGCAAGACCGGTAACATGATCGGCATGGGCATGTGTAATGAGAATCAATTCGATATGACTTAATTTCTTTTCGTGCTGAGCGAATGCGACCTGAGTTCCCTCACCGCAGTCGATCAGGACGGCTTTTCCGTTATATTCGACAAATAAACTTGTTAAGAATCTGTTTTTCAGAGGGAGCATACCCCCTGTACCGAGCAGACAAATTTCAGGCATAATTTCACTTTCTTTCTTGATTTGAATTTTTTGAGATTTGTCAACAGATCAGGCAGATTTACAAAGAGACAAGGCTCAAGTCTCTTTGTATCTGTCCTGTTGACTTGCAATATGATTTCTATATATAGCCACCTGTGGCAATTTAATTTTAACTATTTCTTCTTACTCCACGGGGCTTCTTCGCTTCCGGCCTTAAAATTATAAATCGGCTTGATCATGCTGATAATTTCGGCAGTCGGTTCGAGATTGTCAATAATCTCCTGCATTGGCTTATAAGCCATCGGGCACTCATCGAGCGTATCCATTCCGACAGAAGTTGTATAAATCCCCTGCATCTGTTTTTTATATTCTGCAATCGAACAGGATTCTTTTGCCTGACTTCTGGACATCAGACGGCCTGCTCCGTGCGGAGCGGAATAATTCCAGTCCGGATTGCCCTTGCCTCTGCAAATCAGAGAACCGTCACGCATATTCATGGGAATAATTAACATCTCGTCTTTCTGAGCCGATACAGAGCCTTTCCGGAGAATTCTGTTTTCCAGATCAATATAATTATGAATCGTTGTGAACTGATCTTTCACATGCCAATGCATTCCCCTGACGATCACATCCGTCATGGCCTGACGGTTCAGCACAGCGAATTTCTGAGCAATTTTCATATCATGCAGATACTGATCAAATAATTGATTCTCACAGTAGGCAAGATGTTTCGGAACGCTGGTAGTTTTTGTATTCTTGATTTTTTTGACTGCGGATTCAATTTCTTTCTGTCTGCCCTGAGCTTTATATTCTCTGATCAGATTCTGAATCGCAGTGTCATCTGAACCGTTAAGGCGTTTATAGGCTTCTTCCTGATAATATCTTGCAATCTCGACACCCAGATGACGAGAGCCGGAATGAATGACAAGATAAATATTTTTATTTTCATCCTGATCGACTTCGATAAAATGATTTCCGCCGCCAAGAGAACCGATACTGAGCAGAGCATACTGTGCATTGATATTTTTATAGCAATATAATTCAGACAAATCAATCTGATCTGCATATTTATGCTGTGAGGTTCTTGTCTGACAGCCTGAGGGGATTTCTGAACGGATAAGTTTATCTAATTTCTGTGGTTCGATATGGGATTCTTTGATGATTGTTGTTTCCATACCACAGCCGATGTCGACTCCGACCAGATTCGGAATAATTTTATCTGTAATCGTCATAGTCGTACCGATGGTACAGCCTGCACCGGCATGGACATCGGGCATAATTCTGATTTGTGCGCCCTGTGCCATGGGCTGATTGCACAGTTCCATGATCTGAGCGACAGAAGCTTCATCGGCGAAGTCTGTAAAGATTTTAGCAGTATTGTATTTTCCTCTGATTTCAAACATGTTTTAGCTCCTTCTGATGCGTGTGAATCGCAGTGAATGGACAAAAAAAGAGCGTTCCTGCAAATACAGAAACGCACAGATACAAACTGATATTTCAGTCAGCGTTATATCAATCCGATACACTGCGGTTCACGGATGTTTCTGTAGATGAATTTAATTTGATAATAAATTGATAAGTTTTAAACATACCGTTCACCGCCTTTCTCGTAAATTTGATATTTATTATAGCATAATCAGAAATATTTGTCAAGCATTTTTTTAAAATTTTTTAAAATTTTTATTCAGGCTGATTCTGTTCGATCAGATTCAGAATTAGATAGGTCAGATTTTCCTGTCTGGAGTTCCCCTCGCTGTGTTCGAGAGCGTACAGGATTCTTGTGACAGCAAGCGAGATTTCATCCAAGATTATCAGGTCAGAGCCTCTCATTTCGAGTTCTATTTTTTCATTGTCAATATGCAGACTGATCATAGCAAACGATCCTTTCGATTAAAATAAAATTTTAAAAAACTCAATTTGAGTTTTTCTGATTTTATTTTAGCATATTTTCCCTGATTTGTCAAGAAAATTTTTTTATAAAAAACTCAATTTGAGGTTTTTATAAAAAATTATGCAGAATTTGTGAAATAAACTCTCTTTTCCATACTGAATAGCATTCTGTATCTTCCGGCTTGGGAAGCTCTCCGGCCTGCAATGCCTGAATTGCCCTGATACCGGCTTTTCTCCCCTGATCTGAAAAATGATCATTCTGATTTTGCTGATTTGATTCGACATTTCCGACTCTGACCAGACAGGAAATCAAAGGCGGATTTCCATCGGCATCGAGTATCTTCAATTCTGATTCTGATAAATTCAAAACCTCAAAATGAAGTTTCAGTTCCGGAGGCAATAAAATTTCGGCCTCTTCGGGCTTGGCATAATTCCGGAAAAAATCCTGCATTCTGATACAGGGGGTATGTTCCGGAATCTGAAATCTGAGCAGAGCAATTCCTTTTCTGTCCTGATAAGATTCCAGAAATCCGGCTTCGGAAGTCGATGTGAAAGAAATTGTCTTTCCGGCTTTTCTCATGAATTCATAATCAGAAAATCTCTCGACACGATAAGTGATAAATTCCTGTTCTGATGCAGATTTCCGGAATACGGTGAGAAAATTCCTGAAAAAATCAATTAATCTGGGAAGATCGGCCAATAACTCCGGATTGAGTTTTTTTCCCTCGGCGATTCGGGCAGATTCGGCCTGCATCTCCGGAAAAAACAGGGCATTGAGAAGGCAATAGGCTTTTGGGTCATTCCAGAAACCATCCTGAGGGAGATTTCTGACATCGCCGATATAATACCGCACGGCCTGAATTTCAGCATCTGTATAATTCTGCATAAGATCCTCCTTATTTGGCAATTGAAGCTGACTGCATTGTCTGGATAAATTCCTGTCTGTGTGACTGATATGTCTCGGCATTGGATTTGCAGGTAATAATATACATCGAACGGCTGTCTGTGAGATAACCGACAAGGCAGGTTAGGTCGGTGGCCTGATCGCCCTCGCCGATTGTATAATTAAATTCCAGTGTCTGCATAATATAATCGCATTGAGTAGGAAATGTTTCATTGCTGAGATATTCCAGATCGGGAAAAAGTGTCTGATATTCTTTCAGCGCACTAACAGCATAGTCATAAGCAGAGGGATAATATTTTTCTCTGGTATCTTCAGTAATAATAATACTTGCATCATCGCAGATATAATATTCTTTATAGGCCTTGGAAGAAGTTTTCTGATAATTTTCTGGAATACTGACGATCAGATCAGGCAGAGGCAGAGCCTGATACATGACGACAGTTTCGGCAGGCATTTCAGGCGTATCAGAAGCATTGGCACAGCCGGAGAAGAGCATCACCGGACAGAGCGATAAAAAAAGCAGAGCAAAATTTTTCAAGACTTCACATTCTTTCTGAATAATCTAAAAAAAAATAAAAAAGCGGACAGCAAGCTGTCCGCCTGACCAGACCTGTAAGCCGGATTCTGTCGGGTACGGCAATTTATCTAGGATTCATGTTGCCATAAATCTCAAGCCGCCATTGCAGCAATGTCCACCGAGCAAGCGTTAAGACACGCTGCACCATAAGGCGTTGCATCGGATAGGGTTTACACGGCAGAGCAGTCTCCTGCCCTCCGGTGAGCTTTTACCTCGCCATTCCACCTGTGCCGGCCGAGGTCAGTTCGTCCGGCAGTTTATTTTCTGTTGCACTTTCCCTAAGGTCGCCCTCGGCTGCCGTTAGCAGCTATCCTGCTCTATGATGTCCGGACTTTCCTCGTAAACTAAAAAAACGTTTCCGCTGCCGTACAGTCTGCTCAATGATGATTATAGCATATATTTCTGATTTTGTCAAGCGAATTTTGTAAAAAATAACAAAAGCAGTCAGAGACTGATCCGACTGCGATTGCTATAAAGATATGAAAGGGTAAATTTATGAAGAAGATTGCTTAATTAGATTCGGCCTGTTTACCGTGATTTTTAAACTGAGAGCGATCAATCTGACCGTTTTCATCTGTAGGGAGTTCAAAATTATCAGGTCTCTGACCGCCTCGGCCCTGCATCTGAGAGGGGTCGAAATCTTCGGGCATTGTAATTTCGCCGTTTTCATCTGTAGGGAGTTGAAAATTATCAGGCATCTGACCGCCGCCGAAACCGCCTCGGCCTCCCATCATACCGCCGCCCATACCCATGGACTTGGCTGTTCCGATAAAGCTGACAGCATCTTCGATTGTAACAGAACCGGATTCTGTACCGTCTTTCTGATAAGAACCTGTCTCATACAGACCGTTTTCCTGACTTGCTGTCGAGCTTCCGTTCAGATAGAGTGTATATTCTTTTCCGGATTCGAGTGCATCGCTGGTGAAAACAACAGAATTAAATTTCTTCGAGGGAGCATAGCTGATGATTTCTGTTCCGTCCTGATCGCAGATTGTTACAAGCGTATCAGCATTCTGATAATTATCCAGAGTCATGACAATTACATTCTGAGAGGCATCATCCGGATATTCCGCCATACCGGAGCTTCCGGCGGCGATCAGGAAACCGCCTGTTACAGAGATTCCGCTGTTGGAATCAAGAGCACCATTACCGTCATTAGTCGGGCCGTCTACAAGAACTGTACCGCCGCTGATTATCATTGTTCCGTTGGAATCCAGACCATCGCCATCAGCATTGACATAGACATAACCGCCGGAGATTTCAAGCGAACAATCAGAAGCCACACCCATAGCCCCTTGTTCTGTACCGTCACTTGCATTGAAGCCGTCATCAGAAGATTTCAGCCGGACAGTACCGCCGGAGATGAGAATATCAGCGGCTTCGATTCCCTCATAAGACTGTGAAATATTCACATTTCCGCCGGAGACTGTCAGATCAGCATCTGCATGGAGTCCCTTGTCTCCTGCGGCGATCTTCACAGAACCGGCTGTGATATACAGACTGCCGTTGGAATGCAGAGCATCATCAGCTGTATCAAGAGACAGCGAACCGCCTGAGATATAAAGCATAGAACCTGCTTTCATACCCTTGATGCTGACAGTATCAGATTCAGCATTTTCTGTATTCTGCATATTGAACTTGCCCATCATACCGCCGAAATCGTCATGTTTTTCGGGAGCATTGGCAGTACCGCCGCCGGATGTAATATCAAAATCGCCATTTTCGATAATTAATTCAGATTCTGCCTGCATACCGTCCTCTTCGGCCTGAATCGTGAAACTGCCGTTCTTGATATAGATAAAGCCCATGCCTGCATCAACAGCATTACTGGATTTCAGACCATCGCCGCCGGATGTGATATTCACAGTACCGTCATAGACAGCGATATAGTCCTTGCCTTTGATTCCGTTTCCGACAGAATTCACATTGATGATTCCGCCTGCAATGACAAGATCATCTTTACAGGTGATTCCCTCGTCTTCATTGGCATTGAGATTCAAAACTCCTGAGCCGTTGATTGTCAGGCTGTCAGCACTCCAGATCACAGCACCGTCAGTAGTTTCATCAGAATAGCCTGTCTGATCAGAGAGTGTATTTTCAGAATTTTCAGCAAGTGTAATAAATACTTTCTTGGCATCTTCGATATAAATCGCTGAACCGTCTGCACAGCTGATATTTGCCTGATTCAGAACAAGCTGAATTTTGCCTTCTGTTTTGATTCTGATCTGACCGCTGAAAGTTCCGGAAAGTTCATAGACACCCTCCTGAGTAAGCGTCAGTACGGAATCTGTGAGTTCATCAAGATTAATTTTTTCAGTAATTTCATAATCAGAGCTAAGATCACGTTCTGTGAACAGATCGCTGATATCTGTCGTATAAGGAACGTTTTCAGAAACCAGATTCAGCACAGGAGAAGCTGTTACAGCATCGGCTGAATTCTGATCATCATCAGCGAGACTTGCAGTCATTTCAGTAATTTCCTGATCGGAGCTTTCAGACTCTGTTACGGAAGAATTTTCCTGACTGCTGATTTCTTCAGCGGAATTGATGCCGCAGCCTGTTACGAGAAAAGCAAATGCAGCAGCAGCTGCAATCATAGTATTTAATTTTTTCAGATTTATTTTTTCAAACATAACAATACACCGCTTTCGTAAGATTATCCAATTCCGCCGAGTTGTTTTTTATTTTATCTCTCTATGTTTAGTATTATACAGATCGAATATGTTGATTTTGTGATAATCAGTAAAAAGCGAAGTTAAAAAATGAAAAAAATTCCTGTCAGGAGAGTTCTTCCCAGCTGATTTCCTGACCGCTTCCCTGCTGTGCGGCATAGATCAGAATCTTAGCGGCATCTTCGGAATCCAGAGTAGAATTTTCTTTTCCCTCGCCGTCAATATCAGCGAGGAAGAAAGCAAATTTTTCTTCGACAGAATCCGGATTGCCTGTCAGGGAAGTTTCCATTCCTGAACCGTCTTCGGCGGCATAGATCAGAATCTTAGCAGCATCAGCGGCATCTACAGAACCGTTCAGATCAGCATCGCCTTTCTGACCGATATGATATTCCAGAGCAGAAGCATTTCCCAGTTCACTCAGAATCTGAACGCCTTGATACTGCAATTCTGACCGGAGTGTGATTGGTTCGGAAACAGCCATATCCGCCGGACTGCCTGTATCGAAGACTTCGAGTAAATCTTCTGTAGCGATCTGCATAGATGTATGATCAGCGATCAGAGAAATTTCAGCCGGAAACTCCTGTACAGAAAATTCATTCTGATCATGAGCGTACCGGAAGACGGGAGTAATTTCCGTTTCAGAAACGGGATGACCATCAGTAAGAATAATTTCAGCATCGTACAGAGTAGGAATCATCTTGGAATAAATGCTTTTATAATAGCCTTCATTTTCCGGATCGGGAATACTGTCATCACTGGTAATATAAGTACAGTCGCTGTTCAGCTCCTGATTGATCATAAATCTGACAGGATATTTTCCGGCAGGGGTATCAGAATCAATCTGCATATCGAATTCAATAAAATGATAATCGTCCGAAGCATTGCCGAAAAATCTTGCTGAAAAATCTTTATTGCCGTTTTCGTCCTGATTATTATAATCATAAATCCACAGCAGATGCAGATTATTTTCCTGAATATTTGCCGTACAGGAAAAGGCGGCTGGTTCATAGCGATTCATCATATTGATTCTGCCGAAACAATACGGCTCGAATCTGGAAGAATAGACATTTCCGTCAGTATGAACAAATTCCTGAGCTTCGGGAAACGCATAGACAGTAGGATTTTTAAAACTATCTTTATAGAATCTGATCGACTGGGATTCCATAGCCAAATTAATATTAAAAATATCTATAATTGCGGGATCAGTCTCGAAAAATATTCCGAAATGAACGAGATGATTATAATTCTGAAGATCATCCGGACTGACATAGATTTTATGAACATTTTCTTCCGGAATATAGCCGCCGCTCATAGCCCTGAGACTGATTGCAACATCTTCCGGACTGGAATAGGCCGCCTGAGCGGAAATTCCTGTCAGACAGGAAACTCCCATCAGCAGAGCGATACTCTGATAAAAAATTTTCTGCATAAAAAAACAGACCTCTTTTCTTGATTTTATTAATTTTATTATAGCATAAGCTGATTTCTATGTCAATGTCAGATTTTTACCCCAAAAAAATCATTCCTGAACTGATAAAAACCAGATCAGGAACGATTCTTTAAGAAAGGAGTAACCTTATGAAATTAAGATTTGTATATAGTATAGCATATTATGCACAAAAAGTCAAGAGCTTTTTGGAAAAAAATATATTTTTTATAAATTTCAGGAAATAATCTGATGAATCAGAGGCGATTTCTCCGGTTTCTGTTCAGTAATCCGGATGGCCTCACGGAGTCTGATTTCAGCCTGTTCGCAAAGAGATTCAGAATTTCCATGAATCACGGCAAGAGCCTCGCCCTGCGTGATCTGATCAGCAATATCATGCAGGAATACAATCCCCGCACTGTAATCAATTTCCGGACGATCAGCCGTTTTTCCCGCGCCGAGTTCCAGACAGGCAAGACCAGTTTTTTCGCTGTGAATTTCTGCGAGATAGCCGGATTTTTCTGCTTTGAATAGTTTCTGATATTTAGATTCCGGCAGTTTATTATAATTTTCTGTAACAGAAGCATCACCGCCCTGCGCTTCGATCATAGAGGCTAATTTTTCAAGAGCCTTTCCGGAAGCAACTGCTTCGGAAGCGAGTTTCCGGCATGTGGGGAGATCGCCTTTTCCGGAGAGTTCCAGCATCTGAGCCGATAACTCCAGAGCAAGATCAGACAAGGCATTTTTTTCACGGCCCTGTAAAATTTTTATTACTTCCTGAACTTCGAGGGCATTTCCGACCGCATGACCAAGCGGAGCATTCATATCAGTAATCATGGCACGGCATTTTTTTCCGGCGAGATTTCCGATTCTGACCATTGATTCCGCAAGGCTGAGAGCTGTTTCAGGAGTTTTCATGAACGCACCGTTTCCGCATTTGACATCCAATAAAATACAATCTGCTCCAAGAGCTAATTTTTTACTCATGATACTGGAGCAGATCAGAGGAATACTATCGACCGTTGCTGTTAAATTCCTGAGTGCATAAATTTTCTTATCTGCCGGAGTGAGATTTCCGCTCTGAGAGATCACGGCACAGCCGATATTTCTGACTTGTCTGATAAAATCCGGAACAGGCATTTCTACAGAGAAGCCTGCGATACTCTCTAATTTATCAATTGTACCGCCGGTAAAGCCCAGACCCCGTCCGGACATTTTCGGAACGAATCCACCGCAGGCGGCTACAATCGGAGCGATCAGAAGTGTCGTCTTATCGCCGATGCCTCCGGTACTGTGTTTATCGACTGTAATTTGTCCGATCTCTGATAAATCCAGACAATCTCCAGAATCACGCATAGCAAGTGTCAGACTGACAGTTTCCTGATCAGTCAGTCCCTGACAGCAGACAGCCATCAGCCAAGCGGACATCATATAATCCGGAATCTGATTTTCTGTAAAGCCGTTGACAAGAAATTCAATTTCTTCGGGAGACAAAATTTCTTTTCTTCTGGTTTTCTGAATCAGATCATAAATCTGCATAACGAATCACCTCAAGATTATCATAGCATATTTTTTTTAAAAATACAAGTCTTTTGTATGAACAGGAAAATTTTTCCCATAATCTCTATGAAATCAAAAAGGAGGCTTTTTTATGAAAAATTTACAGACTGCTATGTGTTTAGGGCTGATTCTTGCGATTTTTATCGGGAGTTTTTCAGGATTCGCTCAGAAACTGAATCAATTACAGCATGATGTATTAAGACTGCATATTCTTGCGAATTCTGATTCTGATTATGATCAGAATCTGAAATTAAAAATCCGTGATAAATTACTGGAAGAATCAGAAAATTTATTTCAGGGCTGTGATACGCTCGAAGAGATGAAACAGCGCGCCTCTGAACAAAAAGATACAATCCGGATGATTGCAAAATCTGTCTTGGAAGAAAACGGCTGTGATGCTGATGTTGCTGTACAGTTAGTTCAGATGAAATTTGATACTCGTCAGTATGATGAACTCACAATGCCGGCCGGATATTATGATGCATTGAGAATCCTGATCGGCAAGGCTGAGGGGCATAACTGGTGGTGTGTGATGTATCCGCCGTTATGTCTGCCCGTGGCTGAACCGGAAAGTTATTTCGATTCTGATACAGCTGAAATTCTTGAAAATCCTCAAAAATATGAAGTAAAACTAAAATGTGTGGAAATCTGGGAAGATTTCAAGAATCAGCATCAAAACAAAAAGTCCTGATTTTCTCAGGACTTTCTGTAAAAATCAAACTCAATCAAGAATCAGGCTCTGACCTGTCATTTCTTCCGGCTGAGGGAGTTCCATCAGTTTCAGGATAGTCGGAGAAAGATCAGCAAGCACACCGCCCTCAGTACGGAGTTTTCTCTGACCTGCACCGACTACGATGAACGGCACAGGATTTGTTGTATGTGCTGTAAACGGAGAGCCATCGGCTTCATACATCTTATCAGCATTACCGTGATCAGCAGTAATCAGAGCGACACCGCCTTTAGCAAGAATGGCATCGACCATTTTTCCGACACAGGTATCTACAGCTTCGACAGCCTGTACAGCGGCATCAAAAATACCAGTATGGCCGACCATATCGCAGTTTGCATAATTCAGAATAATCACATCATATTTATCAGATTCGATTGCTTCAAGAACAGCATCAGTTACTTCATAAGCACTCATTTCGGGCTTCATATCGAATGTTTCGACATCAGGGGACTTGATCAGGATTCTGTCTTCGCCCTCGAACTGTTTTTCTTCGCCGCCATTGAAAAAGAACGTCACATGAGCATATTTCTGAGTTTCTGCGATTCTGAGCTGAGTCTTGCCGCATTTTGCGAGATATTCGCCGAGAGTCATAGTCAGTTCTTCCGGAGGGAAAGCAACTTCCACATTCGGCATAGTAGCATCATACTGAGCCATGCAGACAAAATGTACAGGGAAGAAACCGTTCTTTCTCTCGAAGCCGGTGAAATCCGGATCGACAAAGGCTCTTGTAATCTGTCTTGCACGGTCGGGACGGAAATTCATGAAAATCACGCTGTCATTTTCTTTGATCATGCCATTCTGATCAACGACAGTCGGGAGCATGAATTCATCAGTAATTTCATTTGCATAAGAATTTTTAATTGCCTGAACGGGATCAGATTCCTGAACGCCTTCGCCATAGACAAGAGCAGAATATGCTTTTTCGACTCTGTCCCAAGCATTATCTCTGTCCATGGCATAGAATCTGCCTGCGATCGTTGCAATTTTTCCGACACCGATCTGATTCAGTTTTTCAACGGCTTCCTGCATGTAATCAGCGGCGGAAGACGGCGGTACATCACGGCCATCCAGAAACGCATGAACATAGACTTTTTCCAGACCGAATTTCTTTGCCATTTCTGCAATGCCATACAGATGTGTCATATGGCTGTGCACACCACCAGGGGATAACAGGCCCATCACATGCAGAGCGGAATTATTTTTCTTAGCATTTTCCATTGAATTCACAAGAGCGGGATTTTTGAAGAAATCGCCATCTTCGATGGATTTGGAAATCTTGACTAACATCTGATAGACAATTCTGCCTGCGCCGATATTGGTATGACCGACTTCGGAATTACCCATCTGACCGTCAGGGAGTCCGACACACAGACCGGAAGCACCGATAATCGTATTTGGCTGTTCAGCGAGATATTTATCCAGATTAGGAGTTTTCGCCGCCATGATGGCATTACCGTAAGAATCCGGATTATAACCGAATCCGTCCATAATAATTAACGCAACAGGTTTTTTTGACATAAAAAAATCAACCTTTCATGATTTCTATTGATAAATAAGGGAGACCGGAAAAGCCTCCCTTTTCAGTAATTATTAGTGATACAATACATCACGGATATGCTCCTGATCTATTCCGGCAACGATACCGATCGAAAACAGAATCATACTGATAAATATGATTCTCATGATGATTTGCAGACGGGTCAACCACTGCGGATTAAGCCTGTTTCTGAGATAAACTCTTCTTGTGATGAGTATCACCAGAAACCAGAACCAACTGAAAAAACTCAGACATTCCAGCAGTATCGTCATCCGGTCAGAAGAGACCAGTGCAGAAAATACCGTACTGCTCACAGCCGAAGTAAAAACAAGAAGCACATCACGCTGATACCATTTTGTATAGCCTAATCCAGACTTAGCCATTCACAGCGGCCTGAACGATGACATTAAAATCTTCTGCTTTGAGGGAAGCTCCGCCGATCAGACCGCCGTCAATATCAGGCTTTGCGAGCAGTTCAGCGGCATTCTTGGCATTCATAGAGCCGCCGTACTGAATTGTAACGGCATCAGCAGTTTCCTGATCATAGAGCTTTGCGAGCTGTGCACGGATGAAAGCACAAACTTCCTGCGCCTGAACCGGAGTAGCTGTCAGACCTGTACCGATTGCCCATACAGGTTCGTAAGCGATGACAACTTTCTTGACATCTTCTTTGGAAACAGCCCAGAGATCGAGCTTGATCTGACGTGCAATGACTTCTTCCGTGATATTGCATTCACGTTCCCACTTGAGTTCGCCAACGCATACAATCGGCTTGAGTCCGGCAGCAAGAGCAGCAATGGTTCTCTTATTGACAGTTTCGTCAGTTTCGCCGAAATACTGTCTTCTTTCAGAATGGCCGATGACAACATATTCCACACCGATTTCAGTCAGCATATCGGCAGAGATTTCGCCTGTGAAAGCACCGGATTTTTCAAAATGCACATTTTCAGCACCGATCTTGACATTAGAGCCGGCTGTTGCATTGACAGCAGTTTCCAGATTAGTAAACGGCACACAAGCGATGACTTCGATATTGCCTTCTGCATTGGCAACGAGGGGCTTGATCGCTTCTAATAATTCTTTTGCTTCGGGTCTGGTTTTATTCATTTTCCAGTTTCCGGCGATGATTGCTTTTCTTAAATTCTTATTCATGGGAAAACTCAACTCCTGATTATAAATTTATTTAATTAATCACAATACTGTTAGCGATATATCCGAACTGCTGGAGAATCTTGCCGTCTTTGACATCAGCGAGAATCACGCTTCTTTTCGGCACACCGCAGAACAGTGTATATCTGCTGACGGCTTCTGTAAAATTATTAAAACGTTCTGTAATACAAGTAACATTTACGCCGTCTTCTT
>Ga0326513_10001554_pt1 | contig 17753 bp, 16 predicted proteins | sample 2_2465_0518_D_FD_203654 | JGI IMG/M metagenome (GOLD analysis project Ga0326513, IMG submission 203654) | Bovine rumen microbial communities from UC Davis, California, United States - 2_2465_0518 | ecosystem: Host-associated > Mammals > Digestive system > Stomach > Rumen | place: USA... | reverse complement strand
GCCTTTGGCGCATAGGCAATATAAGCCGTAGTCCCGGCTTGCCAAAAAGGCACGAGAAGTCGTCGGTTTCTGCGACTTTGAGTTTAAGCCTCTCTCAATGTGGGGAGAGGTTTGGTGAGGAGAGAATTTTCTTCGGTTCACTTCTTTTTGAAAAGAAGATGAACAAAATAATATGATTTTATTTTTTATAAAGACCTCCTGCTATGAATCAAGCCAGGAGGATTTTTTTTATGATAATTTGCATTTTATTTGTTTATTCCAAATATAATTTGTACTTTTGTGCCCGAATTCTCGTAATGTCCACGCCGGATTCAAGGCAAACGTGCCAAGAAGTGGAAGGGTGGGTAGCGAGTTTTCGTACATATTAAAGGCGTTTACAAGCGCTCTGTTTAAGACGAACTGGAATCTGGTAAATTCACATTTGCAGTCTTGAACATAGCAACGGTAGATGCTTACGGGATGTGTTTATATGCATCCCCTATACCCTTGTACGGGGTAGGGTGATCTGTATTCATATCGGCGTGGGCTCTGCGTTGTCTGTTCAACTGCAATGGGCATACCAGAGCCTCAGTTCGTGGAATAGGCAGCGACGGTTCCACGCTTTTTTTATGTCTTGCCGCTAAGACTTTGGCGCGCATAAAAACTGAAAGCCGCTATGGATGCATTGACTAATGCTAACAAGGCAACATCTCCAATAATATGCTCTGGATTTACCTCCACTGCCATCCCCGAAGCTGTAGATACACAAAAAGGGGTGTCGGTAGAATACGCTCCAGCCCCTGATAAGCGCTGGTATGTGCTCCGTGCCTCCTATGGTCGCGAGATGTTAGCCGAGCAGTTGTTTATCCAGCACCATGTGTATGCCTACGTGCCCAAACGCTATACCTATATAGAATATAAAGGGCGGCCCAAAAAGGTGTTGCAATGCCTCATTGCCAATATTGTGTTCGCCTATCTCACACCCCAGCAGGCCATGATGTTCGTTCGTAATAACGATCCCAACGAGCCTTCGCCTGCACCGCGTTTGTCAGAGATTCTCAGCTTCTATTACAATCATTTTGTAAAGGGCGAGAACTGGCGCAACCCTCCGCTTACTATCCCCGAGCACGAGATGCTCAACTTTATCCGTGCTACCCATACTAACGACGAGAATCTTTTGATGCTCCAGGGTGGCGATTTTCAATACAAGACCGACGATGAGGTCGAGGTTATCTGTGGTCAGTTCAAAGGTGTTCGTGGTCGTGTCGTCCGGGCTCGCGGTCAGCAACGAGTGCTCGTAGCTCTCACCGCCCTCAACTGCCTCTGCGCCACCGCCTACATCCCAACCCCATTTCTCCAGAAAATCTAACTTGATTTTGGATCAAAACTAACTTGATTACGATTGCTAATCAATTTGTTTTTCGATGAAAACCAATAAGGAAAAATATCCCTATCCCTTACACCCCTCTTACTATAGCCCCACCTCTCTTTAGAGAGAGGGTGGGGACTATATAGAGAGGGGGTTAAGAAGGGATGAGGATATTCCTGATGTAAATTTAAATTTGTCATATCTTTTGGCTGTATTTTAATTGTTTGATAATTACTGTTCATTTTAACCTTGCAAAGGTATAAAATAGTAATGAACCAATAAAATATCTGTCCCCACGGGGACGCAAAAAATGTTTTTTAACATATACGTTATTTTTTATGGATATATGTCACTCGAGTGAATCAATCCAAACACTCGGCTCATTCGATTCTTTCACCCGGTTCAACCGATTAATTTACTCGAGTAGTTTTTGAGGGTACAGAAGAATTAAGAAATAGAAGATGAATATACTTTTAACAGGCGGTGCGGGCTATATTGGTAGCCACACTATTATAGAACTCGATAAGGCTGGTCACAGCGTAGTTGTTGTAGATAACCTTGTGAACAGCAATCCAGAATCATTGCGACGTGTCGGAAAGATTATTGGAAAAGACATACCTTTCTATGAGGTTGATGTGCGTGATAGAGATGCACTCTCTATGGTGTTTGATGATAACAAGTTCGATGCAGTCATCCACTTTGCAGGATTAAAAGCTGTTGGTGAGTCAGTTGCAAAACCTTTGGAATACTATCATAACAATATGACAGGAACGTTCGTTCTTTTGGATGTAATGCGCCAGCATAACTGCAAGAACATCATCTTCAGCAGCTCCGCTACGGTATATGGCGATCCTGCTATTATTCCTATCACCGAGGAATGCCCAAAGGGCCATTGTACCAATCCTTATGGTCAAACCAAGAGCATGCTCGAAGAGGTGCTGATGGATGTACAGAAAGCCGACCCTGAGTGGAATGTGGTACTGTTGCGCTATTTCAATCCTATTGGTGCCCATCAGAGTGGCATGATTGGCGAGAATCCCAATGGTATTCCTAATAACCTGATGCCTTATATCACTCAGACAGCAGTGGGCATCCGTAAGGAACTGGGTATCTTCGGAGATGATTATGATACACCAGATGGTACAGGTGTTCGTGATTACATTCATGTTTGTGACTTGGCCTCTGGTCATGTGGCAGCATTGAAAGCTATCAAAAGTAAGTGTGGCTTGGCTATTTATAACCTTGGCACAGGTCATGGTTATAGCGTACTCGACGTCGTGAATGCTTTTATGAAGGTTAATGGCGTAAACATTCCATATATCATTAAGCCTCGTAGACCAGGTGATATAGCAACCTGTTATTGCAACCCTGCCAAAGCAAAGGCAGAACTCGGGTGGGAAGCGCAATATGGCATTGAAGATATGTGCCGCGATAGCTGGAATTGGCAAAAGAATAATCCTCAAGGATATTAATTTATTGTTGTCCTATTTAGATATTATAAGTAGGGCATTAGTTTTTTTGAAGTATTAAACATCACTAAATATATGAGACCTTTACATGTAATAATGCCGATGGCAGGCGAGGGAAGTAGATTCTTAAAAGAAGGGTGGACAACTCCCAAACCGTTGATAGAACTAAGAGGAATACCTCTTTTCAAGAGGGCAATAAGTAGTGTCTCTGTCGAAGGCGCGCCAATGAAATATAGTTTCATAGTTCGTAGAGAACACATTGAGAAATATAAAATTAACGAACAAATTAAAGCAATTCTTCCAGAGGCGAATGTCTTCTATGTTGATAAAACTACACGAGGAGCTGTAGAAACATGTCTTATGGCAGAAAGTGTAATATCTGAAGAAGATTCTGTTGTAGTAATGGATTGTGATTTGGAATTTAAAAGTAAAGGATATATTCAAGGAATTAAGTCAATATTAGAAAAAAACATAGCCGAGGTTAATGGAGGAATGCTTGTTTCATTTGAGTCTTTAGAGCCCCGATATAGTTATGCTGAAGTCGATAAAAACATGGTTGTAAAACGTACTGCGGAAAAGGAAGTAATTAGTAATCATGCACTATGTGGAGCATATTTTTTTTCATCAGCTTTGGGATTCCTGCGCGCAGCCCACAAGTTGCTTGATGAACCAGTGTTTACCAAACCAGAATATTATGTGTCTCTTTTATATAATTATTTGCTTGCTAATGGCGAAGTAGTCAAACTTGCTACAATGGAAGAGTATTATTCTTATGGGACACCTGAAGAACTGAAGCGGTATCTATGATAAAAGCAATAATTACAGATTTAGATGGGACACTCGTAGATACCTTTGAGGCAAACTACGAAGCATATATGTTGGCCTTTAAGCGTTATTATTACGAAATTGGATATGGTTTAAGCCGTAGTCAGTATCAATCTTGCTTTGGGTTGCGATTCGACGCTTTTATGGATTACATGAAAGTTTATGATGAAAAACTTAGGGCTAAAATTAAGAAAGAAAAGGCAAGAGTTTATCCGATGTGCTTCTCTTCTTTGAAACCCAATAATACTTTGATTGATTTTATAAAGAAAGCCCAAATGTCAGGAGTTAAAACAGCAATAGCGTCAACAGCTCAAAGAAACAATCTACTGAATGTTTTAAACCATTTGGGGATTACGGATATTTTTGATCTAATTATTGCCGGTGATGCTGTAAAGGAGGGAAAGCCAAGTCCAGAAATCTATCTTACTTCTATGAAAATGCTTAATGTTTTCCCTGAGGATACTCTCATTTTTGAAGACTCTAATGTTGGTATACAAGCAGCACAAGCTTCTAAGGCTAATTATATTATTATAACACCAGATTTTTATAAAGAATAATGGAAATAGATGTAAAAGGTCACTCAGGCTGTCAGATTGATATTGTTAGGGAAGATTCTGATTTGTTTATTTTCAAATCAAGTTATGACAAGAAGTATCTTTCGAGACTGTGCAAACAGGCAGAAAAACAAAAAAATGCATTTAGAGAGGAGTATCAACATGTTCGAATTCCACAAATTTTCAGTGTGAATCAAGATGATGAGCATGTGACCATAAAGATGGAGTATGTATATAGTCGTAATTTTGTGGAGTATTTTGAATCTGCAGGATTTGAACAGATAAATTACTTCATAAAGGCTATGATTCTTTATATAGAGAAAGAATTGAAGGTCTCTCCGATTCAGCGCATATCAACTAGAGTCACGTTTGAAAAATATTTAGATGTAGAAAAGAAGGTTTTATCTAATAGTTGGTTAAATAATGATGATAAAATAAATAAAATCATGCAATGCAGCAGAGATATATTCTTAGATTTTGCTAAACGTGATTTTATAGATATTCCAGTAGGTTCGTGTCATGGCGATCTTACTTTTTCTAATATCCTTTTTAATGGTAACAACTATTATTTAATAGATTTCCTTGATTCTTTTATAGAATCGCCACTATTGGATGTTGTTAAGATTCGACAGGATTCTGCTCACCTTTGGTCCCAATTAATGTATGTGCGACCGTATGATAGATTGCGTCTAAAAATAATATGTGAAAAGATTGACCGTGAAATAGATAAATATTTCTCGAAATATAATTGGTATAAACAGTATTATTACCTATATCAATTATTAAATTTGCTACGAATATTGCAATATGCGAAGGAAGAAAAGGTAATAAAATATCTAAAAGATGAAATTAGCAAACTGCTTACTACGAAGCCTGAGGTGAATATAGAGAAAGTAGAGGCGACTAATTGTTCTCAAGATTTTACTCTTATTATTCCTGCTGCTGCGGATGATATCTTAAATTCTGATAGGATGCCTTACGTTTTCTCTTTAGACAACACGGGAATTATGTTGTGTATACGGGCCGTCCAGGGTTTGGAACTTTCTAAGTTTGATAAAATTTATTTTACAATTCTTAGAAAGCATGCAGAAGAATATTGCCTTGAGGAACTTTTTAAATTACAATTTAAAAGACTTGGGTTAGATAATGCACGCCTTGTAATACTTGATGCCTCAACAAATTCTCAATCAGAAACTGTTTATAAAACAATAATAAAAGAATCAATAAGCGGTAGTATCTTTATTAAGGATGCGGATGGTTTTTTTGAGACGGAAATTGTGAAAGAAAACGGAGTTGCAGTGTTCCCTTTAGAGGAAATGAAAATGGTTGACCCTCAGCATAAAAGTTATGTTTCTATCGATGATATGTATTATATCACCAATATTATTGAAAAAAAGGTAATTAGTCATTTCTTTAATGTAGGAGGTGTATGTTTCGAGAAAGCTACTGACTTTCTATGTTATTATTTGAGACTTCAAAAAGAGACAGATCATTTATGCATGTCTCATATAATATATTCTATGCTATTAGATAAGTACAAATTCCGCCCCATGATCACAAAAAAATATGTTGATTGGGGGAGTGAGCAATTGGTGAAATTTCATCAATACGGATAGCCTAATTGTGTATAACGGTATTGGCTATATTGACAAAAAGGTAATTAGTAGGTGCGTTTATGAGTTTTGCTTTTGTAAGAAATATCAACAAATTCACAATTGACGTTTCATTAATCAGTAAATATCGAAGTTTGCTAATGGGAGTGGGCGTCATAAATGTTTTAATATTGCATACGATAAACTGGCTTGAACTAACAGGATTATTTGCAAAATTACTTGAGTTTCTTAATAAAATGGTGTTTACACATGGTTTTATATTATTATCAGGTTTCGGTATTTTATATTCATTAAGAAAGAAGTCATCATATTGGGCCTTTTTAAGAAAACGGATAGAACGAGTTTGGTTGCCGTTTGTAATAATGGATATCCCTTTTGCTCTTTTCTATTTTTTTATCGGTGATTATACCTTTTATGAAATGTTATTAGATATTTCTTCATTTGACTATTTCTTTTATGGAAAAGGTATGTGGTATATATCAACAACAATGATTTTATATTTTATCAGCCCTTTCATCTATAAAGTCATATTTTCTGCCCATGTACAAAAAGCGTTTCTAGTAAGGTCTGTCTTATTTCGCTTCGTCTGTGCATTAATTATTCTTTCTGTTGTTTTAATGATAATGTCTAAACTGTTGCCTAACTACTTTACTTTAACTTATACTGCATGGGAAATGTTCCCAATTTATTTAATTGGTATGTACATTGGTTGGATGTCTATAGAAGGTAAAAAAATTAGTATTTATATTATTATTTTGCTTGTCTTGTTTTTTTTATCAACATATTTTTTTAAGTCATATAGTACTTTATTGGAATGGGTTTCAACTGTAGATTATAGAGTGCTATCTATTCTTCTTATTTCTTTGATTAGCAATACATTGAATAAACAAATAAAGTTTCTCATTACTTTTTTTGAGTATTTAGGTAAGTATTCTTTAGAAATATATGTTTTACATTTGTTGGTTTATTTTTTTGTGCGTAGATTGTTGGTCTTGTTAGCACCAAATACTGACTTTAATGTTAATAAGTTAATTATTGTTGCTTTTGTATTATGCATATCTATTATAATTGCACCAAGAGTGCAAAAAATAAATTGTACAATAATTGAAAGATTAAAATATTAACAAGAATAAATATATAATTAGTATACCTATATGTCTGTAACAAAAACAAACTCTTTTGTTAAAAACTTTTCTATTTTATCTGCTGGTGAAATAATTTCTCACGCTATAAGTATGTTGACAAATATACTATTAGCAAGACTTTTGTCGCCAGAATCTTTTGGTGAATACACACTATTGCTTACTTATATTTTTATATTTTATACAGTTTCCTCTTTAGGACTGAGGCAAGTGATAATAAGATTAATTGCAAGAAATCAATCAAATTCAAAATATTTGTTTTATTATTCGGTTTTTTTGAGAATTATTGGTTTTGTATTCTCGATGTTAGTGTTTTTTGTTTATGATTTATTCTATAATCCAGGTTTGTCGAATTTTTTGATTCTAGCATTGTTTGCAGGTGTCTTTGTTCAAACCGCATGGGAAACACTACAAAATGTCGCTTTTGGAATGCAGAGGATGGAATGGACAAGCATAATTAATGTGGTTGGCAATTTCTTTTTGTTAGGTTTGTACTTGGTTCTTCCCAAAAATTATTGCAGTGTTATAGTTGTCGTTGTATTATATGTATTTGTTTTTTTGTTGAAGGATTTTGCGTATTTGATAAGTTTGTATAAATTCCATCTTCTAACGGGCAAATGGAAATTAAAAAATAATTATTGGGGGCCTTCTCGTAAATTACTTGCGGAGAGTTTCCCATTTTATGTACTTGCCATTTTTTCTTTATTTTCAAATCAAATTCCAATTATTTTTCTCCAGAATAACAGTAATTTGACAGAAGTTGCCTATTATAACACTGCTAATAAATTAATGCTCCCGATAACAATGTTGGTATCAACAACAATTAGTGCTGTGTATCCTGTTTTTGCAAAAAACTACGTTTCCGACATGGAATTATTTGCAAAACAAGTAAAAAATGTATTATCTCTATTCACTATTATAGGTATATTTGGTTGTCTTATTATTACCTTTTTTAGAAATGAAATGGTTTATATCATATATGGGGAAATGTATAAAAACACAGGAGATGTGATGGCTTATCAATGTTGGTATACTGTTATGCTTACTGTTTTTAGTTTAATAGGTAATGTATTTGGTGCTGCAGATAGGCAAAAATTATTAGCACTAACTTCAATAGCTTATGCGTGTGTGAATGTGCCGATCTTGTATTATTTTTCTTTCTATGGTGCTGTTGGGCTTGCAATAGGTACTATTGTTGCGAGTGTAATAAATATGACATACAATTATTATTATCTATGGAAGACTGTAGAGGGTAAAATCTCTGTGGGTTTTACTATTAAAATATTTGCTATATTGGTATTGAGTTTCTTTATATCAATGCTCCTTCCTGATTTCAATTTTTATATTAAAACCTCATTTGCCTTATTGTCTGTTTTGATACTAATTAAATATAGGAAGTATTTGTTAAGTTTAGTTGATGTTAAGATATTGAACAAATGAAGAAAATTTTGATAATTTCATCCAAGGTAAAAAATGTTTCAGCTGAATCTTTTGATGTCGTTCTGACAGAAAAGGATTTCAATCCATTGTGTTCTTTTTTTGAGAAACATCCAGATATTATTCCCGAAAGCATTGACTATATCTATGTTAAAGGAATATTTGAAAATTCACCTATTATGCGTTGTGTTCTGAAAAATATTTATTGGATGCTTTCTATAAACGGAATCCTTGAAATTGATTTCCTACACATGAGATTAGGCGGCTATGGCTTTGTTATTCGTCCGGAAGATGATTTGGCATATGAAATTTCATGCGTGACATATGGTAATCTTTTATTGGAGGATTATCAAACGGGAAAAGTTTCAAAAAGGAAATATAGAAAAATACGTGCAAGTTTAGCTGAGAATGATAATATCAATTCTTGGACTTTTGGCATTGTGAGTGATGGTCGTAAAAATAATAGAATTTTACAAATTATTAAGAGAATCTCTGATTTAGAGATTCCAAAATATGAAATAATTATTTGTGGACCTTCTCCATCAGACATATTACCTGACAATGTTACTGTGATTAATGATTCTAGTTTCTATAAAGACAAAAGAATCCCTCTATGTAAAAAAAAGAATGCAATAATAACAGCTGCGAAATATGAAAACTTGGTAGTTATCCACGATCGTATTATGATATCAATCCATTGGTTTGATCAAATTTTAAAGCATGGTAACTATTTTGATGCAATCATACCCGAGATATTAGATGAGGAAACAGAATCGAAACATATAGTTGATTGTCCAATTTATAAGGAAAAAACCTTTGGAAAACATTACAAAAGGGAATACGGTGTCAAATGGTCAGAAAAATTGTATATGGATGGCGCAATTATGATAATTAAGAAAACTGTTGCTATGAATAATCTTCTTAGAGAATATCTTCATTGGGGAGAAAAAGAGGATGTGGATTTTTCAAAAAGGCTATATCTAAATGGGGCATTTATAGAACTTAATCATTCTATTAAGACTACATCTATGACATATAAAAGAAAAGGAGGCAATGATCCTTCGTTGTTTAAGCAACTATTAAAAAGACCTTTTTCTTATCCCAAATGGTTATTTAACTATTCTAAAGAAAAATACTTGTTGTACAAATATATTTGCAATATGTAATTTATTATATGCTATTGAAATTTAATTTAGTATATTATGCAAATAATTGCGTTTTGCGCACAATATCAGTATAAAACAATATCATTAAATAGAAGGTTCTTTGAAATAATATGCGTAGCGGTATTATATTTGTATTATACGGTTTCTTGGTTTTTAATCAGTTTTTCAATTGTATTTATTACCCAGATTCAAATATACCGATAGCAATCTTTATCGTTGTAGTTGGGTTAGCTATTTTTAGAAAAGGTATTTCTGTTAACAATCCGAATATGCCTTTTGAAAAATACATCATATTATTATATGGAATATGCCCTTTAGTAAGTATTATCCCTTGTTATTTGTTTCATGGTCAGTCATTCGGAAACTCTATATATGCTATAGTAACGTCTAATATTTCTATTGGTATGTATTGGTACTTGCATTCAAAAAAGATACCACCAAATAATCTAATTCTTCTGGTTCTCTTTTTGGCTGTTATTTGGAGTCTGATTGAACTTGTTGAACAAATAACGTATCCTTCATATTTATTTGCATTGAGAACAGAAAGTGTTGAAAGAGGTACGGTTCTGGAATTAAGAAACGGGGTATGGAGATATATGATTCAGCCATGGTTCGTTGGATTTTTTGCTTGTATGTATTTGTGGTGCAAAATTTTATCGGGTAGGAGATCTGTATTAACAATAGCCCTTTTTTGTATATCATTATTGGGTATTTATTTGTATATTACTCGAGTTGTTATAGCAACTACTATTATATCTTTGTTTATTAGTTATATAATTGCTCATAAAAAGAAAAGAGTTACAACAATTCTTTTTCTCACTTTTTTTGCCTATATAATATACTTATTTTCAGAAACATTATTTGGAGAACTTATAGAACAAACTCAAAAACAAGCTAATGATGATGAAGATATAAGACTGGTTCAATTAGTATTTTATGGTATACAATATTTTCCACATTGGCTTTGTAACATATTTGGAAATGGTTTGCCGAGTTTTACTTCCTCATATGGAAAAGAAATAATGGCTTACGAAGATCTATATAGCCTATGGAGGGCAGATATCGGTATTGTTGGTGATTATAATATCTTTGGTATACAATATACCATCGTTACATTTCTTACTTTTTGGAAAGTGTTCAGGGTTAGAAAGATTATTGATAATTATATAGTATATTTATTTCTTGGACTTCTGTTGTGTTCGTACATTATGCCTCCATTTAGAGGGTCTCATCTTATATTATTATCCATAATGTTCTATCTTAGTGATGTTAAAATAATGGAATATAGGAAAATGCTAGCGAGTAATATGACGGGAAAATAGTCCTTTATTGCGAATTTACAATAACTATAAAGTAATTTGAAATGAATAAGAAGTTGTGTTGGATTACTCCAGATGCATTCCTTGATACAGATCTTGATTACAGGTTAATTTCAGGGATACTTCAAAAATATGACATTCATTGGATCGTCCTCTTTAATAAGAAAGATAATCGATTTAAAGAGAGTGATTTCAATGTGTTATTGAACGAAAACAATAACCTTGAGGTTACTTTCTTATATAATAATCATCGTGGTAGGGATCCAAGGACAGTTTGGTATTATATGAAGATTGTCAAGATTGTGAAGTCAGTAAAACCAGATTTGATATATCTAAATATGGGACCAGGAAGTCCATGGCAATTGCCCTTATTTTACTCACTTCCTAAAAATAAAACTATTGTAACTGCTCATCAAGGAAGAGTCCATGAAGGTATGGGCCATTATCGGTATTATAATTTTTTTAGGAATATATATTATGGGCGATTTAAATTCGTGAATATGTTTTCAAAATCGCAGGCCGAACTATTTAAACAAAGGTTTCCTTCATCAAAAGTTTACCAGTTTTTTCTAGGGTTAAAAGACTTTGGGAATCCAACAAATACTCGTCCATTATCGGGAAAGATACGATTCCTTGCTTTTGGTACAATTAATTATACAAAGAATCTTGACTTATTAATAGAAGCAGCTTGTTTGTTGCATGAACGGGGCGTTGAAAACTTTGTAGTTTCAATAAATGGTATGTGTAACAACTGGTATTTCTATAAAGAGAAAATAAAATATCCTGAATTATTTGAGTTGGATATTCGGCTTATTCAAAATGAAGAAATTCCGAACTTATTTAATGGAGCCCATTATCTGGTGCAACCATATCGTGTCGTTTCCCAAAGCGGTCCAACAAAAGTAGCTTTTAGATATAACCTGCCGATTCTTTGTTCAAATCTACCCGGTTTTACCGATGAAGTAATAGAAGGAGTAAATGGCTACTATTTCGAAAAGGGTGATGCTAAAGATTTGGCAGATAAGATGCAAATGCTGATTGAAAATCACCATACAAACTATCAAAATCTTTTAAAAATTGCGAAGAAACATACAGAAGAACACTACTCAGAGAGTAATCTAATTGGACAATATGTAAATATGTTTAATGAGGTAATTCATTACTATAATAATTAACAATATTATTATGATTAAGAAATTAATAATAAAAATTAAAGAGTCTTATTGCTGCGTCTTGTTGCGTGTTGTTTTACAACAGTTGTCAGAGTCTTTTGTTATTGCTGAGCATATTAAGAATTCAAAATTCTCACAAACACCAGAAAAAATAAAAACAGAAATACTAATTACATTACATGCTTTAGAGAAAGGTATGTCAATTGGTAACGGAAGAATTGGCTTTGGGAAAGAAAAATGTAAAAATCTTATTTCTTTGCTAAACCTTTTCTTGAGTGCTGGAGGCGATGCGGATTTTGTTAAGAAAAGTGTTTCTATGATAAATGGTTATATTGCCTTCAATAAGTCCGCAGGTGCTGATATGATGGAAATTGAAAAGTTGCTCTCTGAGTTCTGTAAAGAATTTAAAATAGAAAATCGTGATGTTGAAAATGGAATAATTAATATGCAGATTGAAAGAGATGTTAAACAGTTGCCGTTTGATCGTTTTTCATCAACAAGGTTTTCTGTTCGTGACTTATCAAATAAAAAAATCGACATAGAAATAATTAAAAAAGCATTAGTATTAGCAGAAAGAACTCCATCGGCATGCAACAGACAAAGTTGGAGAGTTCACGTATATACTGATGAGAGATTGAAAAATAACGTATTCAAATTGCAAGGGGGGGCAAAAGGCTTTTATGAGAAATTACAGTGTGCTATCATAATCTGTGCTGACATTAGAAGGTATGGCATTAATGAATTAAATCTTCCCTTTGTAGATGGAGGTCTTTATGGCATGAACCTATTATATGCTCTTCATTATTATGGACTGGCTACAATACCATTGACAATGGGGCACAAGCAAGGCACATTGCGTATTCTTAAGAAAGAATTAAGTCTACCTGCAAATGAAATTCCAGTTCTTTTAGTTGGAGTTGGTTCATATTGTGACAATTATAAAGTGGCTCGTTCAGAAAGATTGCCATATAATAGTTATACAACATTTAATTTTTGAAAATGAAAATTGGACTTCTGACATATCATTATAGTGATAGTTATGGTGCAACGTTGCAGACTTATGCGACAATCGTGGCATTGATGAAATTGGGGCATGAGGTTGAAATTATAGATTTGCGTCTTGAGAAAAAAGAATCTTTATTACACAAAGTTATATTCTGGAAAAGGAATACTGCTTTTAAAAAATTATGGCAGAAGATTTATCCTAAAGTATCTGTAAATTACCCATCACATGAAGTTTTAAAAGCTGCATCCATCAAATATGATTGGATAATTGTAGGTAGTGACCAGACGTGGAATCCAAGAATTAGCGGCAATAATGTCTTTGCGTATTTCCTTGATTTTGGAGGTGAAAACATAAAAAGATTGTCTTATGCTTCAAGTTTTGGTTTTTCTTCTTGGAATACTCATTATGAGAATTTAGCTCCTAAGATAAAGTTGCTACTTCACTCTTTTGATGCTGTCTCGGTGAGAGAAAAAACAGGAAAAGATATTCTAAAAAACAAGTTTGATATTGACTCTGAAGTTGTTCTTGACCCTACGCTTTTATTGGAACAAGAGGATTATATGAAGATTACAGGGAAAATAAAACAAACTAATAATTTTGTTACATTTTTAATGCATCGATCAGATTCTCAACTTCAAAAGGTACTGGAATTAGGAAGGGTGCTAGGTAAAAAACCCAATATGATGTCTTCTATATTTCCTTTCAAAGGTTATACATATAATTATCCACCTTCAGTAGAAAATTGGTTAAAGAAAATTGGTGGAGCAAAATTTGTCGTAACAGATTCTTTTCATGGCTTAGTATTTTCAATATTGTACAAAAAAAACTTTATTGTTATTACTCCTGATATTGGACTTAATAGTCGCATAGTAGATTTGCTTGAAACGATAGGTTTAAGCGAAAGATATTTTCTAGATACAGATGATATACCTTATGAAAAAATAATAAGCTCCCCAATTGATTACACTGAGGTATATAATAAATTGGAATACGAAAAGAGGAATTCATGGAGTTTCCTAGTGAATAATTTAAATTAATTATATAACATCACTGGTGTCCAAAGAAATTCAGAATAGCCATCCCTGACCATCATTCTCTGGCTCTAATTTAGAATTATCAATTCGATTAAATAACTCGGACACGGGCATCTTCTCAAAGAGAACCAACCCGATTGCTTGAGAGAAAATGTAAAGATTCTGTTCAATATGAAACAACTTCTTGGCAATGACCAACAGCAGATAGTCACAGACGGCAATCCATATCTGCGCAAAGACTGCATTCTTCGTCGTTCCGAAGAACGACTTGACATGCAAGTGCTGCTTGATCCACTTGAAGAACAACTCTATCTGCCAACGCTCCCGATAGAGTTCTGCAACTGTGAGTGCGTCAATGGTGAAGTTGTTTGTCAGGAATCTATACACGTTGTTCGTGGCATAGTCTTCATAGACAACCATACGTATCATCTCTGGATAGTCCTTGGAGACGAGTGTCCCTGTGAGCCTGATACTCTGGTCGCTGATGAGTCCTGCATGCATATCTACAGGTCTTTCTTCAATCACTTTGAAGCGCATGTTGTCCTTTGCCCTTGTGACGAAGTATGCCTGCCTGAGATGGAAGTAGTTGTAGAGCCTCCAGAAGTCCACATAGCCTTTGTCCATCAGGTAATACGCTCCTGCTTCAACAGGCAGTATGTCAAGGCCGTTCATGTCATTGACCTTCCCCTCCGTCATCCAGATGAATGTAGGAATGGAGCCTCTCAGGTTAAGAAGTGTGTGCATCTTCATGGCACCGCTGTCTCCTTTGTATTCCGCCCACGGACAAAGCTTCAGGCAAAGCTCTATGGTACTGCTGTCAAAAGCATAGACCATCTCGTCAAGACCAAGTCGGAAATAATCGTCCTTGTACAATCTCTGGGCCCATGCTATCAGCACCACAGCAAAGTCACGGTATATCTGCCAGTCCTTCGTCTCGTTCATGTAGGCGAGAGTGGACTTGGGGATGAATTTCATTCCGGAATGATAGAGCTTGGCGGTGAACACTGTCAACGTCGCTTCGATGTCACGAAGGCTTGCACGATCGGTGAACTGGGCATAGCTCATCACACGGAACTGGTCACGGCAGGTGAACTTCAAAGCATGGAAGTCTCCATTGTATTTGTCAACACATTTCTTGAACTCATACTCTGGAACCAAATCCATCAGCTGAGAGAAGACGGTTTTTCCGATAGGCATAACGAGTCTAAATTGGATAAGTACTATATCCAACAGAACGAAATTTTTATCGAAAAATTTACAAACCGCCATAATAAACTGAATATTAACAAATTAGAAGTCTATTGAAATTTTTCTTTGGACAACAGTGATATAACATTATGAGAGTATTGGTAGTAACAAATGTATATCTTCCCAAATGGCTAAATCCCAAACAGAGCAGTTTCGTAAGGGATCAAATAGCATTGATAAATAAATACCATCCCGATGTTGAATTTACATTGTATACAATTCGGGGAAATGAAAATAAATTTAGTTATGTAAAGTCAATATGGGAAGTATATAAACTGACTAAATCTGGCAAATTTGATTTGATCCATATTCATTATGGTATTTCAGGCTTATTCTTACAGTTTACCCCTAAACCTCCTATTCCTGTAATTATGACGCTACATGGAGGTGATATCCAGATAGAGCAAGGGAAAAAGAAACAAGTAGCCCTAACGAAAAAAATTATAAAAAAGTGTAATTATGTGATTTCTCTAAGCGAGCGAATGAAAGGTATTGTAGAGGAGTATAATAAAAGAACAAGTATTATACCCATTTCTGTTGATACAGAGTTCTTTCTACCTAATCATCACACAAGGGAAGGTGTTGTAAAAATAATATTTCCAGGTTCGCTAGATCGTACTGTAAAGAATCATCCTTTGTTTTTGGAAACAGTCGATATCCTTCAGAATAAATATGGTTATAAAGTAAAAGAAATAGACTTTGACAACATATCTAGAGAGGAAGTAAGAGACAATTATAGAATGGCTGATTTGGTGCTACTTACTTCAATTTCGGAAGGATCTCCTGGCGTAATAAAAGAAGGTATGGCATGTAATCTCCCAATTGTGAGTACCAATGTAGGTGACGTTGCCTCAAATTTGGAGGGCGTTGCAAATTGTGCTGTAGCACATAATATGGATGCTGAAGAATTGGCTCTGTTATGTGACAAGTGTTTAAAAAATGAAATCTCAGGAATAACAGGAAGAGAAAAGTTGGCACAATTAGGTTTTGATGATAAAACTATATGTGATAAAATATATAGTTTGTATAAAGAACTGACAAAATGAGAATTGCAATAGACCTGACTCCATTGTATGGGCGTAAGATTACAGGCGTAGAGATTTATGGGATTGATTTGTATAAAATACTCAGAAAAACAAATCATACAATAATTCCTATATTCTTATGTAAGAATGAGCTAGATAACAATCTAGACGCTTATATTATCAAACAGTGTAATAGGCTTTGGTTGGAAAATGTAGCACTGCCAAGGGCTGTCAGGAAAATTGGGGCAGATGTTACATTGTTCCCCATTTTTCCACCACCCTTAACTGTTTATTATGGTACAAAAACCAAGATTATACCTACGCTTCATGATTTCGCTTTCCTGAAATATAGGGAAACGCTCAATATGGGGGCTAAATATTACCTTACGCCCAAATACTTATGGGCATTTAAAAAAGCAGACGCAATTATAACTATCTCGGAAACTATAAAGAAGGAGTTAGAGAAACATACGGCTAAACCTATATATAATTGTGGAAATGTGATAGCACCAGAATATAAGGATTGTAAGTATAAGGCTTCTCTGCAGGACATTGAAGAATTTGGTCTTAGAGAGAATAAATATTTTATCTCAGTATCCACAATTGAGCCAAGAAAGAACTTTAAGTATTTAATGAAGGTAGTAAAACCTATCTTAGAGCAAAGAAATATGAAACTCGTTCTTGTTGGAAGAAAAGGATGGGGAAAAGACGAAGAATTGCAGCGGTTAATAGAAGACATGGGGAATATGTTAGTATTCCCTGGTTTTGTTGAATTTGATCAACTTGTATCTCTTTATCACTATTCATATGCATTTGCTCTATTGTCACTTGATGAAGGTTTTGGTCGCACTCCATATGAAGCGGTAGCATGTGGATGCAAAAGGGTTATACTAAGTGACATTGAGATATTCCATGAGACATTTGGGGAAAATGCTCTTTTTTTACCATTGAATAATGAAAAACAAGCTCAAAAAATGATAGAAGAAGATAATTTACCAATAGTTGATGAAAGAATGGTTGTTCCATTTGATGTGTTGGAAGAAAGAATAAATAGTTTATTTCTTGAGGAATTTAAATATGTATAATTTCAAAGACCGATTAGTCTATTATATCGAATTGTTATTTTAAAAAAATATGATTATTACAAAGACCCCATTTAGGATGTCGTTCTTTGGAGGTGGTACGGATATGCCAGCCTTCTTCAACGAACATGGTGGAGCTGTTATCTCCACAACATTCGATAAATTTTGTTATGTGAATGTAAGGCACATGCCTCCATTCCATCCTTATATCTCAGAGTTGGTGCATAACCGCTTTGAGCGTGTAAATAACGTAGAAGATATTGAGCATCCTCTTATTCGAGAGTGTATGAAACTGCATGATATCCATGAGATC
>Ga0326513_10001553_pt1 | contig 17763 bp, 21 predicted proteins | sample 2_2465_0518_D_FD_203654 | JGI IMG/M metagenome (GOLD analysis project Ga0326513, IMG submission 203654) | Bovine rumen microbial communities from UC Davis, California, United States - 2_2465_0518 | ecosystem: Host-associated > Mammals > Digestive system > Stomach > Rumen | place: USA... | reverse complement strand
TGCAAAAAACGATAAAATAAATGTAGAAGATGCTAAGAAATCTATTGAGCAAAATCCATTATCAGAGGCATCAATAGTAGAGCATTCTGATTTTGGAGGTACCACTCTGTGCTATGATAAGTTAACAGGCAGATATTTTTATAGTGATATAGACACTCTTAAAAAAGGAGAGTACACTATAATAAAGCGCTTGGTAAACGAAATGTATGTATCATGGAATGAGTGGTATAACGAGATTGGGTTAGCAGGAATCGATATCGGAAATGAATTAGGTTTCAATGTTGACTATGCACCATTTAAGATTAATTATTCATCTATATTAGTGGATGAGAGAATACCTTGTATATGCATATCATATGATATAATGCCAAGGTATGATTACAGAAACTTACATTAAAGAAAGGAAAATTATATTATGGAAGAAAAAATGATTGAAACAGCAGTAAATACAACAGCAGAGGTAGCAACAAATGTTGCACCCGCAGTAGCTAAAGAGGTAAGTAAGACCACAATTAAGGTAGCGACAGGTGCTATGATGGGAACATCAGCAGTAGGTGTATTGGCTATAGCAGGAGGCATTGGTTTTGGAGTTTATAAGCTCGTTAAGTTTATAAGAAGCAAGAAAGAGGCAGCAGATAACACAAATTCCAATAAGTAATTATATTTAAAAAGGGGTCAGTTTTATAACTGGTCCCTTTATTTTTTAAGGAGGTAGCAAATGGTTGAGATACCATCAAATAGCAACATTTCTAAAACTGAAACACAAGTAAAGGAATTGCCTGCTAAAAATGTAACTCCTGTTGTAAAAGGTGAGCTAAAAAAGAAGTCCAAAATAGCAGAGGCACTAATTGCATCTACTGGCGATGATATAAAGAATTATATTCTGTTAGATGTGTTGATTCCTACAATAAAAAGAGGAATTGAAACGATGATAACAGGTGCACTCAGCATGTTATTTTGGGGGAATGCAAAGTCTGGAAGTGCATTAAAGAAGCCAGGTGGAATTATATCCTATAACACTAGCAATGTTGTTGGTAATACTGTCATAAAGACAATTAGTCAAGCAGGATCTAATATTGTTCAACAGAATTTGGTTTCTAGAAATACGGATAATTCATTCTCAGATTTAGTTCTTTCAAATAGAGGAGAAGCAGAAGCTATACTTGATGCTATGGGTGATATTCTTGAAACATATGGAATTGTCACAGTAGCAGATATGTACGATTTAGCAGATATAGAAGTTACCAATTATTTGGTGAATGATTATGGCTGGAATAATCTAGCTGGTGCAAAAATAGAAGTATCAAGAGATGGATGGGTATTAAAGATGCCTAGACCGTCTCATATAAATAAGTGAAAGGAGAATTATATTTATGTTAAACAATTTAGTAGGGATCGCTGAATTGGCAGTACGATCAACAAAAAAGGTATTGCCTAGTGTTCTTATTGGCTCAGGTATTATTGGATGCATAGGTTCTGCAATATGGGGAACAACTAGAGCTATGAAGAAAGTTCCTGAAATAAAGCAGACATTTAATGATGCTAAGGATGTTATATTTGATGCTGTGGACAATAATGAAATGGATGAAGAAACAGCAAAGCAGACATTGGGCACACTTGCAGTCAGAACAGGTGGAGAATATGTAAAGACATTTATAGCCCCTGTTCTTATATGCGGTCTCAGTATATTCTCAATAATAAAGGGTCACGGAATTACTGTAAAAGAAAATAAAATGCTCACTGCTGCTTATGCTGCATTAGGATCTGCGTATACAATATATAGACAGAATGTAAAGGAACGTTTTGGTGAAGACGTTGATAGTGAGCTTGCTAACGGATTCAAAAGAGAAGTTATAGAGCAAGTAACAGTTGACAAAAATGGAAAGGAGAAGATTACAAAAACAGAGGTATTGACTCCTACTGATAAGAAAGCATCTCCTTATTCATTCTTCTGGGGCGAGGATACTTGTGCAAGATATTATACAGGTATTCCAGAAACAGATAAGGAATATTTAATTAATGAGGAATCATATTTTAATAACATTATCAAAATAAGAGCAGCTAAAAGCCCTCTTGGTATTGGTATTGTTACATTGAACGAGGTTCTTAAGCGTTTGGAATTGCCTGAGCAAATTTATGGATTTAGAGCCGGTTGGGTATATAGAAAAGACAATCCATTCCCTAATTCAGACAATTATATTTCATTTGGTATTTTTAAGTCTGTAAATGCAAGATTTATTGATGGGCTTGAAAATAAGAATGTATTACTTGATTTTAATTGCGATGGCGATGTAGAGTCTATGTACGAATCATTTATAGCTATGCAGAAATAATGAGAAAGGAGAGGTCATGAAAAATATTATATTTGGAATTGGCGGTGCTATTATTGGTGCCGCCGCAGGCTTTGCTGCTGGATGGTTTTATACTAAAAAGAAGTATGAAAATTTGGCAAATAAAGCAGTTGAAGAGTATAAGCAGTATTTAGAAAGTCAGGAGCATGACGATACAGATGATGGTGAAATAACTCTCTCAAATGAAGTAGCAAACGCTGCTATAAATAAGGATCTTAGTGCTTATAAGGAGAAGATAAAGCAGTATAATACATTATATTCTTCAAATGATGAAAAGCCTGCAGAATCAATCCAAGAGGAAGAAAATCAGCCTGCTACAACAGATGCTCCATATGAAATAGATGGTGATTTCTATGAGAAAGATGATTTTCATGGAGAGACTATGTATTTCTTTGAAGATGGTACATTCACATCTGATGATTATATGCCATATATAGATGCTGATGTTGTGGATTATTTAGGGGAAGAAAGAAATAAAATGCTAGATGGTGATTATGATTCTATCTACGTAAGAAATCCTAAATATGGAAAAGACTTTGTTGTTCTTAGAGATCTTAGAACTTACAAAGAATTTCTCGAGGATAATCCACGAATAGCAAGACTTGTAAATTTAGGAGATGGATTTGATGAATAAATATTTCGATTGGCTTTGTAGGCTAATAAGATCAGATACTGTAAGTAGAAATGTTCAGCAAATTATATTTGAAATACCGTATCAATACTATATAGATAGAGATGAATCTAGGGTTGAAGATGCTTTAGAATTGAGAAGAGACTATTTGTATAGTAAGAAGCAAATTGATGATGTTACTTACAATTATATTTCAAACGAACCTATTAATGTTCTTGAAGTTTTAATAGCGCTGTCGAAACGAATAGATAACCAAATATTAGGTGATGTTGATGGTGGCACTCAAATATTTGATACAATGATTTCAAATCTAGAAATATCAAACTCATGTTCAGACGATTATATAAGATATAAAATTGATAATTGGATGCACATGAATTATGATGAATATGGACATGGTTCAATTTTTATTGTTTCTGATCCGAGAACACCCATGAATAAGACTGATATGTGGTATCAGGCAATGTACTACTTATCAGAAAATTTAGTATAAGGGAGGAATTATATTTATGGAAGAAAACAGAATATTAAGTGCTCTTTTAGATTGTAGTGCTGGAATTCAGAGCAATTATGACTATACTACATTAGTTAGTAATAGTGTAAAAACTATAGGAAAGAATGCTCTTAAGGCAGCAGGAAAAGCATCAAGAGGTGCAAGATTTGCTTCTTTTCTTGCAATAGCATCGCTTTATGGAGTAGGCTATTTGATCTATGCTAATCATAAAAAGAGTAGAGAAATAAAAGATTTAGATGATAGAATTTCAAGTTTGGAAAGAAAAATATGGGAACCAGTAGAATTAGAGCCTGAAGAATAGGAGATTATATTTTATGCTTGATTTTTTAGTAATAAAAACTCGACTTGCCAAAAATGGTGTAACCGAGATATATCCTATTTTTGTGATTAAAAAATCGGCAGACCTCATGATTAAGGGTGGAGACTTCTACGCAATATGGTGTGAAGATAAAAAGCTTTGGAGCACTGATGAACAGGATGCCATATATTTAATAGACAGAGAACTTGAAAAATATGCAGAGGAATACAAAAGCAAATTTTCAGGGTCTATACATATATTATATATGTGGGATTCAAGTTCTGGAGTAATTGATTCTTGGCATAAGTATTGTCAGAAGCAATCAAGAGACAATTTTCATTTACTAGATGAGAATATTATATTCTCAAATGTAGAAACTGTAAAAAAGGATTATGCTTCTAAAAAGTTACCTTATGCACTAGAAAGTTGTCCTACTCCATCTTATGACCAACTCATATCAACATTATATTCTCCTGAAGAAAGAGAAAAGATAGAGTGGGCTATTGGTTCTATAATAGAAGGAGATAGCAAGAAAATACAAAAATTTATTGTATTATATGGAGAAGCAGGAACAGGTAAATCAACTGTATTGAATATTATCCAACAGCTATTTGAAGGGTATTATTCAGTATTTGATGCCAGAGCATTAGCTTCTGCAAATAATGCGTTTTCTTTGGAATCATTAGCCTCAAATCCTTTAGTTGCAATACAGCACGACGGTGATTTGTCTCATATAGAAGATAATACAAAATTAAATAGTTTAGTATCTCATGAGATGATGACTGTAAATGCTAAGTATACGAAATTATATTCTGATAGATTTAGAAGCTTTCTTTTCCTAGGTACTAATAAACCAGTTAAAATAACAGATGCAAAATCGGGTCTTTTAAGAAGATTAATAGATGTATCTCCTACTGGTGATAGAGTGCCTTTAAATGAATTCAATAGATTGGTTCAGAATATAAAATTTGAACTAGGTGGTATTGCAAGCCATTGCAGAGATGTGTATTTGAATGATAAAGGTAAGTATGACAATTATATTCCTTTGTCAATGATGGAATCTACAAATGATTTCTTCAATTTTATTAACGACAATTATTTATTGTTTAATAAAGAAGGAACATCCCTAAAAATGGCATGGGATCTATATAATACTTGGTGCAATGATACTCGAGTATTATATCCACTTAGTCAAAGAGCATTTAAAGAAGAACTAAAGAATTACTTTAAATACTTTGAAGATCGTCATACATTAGATGATGGCACAAGAGTTAGAAGTTGGTATTATGGACTCAAAACTGAAAAATTTGAAAAAGGAAAATCAAAGATTCAGGGCGACAAAGTAATACCAGCAATAATAAATTTTAGAAAGTTAAAATCTGTGTTTGATGAAGAGTGTAAAGATTGCAAAGCACAATATGCTAATGGTGAAATTCCAGGTAAGAAATGGTCATCATGTGATACAACACTTAAGGATATAGACACTTCAGAACTTCATTATGTAAAACTTCCATTAAATCATATAGTGATAGACTTTGACATTCAAGATGAGGATGGAAACAAGTCTATTCAAAAGAATATGGAAGCAGCTTCTTTATGGCCACCAACATATGGAGAGCTTTCTAAATCTGGATCTGGTATTCATTTGCATTATATTTATGCAGGTGATCCAGAAACTCTTAGTAAAGTTTATGACGAGCATATAGAAATAAAAGTGTTTAAGGGTAATTCAAGTCTTCGAAGAAAATATACAAAAAGTAACGGACTACCTATTGCAACTATATCATCTGGTTTGCCTTTAAAAGAGGAAAAAAGTATGATACCAGAGAACATTATTAAAGATGAGCAACATCTCAAAAATAAAATTATTAAAGCATTGAAGAAAGAAGTTCATCAGTATACAAAACCTAATATGGATTATATTAAGAAAGTTACTGATGACGCGTACAATTCAGGTCTATCTTATGACATAAGTGATCTGCGACAAGATATCCTTCAATTTGCCATGGAGTCAACACATAACTCTGAATATTGCTTAAAAATATTTGATAAAATTCATTGGACTTCTAGAGAAGATATAGAAGAACCAAAGATTGTTGATTCTGTCGATAAGCCAATTATATTCTGCGATGTAGAAGTATTCCCTAATTTACTTTTGATAAACTGGAAACTTCCTGGAAAAGATGAAAAGGTTGTCAGAATGATAAACCCTGATCCAGAAGTTGTAGAAAAGTTTATACATCAATATAGATTAATTGGTTTTAACAACAGACGTTATGACAATCATATTCTTTGGGCTAGGGCTAATGGATATACAAATCAGGCAATATTTGATCTTTCACAAAGTATTATAAAAAGTGATAAGGATTGTTTCTTTAAAAATGCATTCAATATATCATACACAGATATATATGATTATGCAAAAAAGAAACAATCTTTAAAGAAGTGGGAAATAGAGTTAGGAATTCATCATAAGGAATTGGGAATGAAATGGAATGAACCAGTTCCTGAAGATCAGTGGGAATTAGTAGCAGAATATTGTGATAACGACGTTATTGCTACTGAGGAAGTATGGAATCATACTCAAGCAGATTTTAGAGCTAGAGAAATTCTAGCTGATCTTGCTGATATGACTGTGAATGATACTACTAATTCATTGACTACTAAAATTATATTTGGAGGAGACAGGAATCCACAAACTGAATTTAATTATAGAAATTTAGCGGAACCTGTCAACGAAATGAATCCAAAGGTAGTCGAGTGGCTAAAAAAGAGATTTCCTAATATGATGAGTCAAACTCATGGTAAAAAGAAATCAATTCTTCCTTATTGGGAAGGGTATACTTACGATTATGGAAAGTCATTATACAAAGGTATAGAAACAGGTGAAGGTGGATATGTAGAAGCTGACCCTGGAATATATGGAAATGTAGCTTTGCTAGATGTTGTAAGTATGCATCCTCATTCTTTACTTGCTGAATGCTATTTCGGAGTATTATATTCATCGAGATTTGGTGAACTACTGGATGCAAGAGTTGCTATAAAGCATCGTGATATAGAAACTCTTAAAACTATTCTTAATGGTAAACTTATTAAATATCTCGACGATGATAGTAAATTTGATGATCTTGCAGGTGCATTAAAGATAGCCATAAATTCAGTATATGGATTAACTTGTGCAAGATTTGACAATGTTATGAAAGATCCAAGAAATAAAGATAACATAGTCGCTAAACGTGGTGCTTTATTTATGATTGATCTTGCTGAAGAAGTAAAGAATAAAGGATTTACAGTAGCACATATCAAAACAGACTCTATAAAGATTCCAGATGCAACTCCGGAAATTATATCTTTTGTAAAAGAATTTGGTGAGAAATATGGATATACATTTGAGCATGAAGCTACTTATGAAAAGATGGCGCTAGTTAATAATGCAGTCTATATAGCAAAATATTTATCACCTGAAAAATGTGAGAGTATGTATGGTTATATTCCAGGAGATAATAAAAAGCATCCTAATGAATGGACTGCAACAGGTGCTCAATTTGCAGAACCGTATGTATTTAAAACGCTGTTTTCAAAAGAGAATATAGAGTTCAGTGATCTTTGTGTAACGAACGCCGTAACATCAGCATTATATTTGGATAATAATGAAGGATTAGGCGAAGATGAGCACGATTACCATTTTATAGGTAAAGTAGGTAGCTTCGTTCCAGTAAAAGAAGGTTGTGGTGGCGGATATCTAATGAGAGAAAATGTAACCAAAGATGGTGACGTTAAATACTCATATGCCACTGGAACAAAAGGATATAGATGGAAGGAAGCAGAAAATGCGTCAATAGATGAAGTAGATTTAAGTTACTTTAACAAACTTGTCGACGATGCATACACTAACATTAGTACTTATGGCGATGCTGAATGGTTTTGTTCGGACGCAGAATATGAACCAGCACCATTTGCAGGCGCTAAAATAGTAAAAAAAATTATATTAAAAGGAGATTAAAACATTATGGAAAAACCGGCTAATTTAGTAATTGAGTCAGCAGTAATTCGCAAGAGAAACTTCGAGGGAAGAGGAGACGATTACAACGCAGAAGGTCAGAGAAACTTCAGACTTGTAATTCCTGATGAAAATGCACAGGAGCTCAGTGACCAGGGATGGAACGTCAAGGATGTATGTGCTAAGGAGACAGGAGAGCATATCTATTATTATATTCTGGTAAAGGTTTCATACAAGTATTTTGGACCTAGAATTAATGTCATTTCTAATGGTCGTATGTATGCTTGGGGCGAGGAAGATGTTGCTAGAATAGATAGCCTTGATATTGAGAATGTAGATCTTGAAATTAGCGCTTCCCACTGGGAGAGATCTAATGGAAAAGAAGGTATTACTGCATATCTTAGAGAAATGTATATTACACTTAAGGATTCCAAGCTTTCAGAGAAGTACGGAGCAATGATGGATTAAATAATAAAGGGGCTGAATATTATATTTGGCCCCTATTTCTTACTAAAGGAGAATAATATTATGAACTATGTTGATTGGGCAATTAATGAATTAATTTTACTTAAGAAATACATAAATGCAACAGTTGAGAAGGATGAGTCAGTTGATGATGACACTCTGACATTTATTCATGAGCGTGACGAATTAATACAGTGCACTATTGATTATTTTAATGTTCTTAAGCATACAACAGCTTTTGAGAATAATCCTAATTATATTGCACACTTGTTTGAATCTATTTTTAATCATGCAGTTCTTACAGAGCTTGAAGGATCTGATGATGAATGGGAGGAAAATAGAAACAAGAGGTATCCTTATTTGTATAAGGAGAAAATTGGTGAGGACGAGATATTGGTTGACATGCTTCGTGTTTACTTGTATAATGAGGAGTCAGGCAAAGATAAGGCAATTAATGCCCCTGAAGAAATAGCAGTTGCGGTCAATAAATTATATCCTATAACTTTCCCTTATTATCCTCCCAAAAATAAGGTATTTATAAAGGTAAAAGGTTATAAGAAAGGAAATACGATTTATACATGTCTTGATTCATCTGATGAACTTCCTGAATTTGAGCCGATGTATTTTAAGATGAATAAGGACGAGGAAGATAATATTATATTTAATTCAATGACACACGAGGATTTCTTTAAGGAATTTGCGGAGGGTGCATTATGATAATGCCTATAAATTCTTATTCGGTAGAGAAACCAAAAATAGAGTCATCTAGCCCGTGCCCAGGAACTACAGTTTATAAATGTCCTTATTGCGGTTTTAAGTTTTTAAGAATTAAGGTAGACAATATCCACAAATGTGATAAGTGTGGTAAATTATATTTGCTGGATAATTTAGAGTGAGGTAAAATATGAGCTTTTTATTCCCCTATCAAAAAAATGCATTAGTTAAAATGCATAATGGATGTATTCTTAATGGCGGTGTAGGATCAGGTAAGAGTAGAGTGTCATTATATTATTACTTTACAGTTGTATGTGGAGGAAAAATAGATGATAATCTCTATGAAAAAATGCAAACACCAATTAATCTTTACATCATTACAACTGCTAAGAAAAGAGACGGTTTAGAGTGGGAAGAAGAATTTGCTCCTTTCCGTTTTGGATTATATTCTGATTTAAAAGTAGTTGTTGATAGCTGGAATAATATAGAAAAGTACATAGGAGTCTCAAACAGTTTCTTTATCTTTGATGAGCAGAGAGTTGTTGGCAGAGGAGCATGGGTTAAACACTTTTTAAAGATATCAAGAAATAACCTGTGGATTCTTCTGTCAGCTACTCCTGGTGATACTTGGAGTGATTATATTCCAGTGTTTATAGCAAATGGCTTTTATAGAAATAGAACAGAATTTAATGAAGAGCATGTTGTATGGTCTCGTTTTGCAAAATATCCAAAAGTTGATAAGTATTTAGATGTTACTAGATTAGTGAGATTAAGAAATAGAATACTTGTAAGCATGGATTTTGAAAGAAAAACTGTACGTCATAACGAGGTTATTAGGGTAAACTATGATAAGAAATTATATTATGATGTATTAAAAACTAGATGGGACCCGTATTTAAATAAACCATTTAAAAATGCAGCAGATCTATGTACATGCTTAAGAAAAATATGTAATGAAGATGAAGATAGACAATTAGCTATACTTCAGATTTTTGAGGACCATCCTAAGCTAATTATATTCTATAGTTTTGATTATGAGCTAGAGATTTTAAAATCATTAGGATACGGACCAGATGTAGAGATAGCAGAATGGAATGGGCACAAACATCAGCCTATACCAGATTCTAAAAAATGGGTGTACTTAGTTCAATACACATCTGGAGCCGAAGGGTGGAACTGTATAGTAACAGACACAATTATATTCTATTCACAAACTTATTCTTATCGAATATTAGAGCAATGCAGAGGACGTATAGACAGATTAAATACACCTTATACTGATTTGTGGTACTATCATCTACGTTCCTCAAGTCCTATAGACATAGCAATATCAAAAGCTCTAGATAACAAGAAGAAATTTAACGAATGTAAATTTGTAGGAGGGTCATACTTTGATTAAAATATTAGTTACGGAAATAACAACTGCAAGACAGAATTTGGAGGATTATTATATATGAGTATTTTTGATTTAAAAGAAGCTGATTACTATGATTCAAAAGTTCATACAGATAAAGAAATATATGACGCTGTTAGATTCAAAGAAAATACATGTATGAATCGTGTAATTATGCATAACTTAAGAGATTGGAGTTTTGAAACTCTTGGCGCTTATAAACTCCAAAAAGAAGAGGCCGATTATATTTTAGATGTTTTTGAACATGTATTCGGTAAAAATTATAGGGAGAAATCGTTATGATAAAACTAAGTATTATTATACCTGCATTCAATGCTGAACCGTTTATCTATGAATTACTAAAAACATTAGATCCTCAAATTACGGAGGAAATAGAAGTAATTATTGTAGATGATGGCAGCAAGAATTCAGTTCACGCCATTCATTACCCATGGGCTAAAGTATATAGAATGGAAACCAACAAAGGGGCAAGCGCAGCAAGAAACAAAGGGTTAGATGAAGCTGTAGGTGAATACATAGCCTTTATAGATGCAGACGATATGGTAGCTAATAATTATATTTCAAGCATCTTAAACAAAATAAACACAGAGCATCCGGACTACATGTATCTTTCCTGGAAAACGATAGAAGGCAGCAGTTGGAAATGCAATGTAAAAATACAAACTATTGACGATGAGTTTCCTCCTTATAATCTCTGCGTTTGGAATAGGATATACAAAAAGTCTGTAATAGGAGATCTACGATTTAATGAAAATAAACTAATTGCTGAAGATGCGGAATTTATACACTCTATAGATTACACACATCTTAAAAAAGCAGTAATACCTAATTATATTTACTTTTATCGTAGCGATACTCCGGATTCATTATCCAAAAAATTTAACAGAGGAGAACTGTCAACAGACAGAATCGCTTATTATTACAAATACGTAACAAAGGATATGACCTTTCTTATTGATGAATTTAAGAAAGAGTATGAGAGAGCTGAAATTATATTGCTCACAACAAAAAATGACATTCCAGAACTTAGCAAGTATGCAATGATCATGGCTCCTTGTAAAATTAATGCTACAGAAAAATGGGGTGAACCCAATGATTATATTAATCTAATTAACAAGCCAATAAAAGCTGAGATTGTTATGTGGACACAAAATACCTATGAAATAGGAGGAATTGAAACATTCATATACCAATTCTCAAAAATAGTAGGTAAATTGTATGATCTTGTAATACTCTATGATAAGATGGACATTCATCAAATAGAAAGGGTTAGTAAATATGCAACCTGTATAAAAAATGATCCGAATACAAAGGTTATTTGTAATAAGCTTATAGTTAACAGAATTATTGATAGGGTTCCTTCCAACATTATATTTAATGAATCCATTCAAATGGTTCATGGTATAAAAAACGGATCTTTACATGTACCCCAGGACAAAAACAAAATAGTATCTGTTAGTAAGGCTGTTAAGGAATCTTTTGGGCGTGAAACTGAGAATTCTTTAATTATCAGAAACATGATAGAAGTTGAATCGGCAGAAAATAAAAGAATGCTTAGATTCATATCAACCACTCGAACAGATACTAAAGATAAAGGTGTTAAAAGAATGATTGATCTTGCTAATTTAATGAATGAGCAAGGCATTAATTATATTTGGCAAGTCTTTACAAATTGTCCACTTCCTTCCGATGCTCCATCCAATATGATAAAAATGGAACCAGTTTTGGACATAGCACCAAATATCAAAAACTCAGATTACTTAATTCAACTTTCTGATCATGAAGCATTCTGTTATTCTATAGTTGAGGCCCTGACTCTCAACAAGCCTGTAATAGTAACTCCACTTGAAGTATTAAAAGAGTTAAATATCAAAGATGGAATAAATAGTTATATTGTGCCTTTTGAAATTGATTCAAAATTTGATACAACAAAATTCTATAATATTCCAGAATTTGAGTACAGCTATGATAATACAGAGTCTATAAAAGCATGGAAAGATTTATTAGGTGATAATTATAGAACCAAGTCAATAGCTCCATCAGTAATATCAGTAATGGCTACTATCAATTACACAGATCTAGAACTACGTTCACAAATATTAAAAGGAGACATACTAAAAGTATCCCCTCAGAGAGCATTATATTTAAAGAATTTAGGATTAGTAAAAATATTATAGAACAAAACAGAAAGAAGAGGTATTAAATATGACACAAGAAAGAGCAGATGAAATTGTAAGAAAAGTTATTTATGCAAGGCTTAATGTAATGCCAAAAATGAAAGATAGTGAAGAAGCGTTTCATGTAGGTAGAATGATTGGGCAAATGCAAAGACAATTAGAGATTGAATTATCGTTAGAGGTTGAGCCACAGAAATGTGAGGATAAGAAATGACAAGACTTGAAGAAAATATGGAAGTTATTGACGTAATGGCTAAAAGGGCGGAACGCAAACCGACCGGAACTTATGAAGAAATGGTAACATTTCAGCTTGGTGCAATCGTTACAATTCTTGCAGATATATCTAAAAGTCTTGCAATTATAGCAAATAAGGCAGAAAGTGAGGTGAAACATGATTAAATTAGGACATTATTACAAAAATAAAAATACTTATGTATTTATTACAGCTCAATCATCTGGAGTTTTTATAGGATGCACTCAAGATGACAAATTCATTTCAATTAAGAAAACAGAAACTAAATGGGAAGAAATAACAAAAGAAGAATATTATAATCATAAAAAGGAGAAAAAATCATGAGAGAAAGAGGTATAACCGTAGTATCACCTATGTGGGGAGAAAGAGATGTAACAGATAGAATGGTCTTTTCTGTTATACATCAGTTCATCTCCTCTCGCAATCCTTTTAATATACATCTTGTATTGGTTGATGACTATATAGAAGGAAGAAAGGAGAACGACGAGTCTCCGTACGACTATTATATTTCAGAAGACTTTAAAGAGTTTTACAATACGGAAAGAATATCAATTACACTTATTAAAAACTCAGTACATAAGTATCAGGGAGAGAGTAGAGAAATAGGTTTCATTGCTGGAAAATACAACTACTTCATCCTTGTAGATTGTGACGATATGCTTAGCCCTAATTGCTGCGACAGATATCTGGGAATTATTGATACTGTTAAACAGAATTCAGCAAAGGATAACATAGTTCGTCCTATTGCGTTCATTAATGGACTATTATATTCTTTTGACTCTTTTGGAAATGAATCAAATATTCCAGGTCATAGTATATGGGTTCAGGGAAGATGCTATAATAGAGACTTTATAAAGAAGCATAATATACACTTTCCGACTGGTCTAAATAGTAAGCAGGGTGAAGACTATCCTTTCATTAGAAAATTGGATTATGCAATGAATCATGATAATAGTTATCAAGTAGTGCAAATAGACTATGATAAAAATAAAGATTGCCAAGCTACTGCATTCTGGTTTCCTAATGAAAATAGTTTATCAAGAAAAGACCCTCATTACACTCAGCATTTAGCTGGTTGGACACTTGGCAGCAGTCTTGATATTATATCCTACTTTGAGGAATTTAATGCTAAAAATGGATTTGAAGATCAAGAAGATGAGTATATGAAGCATGAGGTATTGAATATGAACATCTATGCTTTCTATAACATTCTTGACTTTATACATGAGGTATCTGCTACTGATTATATTCCATTAAAAGAAGATTGGGAAAGTATTAGAGACAATGCTAGAAAGCTTAGAGAGCATCTTTTAAAATATTGGGATGAGCTCGTCAACTCAGATGTAGAGGATTGTTTATACGGAGTTCATCATAATAGTGATGTTCATTTTATAGAGTGCTGGTTTGGAACATTCTGGGATTGGATGGCTGAAGAAAATAAGATACTAACAATGACTTATGATGAGATGACAGATTATGCAAAGTCTCTAAAGTTTGATGAAGCTAAGCATGAAGAAAATAGTAAACAGGTAATTGCCTGGAAGAAGAGACATGGAGTTAACTAAATGATAGATAAGTATTTGGATGATAGAACTACGATAGAAACAATGGGCGAAATTATATTAGACAAGGAGAAAGAAATAGTTAATTTAAAGCTCAGAAACAAAGCTATTGAAAAGGAATTGAATGAAGTAAAAAGGCTATTATCTGTCGAATTACAGGCAAAAGATATGAGTGATTGGTAAACCCTTCTGCCCACTTTGCCCACTTTTGTTTTGGAAAATTATATTTGAAAACACCTAAAAAATGCAAAAAATGTGATTTTGGCCAAAAAAAGTGGGCAAATGGCCATTTTTGGAAGACAAAAGTGGGCAGAAAAAATTGTGAAAAATGGGCAAAAATAGGTCAAAATAGGCCTTTTTTGGCTGTTTTTGGGCTAAAATTGAGGTATTTTTGAAGTTCTGCCCACTTTGCCCACTTTTTTCACTATAAAAGATATTTTTTAAAATTTTATATAAAAAGAATATGCAAAAAATGTGGGCAAATGGCCAAAGAAAATTTCTGGTGTTTTAATGAAAGGAGAAAATGATAGCAAGAAACAAAAAAGAAAGGAGAATTATATTTATGATTTTAGTATTAGCAATGATTTTAGTATTAGCAATGATAATAGGAATAACAATATTTATAGCAAAGAAGAGCATAAGGATTATAACGATCCCACTGAGAATAGGAGGAATATTAATGATATTAGCGGTAATAGCTAAAGTTATATTTTGTTAAAAAGAAATAAAGAGGCAAAAATAGGCCTCTTCTTTTTATATAAAAATTTCCAGGCCTTATATGAGAGGAAAAAGGAAAAAATGCCAGTTTTTAACTGGTACTCTCGTTTTTTCTAGAAAGAGAGGATTTGATGAAAACATTTAAAAAAGAAAGTGATTTTCAGAAGTATGTTATTGATGAAATAAATAAACTTTTTGATGAAGATGTAATTATATTAAAAAATGATGCTAATTACCAGCAGGGTATTCCAGATCTTACAGTTCTTCATGGTAATAAATGGGCGAGTTTAGAAATAAAAATAAGTAATAAGGCAACTAAACAACCTAATCAACCTTATTGGGTAAATAGAATGAATGAAATGTCTTATTGCTCTATTGTTACACCTGATAATGTGGAGGAGGTATTATATGATCTGGAACAAACATTCAAATCTTGAAGGAACACATGCATTTCTAGGAGCAAGTAAATGTTCATGGTTAAACTATGATGAAAATAAATTAGTTGAAACGTTTATAAATATGAAAGCAAAAGAAAGAGGCACAAGGCTTCATGCATTTGCAGCAGAATGCATAAATCTGAAACAAAAACTACCGAAGAGTGCAAAGACATTGAACATGTATGTTAATGATGCTATTGGTTTTAGAATGACACCAGAGCAGGTATTATATTATTCGGAGTTTTGTTATGGTACTGCTGATGCTATTAGATTTGATAATAAAGCCTTAAGAATACATGATTTAAAAACTGGTACTACTCCAATACATAAAGAGCAGTTAGAAATATATGCAGCACTTTTTTGTTTAGAGTATCATATAAAACCATCAGACATTTTTATGGAATTGAGAGTATATCAGAATAATGAAATCAATGTATGGAACCCGGACCAAGAAATTATATTTCCAATAATGGATAAAATTCAACACTATGATAAAATATTAAAACAGCTATCAAAGGAGGAATAAAATGCCTGCAATTATTGATGAAGATTTTATCGATACTTCAGAAGAATTTTATAGTGGCAACAATTATATTTCACATGTTGGTGTTTCAATATTAAATGGCGCTCCTGGTGTTGGATCTGGAAGATACCAATTAGGATCAGGAGAAAATCCTTATCAGCATAATGGTTGGTTAGTTGGAAAATTCAGAGAATATAGAGAAGCAGGATTATCAGATGAACAAATAGCAAACAAAATTATATATAGAGGAAAAGAATTACCCGTCTCAAAAATGAGATCATTAAACTCTATACTTAAAAGCGAATATAGAAGAATTGAAATAGCAGCTATAAAAAAATTACAGAATGAAGGAAAATCATTAAATGAAATAGCTGACATTTTAGGATACAAAAATGGATCTGTTGTAAAATCTATTATGAATCCTGTAACTCAAGCTAGACTAGAAGCAGCAGAAGAAACATATAAATTCCTTAAAAGTCAAGTAGATGAAAAAGGATATGTAAAAATAAATGCAGCCGATGTTTATGATATTGCCGAAGAGGTAACTAAAAGAGCAGATTCTAGCATAGCAGCAAATCTTGGTATATCAGAAGAAAGATTAAACCAGGCAATTATATTATTGGAAGATGATGGGTATAAAATTTATACAGTTGATGTACCGCAGGTTAATAGAAAAGGACAATATACAAAAATAAGAACTTTATGCAAACCAGACTCAACTTATTATGATGCTGTAAGAAATAGAGACAATATACAAAGTGTCACTGATTACCAGGCAATAACAGATCCTGAAACAGGAAAATTAGCATTTGTTGGAATGCAAAAACCATCTAGTTTAAATTCTTCTAGAATTGCAGTAAAATACAAAGAAGATGGTGGTGCATTAAAAGATGGATTAATAGAAATTCGTCCAGGTGTTGAAGATTTAAATATGGGAGATGGCATTAATTACTGCCAGGTAAGAATATTAGTTGATGGTACACATTATATTAAGGGAATGGCAATATATTCAAATAATCTTCCGGATGGCGTTGATCTTTTAGTAAACAGTAATAAGAGTGAAGGAACACCATTATGTGGACCTAAAAACAATTCAGTTTTAAAGCCTATAAAAATAGATTCACCAGATCAAGTAAATCCATTTGGAGCATCTATAAAACCTAATTCAATAAATGAAGAGGGACTTATAGTTGGCGGTCAGAGTGAATATATAGATTCTAAAACTGGTGAAAAGAAACTTTCTGTAATAAATAAAAGAGCAGAAGAAGGAGATTGGAATTCTTGGGATAAAAATATAGCATCACAATTTCTTGCAAAACAAAATACAAATCTAGTTGCTAGACAGTTGAATATATCAATTAATGACAAAATAAATGAATACAATGAAATAATGAGTTTAACAAATCCAACTGTTAAAAAAGAATTGCTTTTGGAATATGCAGATTTATGTGATGCGACAGCTGTAAATTTAAAAGCAGCAGCATTACCTGGACAAAGCTGGAAAGTTATATTACCGACAACCAATCTTTCAGATGATGAAATATATGCACCACAATATGAAAATGGATCAAAAGTTGCTCTTGTAAGATATCCACATGGTGGAACATTTGAAATTCCTATACTTACCGTAAATAATAGTAAGAAAATGAGAGAAGAATTTGGAAATGATACAACTGATATGGTAGCAATTACTAAAAAATCAGCTGA
>Ga0326513_10001552_pt1 | contig 17785 bp, 26 predicted proteins | sample 2_2465_0518_D_FD_203654 | JGI IMG/M metagenome (GOLD analysis project Ga0326513, IMG submission 203654) | Bovine rumen microbial communities from UC Davis, California, United States - 2_2465_0518 | ecosystem: Host-associated > Mammals > Digestive system > Stomach > Rumen | place: USA... | reverse complement strand
CTTCCGGCCATTCTTTAACAGTCCCTTTTCCAGGCTGACAGAATAGGCTTCGTCGTAATCGCAATTATCATACCGTCTATGTTCTGCCATCCTTCCTGTACCCCTGTCGCATGTTCTGGATCTCTTAGTATTGTTTTCGTCGTTTAGTTAATACTCATTACAAGGACGATACAGGGCGACCCGCCCCGCCGTTCCGACTCGTGTTCTGTGTCAACACCTTCTAAATCTAGGCTTCCCGTTGACAGTTCCATCAAACATGGATTCCGGCCGCGCCCATATTTTTTTACTTGTTTGGCAATTACGTTTAGATATCTGTTTATAGATAACCAGACGTTCCCCTGTTTCCGTATGTGTCGCCACAGCTATCACCATATATAAATTACCTTTGTAATGTTCATAAATTCCTGGTTTTGCCATTTATTAACTACCTCGCAATGTTCCGACACCAAAGCGGATAACTGCCGCTGCCGTTATCCGCTGTCTGTCAGACTACTATCTTGTAATAGAGTTTCATATCTAAGTCTGCAAATGAATACTGCGGCAATAGCTCAGGGTTCATCGGCGGCATAAGCCCGGCATATTCCCAGTCTTTCCGCCTGATCTCAGGCTCGCAGTATACTTGCTTTACCTGATAACCCCTGAATATATCCGGCATTAAGCCCATAAAGCCGCTGTACATCACCTTGCCGCCGACTTCCAGTTTTGCCAGGGCGCTTCTATCAATAAAGAAGTCCTGCAATGTCCCTACGCTGACTATCGGCGCTTTTTTCTCAGTTCCCTGCATTTCTGCCGCCCTTCCAGTTCTTCGAAGTAGAAATAGATGTGTTTCTTCCTATATTCACGTATAATCCCGAATCTCAGCCCGGCACGGTATCCGGCGTCTTTCTGCATAAGGTCATAATTAATGCCCATCACCAGCGCGCGGAACTCTTCAACAGTCCGATCTGCTTTCAGGGCGTTGCACGGACCGCAGCAACATACCCTATTCTGGGATGTATCCGGCCCGCCGCGGCTGATCGGGATCTTATGGTCTGCCGTTACTTCTGAGAAACCTATCTTGATTCCACAATAGGCACACCTTCGGTTCATGCGTTCCCACAGGTCTTTACGTTCCGCTGCCGTCAGTCTGTGCCGTACTATCTTCATGTTTCTTCGACCTTTTCTGCATATTCGACATTTTCTACGTTTGTGCAAAATAGAAATCCGTATTTTTCTTTCGGTTTCCATACATCTAATTTCCCGTTTTTGTCGTACTCGAAATTTATATCATTCCATGGGAATGTCTTTACTTCACCGTTTTTTAATACGATTCTCAGAATTTCCATTTTCTACCTTTCCATCTTTGTATCGCTTTAAAACCTTTGCACCGCTATATTCATCTTTGTGCCGCAGTGCGGACAGAAATAATAGTTCCATATATTGCCATCTAAGGGGTTCTTTAAGTTTATGCGGCATCCGCACTTGTTGCATTCCCACATATGGTCTTTAAGTTCCCACTCGCCTTCCTTCGCTTCGGGCTGAATGGGCGGCAGTTCCCTCAAGTCTTTCCGCAACTTAAGGATTTCTTCTGTCAGCTGCATCGGGATATTGTCGAATCTCTTGTCAAGCGCATCAATTGCATCCTGCCTGTTTATGGCGTCCGAGCTGTTCGGAATTTCCGAACAGTTCGGCAACTCACACAACCTCTTTCTATCACGGCTATATGCTTCAAGTTCTCCGTTTTCTACCGATATGTTGTAATCGTCAAATATATCGAGTGCAGCTTGTCTGTCAATCGGATCTACCTGTCCCGCCTTTATTTCTCCCGGATCAATTACGCCCATCTTAACCAGATCTGACTCTTTTATGATCTGCTTATAAATCAGCGGCTTTCCGTCGGCATTGATCAGCGGTGTAAATGTCCCCGCGTTATTATTCCCATTTGATACGGCGTACATTACGCCAGTATCTCTGTCGACCTTGATACTGTATTGAAAGTCATATTCTAAAGTAAAGAACCTGCTTTTATCATCTGAACGTTCCAGCGCTATGATAGCCATGTCCAGCGCTTCGAAAGTCTTTTCCGTTATCTGCGGTTCCCACGCTTCAGGTTCCTGCAGCGCTTTCAGGATCCCGACTGCTTCTTTAATCTCCACTTGTTCACCCCCTGTTCATTCATACATCTGTTCCGCGTCGAATAACTTTTCGATATCAGCCTCATAATCATCTGATACCGGATCATAAAATTCGCAGTTATACTTATCTGTGTTCCTTGCAAGCGGGTGACGACATGTGAAAACGTCGCCAACGCCATTTTCTCCATATACGCATGTATAACACTGTTCGTTACCGTTCATTACCATGATTCTGCCGCCTTTCTTAATTAAGGTAGATATTCAGTCCGCGCTGATTGTGGAACGTATCAACTCCCAGTTTCTGCACTGTCCTGCACATAAGGTCCGGCCGCTGCCATAACCCTGCCATTTCACCGATATATGCCGGTATCCAGTTCGATACTGCCGGGATAGCGACCGCGATAAAAGCGCCCGTTTCAATCAGTGCCGTCAGATCCTGCAGAGTTATTTCTTTTCCTTTTGTATTTGTGTTCTCTTTTTCCATCTTTTTCTAATGCCAGATATTTAAGCTTTACCACGGCCGCTGCCGTCAGCGTGATTTCAGGGTTTTCAGATCTTAGAGACTGCAATGCCCCGTATTCGTCTTTCGGTATACAGTACAGGTTCTCAAGACTGCAGTTCTGTCTATTCCCGTCAAGGAATATAATGTTATGCTCCGGCGGTATCGGTCCGTTCGCCTCTTGCCATACCAGCTTATGCAAGAATTCCCAGTAGTTCGGCTCTGCGATCTTAACTTTAATGTATCCGTCGAATGTAAAAACCTGCGCGCCGACTTCCATATGGTTATGTGGCATCTGTCCTTTTTTGAACCATCCTTTTTCACTGCCGGGTATCCTCGTACCTTTTGGTATCTTGAAACGCCGCCCGGTCGCCCTGAATGTACCGTCAACGCCCGACGACATATGCCGATTTTTCTTGTACGACCTCAGCTGTGACGGTTTATAATCCGTTCCGAACTCTTTGTTAAGCATGTCCGTCAGATCTGCCGTCAATATGCCTTTATAATGTTCTGCTATGAAATCCTGTTCAGCCTTTGTGAATAAGATAGAATATCCCATCGGCAAACCATGTTTGCAGCCGTTCTTTAATCCCAGGTGCTTGCAATGTTCCGCTATCTGCTTTACTGTCAGGTTCCGGCCGAACTTCTCGTTTACCTTTGCCGTCACTTCTTTAAATGGTGTCCCCGGCACGATCTGGCGGAGATAGTCGTCTATCTCCGCGCTGTACTTTGTCATTTTCATGTCAGTTCACCTTTTTGAACCCGGCTTTCTTTGTCTCTTTGTCTTCAATGCCTATCGGTATCGGGGAACTGACGCCGTATTCTTTCGCGAACTGCGCGGCCTTCAGCTGTACAGATGCGTTCTTTACTATGACTTCCCCCAGCTTCGCAATCGTGAGCGCCTTTGTCGTCGCTGTTTTCAGCGCTTCGCCCTGCAGTTCGTCACTTGCCTGCAGATTCTCTATCTCTTCAAACAGATAGTTATTCAAATCCGCCATTGTGTTTCTCATTTAATATGTCCGTCCTTTCCGCCGGGCGCCGATCGACGCCCGGCACGTCTTTATAAAGGGGTAGAAGAGTGAAAAAGTGTGAGTATGTCTTAAATCAGTATGGCCGTAATCCCGCGTTCAAATGGAACCACGCAATTCACGTCCATGTCGGCAAATTCTGCCAGGTCTGCAGCGTCGCCGTATGTGCTGTCATAGACTGCCGCCCGTTCCATGTCTGTAAAAGACTGATCGCCGTCATTGTCGGCCCTGGCAATAAAGTATTCAGTGTCAGCATGTAAAATGCCGATCGCGTCCGATACTTTCATGTTTTATGATCTCCCTCGTATATCTTGTGCGTACCGTCAAGCAACTGTATCTCGTCGTCGCTCATTTTGTAGCCCATGGCCTTTAATACTTCGTACATGAACGCGAACTTAGTATCATGCTGCCATTTTCTTTCATGCGTTACCGTCGGCAGGTCGCTGTAACTTTCAAGTCCCAGATACAGCAGGTCTTCTAACGTCCGCTGCGGGTGTATCGCAAGCTTCTGTGCAATAAAGCTGTAGGTCGCTTCGTTCCCGTCTTTCAGTCCGTATAATTCAATCATGGCGGGCTTGTATAAGTTGTAATAGAAGCGTTCGCCATTATTGCCACTGAGTTCATACCGTATCATTGACATTCCAACGTACTTGAACAGCTCCATTTTCATTGGTTTTCTTGCTGTCGTTGATCGCATGAAATCCATGCGGCACGCTTTCAATGTCTTTCCCAGTTCGTCCCGTTCCGCCTGCCAGCGCTGCTGGTCTTCGACGGCTGCTTTCTGCTTTGCGCGTTCCGCGTCCATTATGTCGGTGTCCGGGTCCGCGTCTGCTTTCCTTTTATAGAGATATATCAGTTCGTCGTTTGCTTTTTTATAGACATATTCGCCCGGCGCTGCCGTTTCCGGGATTTTAATAGCGTTATCAAATCCCGCATACCATGATGTTTCGAACTCGTATTTTTTCAGATCGACGTCTTCGACCTGGACCGCTGCCGCGTCCAGCTTTTTCTGCATCTGCTCCATGGCTTTAGCTTTTCTTTCACGCTCTAACGCCCGGTTCAGTTCAACGTCGAAGTTCTTCGTTCCGATATACTGCAATACATTATTTCGCAGTTCGAGATCCTTTATTTTCTCCAGCTTTATAAAATCGAAGATAGTAGCGCCGTTCTCACAAGCCTTTTCGACGCCCTCGCGTTCAAGTTCCTGCATCTTCAGCCTGTGCCTGATCGTCGTCTTTGATAACCCGGTCTTTTCCTTCAGGTCATTTTCTGTCAGTCCCAGATCCAGACACAGCTGCATACCGTCCGATTCTTCAAGCGCCGTCAAGTCCCTGCGCTGCATATTCTCTGTCAGCATGACCGTCTGCTGTTCAGCCTCTGTCATATTCCAGGCTATCGAACAGGGCACTTCACTAAGCCCCGCAAGCTGGGCAGCCTGCAGCCGTCTGTTACCGATAACCACAAAATAATCTTCGTCGCTGTCCGGGTCCGGAACTACTGTCAGATTCTGCATAACGCCATGTTTCTTTATTGAATCCGCCAGTGCGTCTATATCGTCATATCGCTTTCTGACGTTCTTCGGGTGGTTATGCAAATGCTCCATCGGTATCATAAAAAGCCCCTGCGCCTTTTTGTCCTGTTCCGGCACTGGTTCCGGCATGGCTGCCGACCTTTCAATGCCGTTCCATTTCTCTATCGCTTTCCATAACAGCGCATACGGCCCGACTGCAAACCCGCATTCCCGGCACACGATCAGATAGGACCCGCCGTGCTTTTCATCGGTTATTTGCTCAGATCCGCATTCAGGGCAGCATTTAAAGTTTCCCATTTCGTTCCTTTCTATGTCTTAACCGTCCCGGCCTGCCTAATGGCAAGCCGGGCACATTATGCTTAAACCAGTCTTAAACGATCTTAATCCAGTTCAATAGGCTTTCTCAGATATACTTCAGACCAGCCGCCAGGTGCCATCCTGGTGTTGCTCGAGACGCCCACTATTTTCCATACCGGTTTTCCGTCCTGGTATCTTAATATTGTTCCCCAGAACCACTGTGTATCTTTCAGTGAACCATCTTCGTTATATTCGCAGAATTTCGCTGTATATCCTTTTTTCTGATCGCATGTGATAAGCCTTAGCGTCTTTGTCCAACTTCCAGCATAATCTGTGTGGTTGGATATTGTGAACATTCCCGGTCTTGTAAACTGTTCGAGGTACATACCATCTACAGACCTTTCGTCCGTGTTGGTAAAGTGCCACACCTGCTGACTTCCCCACGGATCCGCAGCATTGAACTTCTCCAGCGTGATATAATCCTTGTACTGTTCCCGTTTATCCGGCGTTGCCACCTTCCCGGGGAACTTTACGGATTCAATCACATATTCTTCTCCCGGCACAATCTTGTCGACGTACGCGCCAAGTTCCACATGATACGCTGCCTGCACGGGTGTTACCATTACCGCAATCATGGCAGCTACCGCGCAAAGCGCCACAATCGACCTCTTGAGTTTTTCCAGTCTTGTCATTGGTTACATCTCCTTTTTGATTATTTATTTGTTCCGGCATCCGGGCCGGTAACATCCTCTTTCGGTTCCCACTTGTCACAAGAGAAACATGACCTGCACGGCTCTTTGTCAGACGTCAGTTTTTCATGTCTGCAATCAAAACAAAAATGTTCATCCATCTGTGTGTCCTTTGCATATTCTTTCTTTGAGGTCAAATGACATACCGGATACACGCTATCAGGGTTATATAAACATCCCGTCTTTTTGCATTCCGTGTTCTTTTCCGGGTCACATTCATAAACGCTGCGCTTTGCTTTCATTTCCTTCTCAGTCTCAGCTTTTATTACCTTTTCAATCTCAGCGGCCATTTTCTCCGTGCCTCTTCCATGATCATGTCTTTCGGGACCAGCGACAAAACGAACTGTTCGAACGTCATGTCCTTATACGGCTGCCGCCCTAAAGCGTCCCTGAATTTCCCGGCGTGCTTATGCCGCCGCTTTAATTCTTTCGCCTGGGACGCGTCGAAGTGTATCACGATCAGGATATCCCCGGCCGCTGCCGTCGCTGACACTTTCGGTCTTTTCTTCAGCATGTCACGCCTCCTTATATCCCAAAAAATCGAACAGTGTCGGCGTGTCTCTTTCATTCTCAGCCGACTGCAGATAGCCCACGCCGTCCCGGAAATAATCAGGGTTCAGCTCTATGCCATACCCGCGGCGCTTCATTTTTACGGCCATATACGGTACTGTCATAAGACCGCCGAACGGATCCAAGACAAGATCGCCCTCGTTCGAATACCTGTTAATAATGCGTTCGACTATATCCAACTGGAGCGGGCAGACGTGCATCTGCTGCCGACGTCGGCTCTGTTCCGTGTTCAGCGTCTTCATGCGGTTTATGTCGTCCCAGACTTCCAGATTGTTCCAGCTGGCCGGGGCGACGACTGCAAATGTCGCCGGGAGCTTTCCGCATTCGTCCAGCTTCTTTGCCATTTCCACATGTTCGTGATAGTCATATACGTGCGTCCGGCTGTATTCGCCATATACCCGCTGCAGATCTGTTACCGGGAACTGCATTACCTCAGCTTTCGTGATAAGCCTGTCCCCGCTTGACCTGTAATAACCCCCGGCGTCGATCTGCCACTGTGCGCGGGTATATTCGTCTTTCGACTTCGTTACCGGGACGTCGGCATATGCGGTCGACCTGTCAGACGGCAGTTTGCGGAAAAGCAAGATATATTCGGGGCAGCCTACGCCCATCTTCGACCCATCTTTGCACTGTTCCGTCCATCCTAACCGGTACGTCTGGTTATTCTCTCGCACAACGTCCGTTAATACCGTTATCATGCCGAAATACTGGAACCCGTGTTTTATGAAGTTGCGGGTTGTATCCATATGGAACGGCTCGACAGTCGGCATACCCGTGCCCGTAGCGTTCCCGAAAAGAATTCTGTCCTTTACATGGATCGCCGCAACGCGTCCCGGCCGCAGGATCCGGTACAGCTCCGGCGTTAAGAAGTCCATCTGTTTAAAGAATTCTTCGTCGTTCCGGTTATGCCCGAAGTCGTTATAATTCGCGCTGTACTCGTAATGATTCCCGAACGGTATAGATGTATGTATCAGATCTACGCTGTTCGATTCCAGCCGCCGTGTCTCTTCGACGCAATCATCATTTACAGCCGTGTAGAATTTGCCTGTTACCTTCACCGTATCAACTCCCATCTTTCTTTCCAGGCGTCGTGTCCTTACCGCATTACTAAGCCCATACTTCTTTACGATCTCGATCATGCGGCCTACCATATAGTCGTGGTTTTCCCACTTTTTAAGCAGCGCCTCTTTGATCGCCCGCTCAGATTCCATATAGATAATGTCGATAACGACACGCTCAGTCTGCAGAAACCTGTAACAGCGATGTATCGCCTGGATGAAATCGTTGAACTCATAGTCAATGCCTAAGAATATCTCTCTGTGGCAGTGTTTCTGGAAATTGCACCCGCTGCCGCTCAGTGACTTCTTTGTGGCAAATAATCGTGTCCGACCTTCTGAGAAATCAATCACGCGCTTTTCGCGTATCTCGTAATCCTGGGACCCGTAAATGTCCACAACTCCCGGCAGTGCCTTTTTAATTGCGGCGCGTTCCTTTTCGAGATCGTGCCATAATATAAAATGATCATCCGGGGACGCTTCGACGATCCGCCGCATTTCAGCCACACGCGCGTCTATGCTCTTGTTCTTAACGTGCGACGCTTCTTTAAGGCCTTTGGCCGCTTCTTCGAATAAGACCATCTGGCCGTCTTTCTCTGTCGTCCCGTCGCAGTAGTCTACCGGCAGTTCGTGCCACCTGACGTCAAGATCCGGCAGCACGTAGCCGTCGTCTGAGTATGCCGGGTCGATATCCGAAGGTTTGGTTATGAATAGTGCCCATGACGATAGCCATAGCCAGAATTCATCTTCCATGTTCGGGTACAGCGTCAGATTGTTAGCCTTTGTAGAATCCCGCTGGAAAAACCTTGTCAGCGCCTGCCCCGTGTCCATGATCTCCAGATATCCGGCGTAATGTATCAGTTCCTTGTACTTGTTCGGGGACGGGGTAGCAGTAGCGACCATTTTATATGGCACGCCCTTGAACTTATCTAAGAACGTCTGGTATGTCTTCGATCCGAACGACCTTAAAACGCTAGCCTCGTCAAGTGACGTCGCCGTGAAGTATGCCGGGTCTATGTCGCCGTCCCGGACGCGCTCATAATTTGTAATAAGGATCTGATCATCGCACGCCCTGACCTCTTCCATAGTCCGAACATACTTAGGGGCGGGATATCCTAACAGCTTTTCCGCGTCGTGCGTGAATTCCTGTCTAACGCCCAACGGGCAGACAAGCAGCGCCCGCGCCGCCTGTCCTTCGTGTTTAATGACCTGGTGCAGAAACTCCAGTTCCTGCACGGTCTTTCCAAGTCCGAAGGATTCGAACAGCGCCCGCTTGCCGCCCTTGAGCGCCCATCTTACGGCGTCCTTCTGGTGCGGCATAAGTGCCGGGTTCAGATCCTGCTTAGATACCTCGAAACCGCTGTCCATTGCCAGTTCGATCTTAGTTTCAAGGAACTGCCGGTATGTCATTTCACCACTCATAAATCATATCCCCGGCCATCTTGTCGATCCTGTCGCCCGCTGCCACGTCGGATTTAATCAGGTATTCAATGAAATACTGCAGCCCTTCGGCGTCGTCCGTGAATTCTCCCATGCTGATAAGCACTCTTTCATAGCAGTTCTTTTCACCGCACGCGTGCGCTTCTGCATAATCCGCCAGCGCGTTACATGTCTCCGGCGTCAGCCATTTAGACAGCTTTTCTATAAAATCATTTCTTGTTATCATTTCCTTTAGCCTTTCTGATATATGACCTTTTTCCCCTTGCCGATCGCATAACCCAGTTCGCGGTTAGCACCCGCCGAACGTTCCCAGCCGTCAATCATGTATATTTCGTCTGCGTCGTCGATCAGGGCAAATGCAATCTTCATGTACGTTTCATATTCAAGCTGTGTCGTCAGATTCTTTGTCATTTCGACAAGGTCCAGCACGTCTTTGCCCATAAGCTTCAACTTCTCATGCGCTTTCATGAATATCAGGTCGTAATCTTTAACGCCTGTGATCGGACCTGAAATATATACCTTGCTCACGCTATACCTCTCTTTCCGTAGATCTTGCGGCGGCGCGTCCGCGTTACCGTGGCAGCCTCATTACGCCGCACCCTGTTATAGTGTTCGATCCAGCCCGGCAGCTTGTCGACGTATACGTACCACTTGCCGCCGCCCGGCGTCTTATAGCCGGGAAATGTTTCATCCTGCACATATACTTTCAGTGCCGCCCTGGAATATCCCATTTTTACCAGCTCTGATATGCTTGCTACTTTTTCCGGCATTTCTCTAAGCCTCCTTTCCTATAAGGTGAAACAGGGCGGCAGGATTCGAACCTGCGATCTACGTAAAAACCGACCGAAAAACCGTATGCTCTGACCGCTGAGCTACGCCCCGAAAAAGTCGGCGGGGTCGCTGATGGGGTATGGCACCCCGCCGACTGCACACATTTCCTGATTTGGCTTTTTGTTTTTAGGTAACTACTAATCCTGATTTTTTCAGGTGATACTATGCTTTGATTTCAATTTCTTTCGATAGCTTTTACCCCCTTCCCTTTTTGGTTATATGTTCCGCTGCCGCCGTATTCCCTCGTGAAAATTTATAAAATTGTAATTTGAATGTATTTAGAATATGTTTTAGGCATTTCCGGCGGCAGTGATCATATCTTTGTCATGCTGTTGCGCTTTTCTTTTCTTCACGGTCCGGCGGCATGACTACAAACGCCATGATCTCGCCGACGTCCAAAAGTCTGTCCTGGTCTTTTTCTTCCAGGTGGTCAAAAATAGTCAGTAGCTTTTCTCTTTTCTCTTTTGTCTGTTCTGACATGTTCGCCTTTCCTTTCCCGCTGCCCGCCCGCGCCTACGGGCGGGGCGTATTTTAGAGATTAACTAATGCTGTGCTGTCCAGCTTGTACCTGCGCTGACTTTTCGCCAGCTTTATGAAATCCCCCGCCGTCATTGGCGGCAGGTCTTCACCGTTATTAAGTCTCGCGTCTACCGCGTCGATCAGATCTTCAAGCCTTATGAATTCCCCGTCCCCGGTGATGTCCATCTGCAGAAACTCTGCCCATGCTTTTTTATTTCCCGATTTGTTGCTGTAGATGCATTCGCCATCATTTGAGCAAAACCCGTCTTTGACTTTCGGGCAGCGTTCGCCGCACCACTTCACTACCAGGTCTATGTCTACGTCCCGCAAATAGTGCGCGATCTCCGCGGCGCTCATTTCTTTCAGCTTGTCTATTACCTTCATTTATTCACCTTGCCCTGAACGTACATGTTATACATATAGTTCGAACCGTCTTTTTTCGATCTGGAATTCATGGCAGCTGTGTTCCTGTCCGGCCGTTCCAGTTCGTAAATAGCATGTCTCAGCGCGTCCGCGAATCCTGGCACATACATGCTGTTTTCCAGATACTTGTCTAACCCGCGCCGAAGAGTCTTTGCGCATTCGTGATCTGTCATAAATCCCTACCTTTCAATCGTTCACTTTGTCGACGTGACACTGCATAACGTCTTCTATATAATCGAGCGCGTCATATGCTTCTCTGTCCGTTATCCAGTCGCCTGCAAATGGTTTAGCGCCGATCTTGCTTTTACAGAACCTCAGCCCGGCAACTCCGTTACCGTTGCCCCGGATAATTCCACATACCCATCCATGGCCATTGACATACAGTTTCATTTCTTCACCATCCCATGCGGTCGTCTTCGTCGCTCCCGGCTTTAAATATCGGGAACAAGACGACCGCTGCCAAAAACGCAATCGCTAATGCTTTCATAGATCGCACCTTTTACCATTCATCAATCATGTCTTCTGCCATGACCGCCACAGCGTCGTCGTTATCCAGCTGCCCCGCCATGTATTCCAGATACTCGTAAAGCCCTGACGCGTCGCCGGTATGTTCGCCCATTTCCATGAGCGCCTGTTCATATGCTGTAACTTCGCCCAGGTCTACATATCCATGTTCGACGCCTGCGGCCAGCTTCTCGATCGTGCCCGGTGTCAGCCAGTCGGACAGCTTCTCTACAAACATTTCTCTAGTGATCATTTCTTCTACCTCTCTTTAATAGATATGGAATTCAGCAATGGAACGCTCCAGAATCTCAGCGACCTTTGTTTCAAATGCGAATCGCTTTTCGTCGATAATGCCAAGTCCGAAATCTACGTGACTATCAATTACGTATTTAGTCAGTAGATTGTCTAACTTAGATTTCATTTTCGCGGACCCGCTCATGTAGATAACTACGTTCGTGTCGTCCTCTTCGACGTATCGCGCCGCGTCGATCTTTGCCGCTCTGAAGATCTCTTTTGCAGTTCGCTTTGCCATTGTGTGTTTCCTTTTCTGTTTGATTTAATAACATAGTAGTTTGATTTTATAACATTGTCAATACTAAAGTTTGATTTTATAACTTTTTTATTGAATGTTAATTCTTTTCGTGCTATTCTCAATTCAGAAAGGGGGTGATAGATTGACAGAAGGTGAACGCATAAGATATTTAAGAAAAGAAGTGCTTCACTTGACGCTCGAAAAGTTCGGCGCGCGTTTAGGCGTCCGAAAAAGTGTTTTAAGTACCATTGAGAATGGAAAGAGCGGCGTTACCGATCAAATGAGACTTGCTATTTGTAACGCTTATGATGTAAGTGAAGAATGGTTGCGTACCGGCACAGGTCCAATGATTGAACCTGCAGACGCGGACGACGAACTCGCCGCTCAGATCGCTAAGTTATTTCATTATCGGCCTGAGTCTTTTAGACGGCGGCTCTTTAACATGCTCGACGCTATGCCAGACGAACTACTGGACAGACTAGAAGCGTACGCGGTCAAATATTTACTTCCGGCGGCAGAAAACGACATAAAAAAAGCTGACGGGAACGAATTCCCGCCAGCGTCTGAGGGGATCGAACCCCCGTCAGTTTCCGAGGATACCACAAATAATTAGGTATACCCGGCGGAGCTGTTTTTCTGTTAACTGGTCTAACAGCTCCACAATCAGTTTTTTGTAGTCCACATTCTCGCCTCTCTTTCGTCCGCGATTTTGTAACCACTTATAACATATGAACATTTGTTCTTTTTGTCAAGACGAAATTATGTTACAATAAGCGCGGAACAAAAAAGCCCGGCAGACGCTGCAACGCCTGCCGGGGCCTCGAATGGGTATGTACTATAATACACACCAGACACGACATGGTAATTATAGCACATACCCTTTGTTTTATTCACTCTTTTTTAACAGGGGGTATGTATTTTTATGGCTAAATATAAGAAGCGTGCCGACGGCCGCAAAGAAGGTACTATAAAGATAGACGGCAAAAGATATCATGTATATGGATATACTGACGCTGAGATAAACCGGCAGAAAGAAGCGCTCTTAGCTGCCGCGCATGACGGATCTCTTTATATCGACAAGGTAACGACGTTCGAAGAATGGGCGCTGCGCTGGCAGGGCATACGTCCCAATCTTGAGACGAAAACAGTAGAAATGTACGAGTGGGCGGTAAATAAGCTTATCCCGCTGTTAGGTTCCCGCCCGATCGCGGACATAAAACCGTCTGACATACAGATTGCGCTGAACGCCTACGACGGCCATGCCCGGACCCAGCAGATACTTTTACTTACCATGTCCCAGATATTCACGGCGGCAGTAAACGACGAGCTGATAATTAAGAATCCGTGCGACAAGGTGCCGAAGGTGAATTATAAAGCGCCCGAAAAGCGCCCGCTGACTGATATAGAAAAAAAGGCGGTCATGACCGCCGAACTGGATCTGCCCGAACGCGCCTATATATCCATCCTGTATTACTGCGGACTACGCCGCGGTGAATGTCTCGCGCTTTCTGTCCACGATATCGACAGAAAGAAGTGGATGCTCAATGTAAAGAATGCCCTGGTATTCCGAAAAGACGGCAGTTCCTATATTAAGAATATGCCGAAGACTTCCGCCGGGTTCAGGTCAATTCCAATCCCGCCGCCGCTCAAAAAAATATTATCGGTGTATCTGGACACCCTGACATTAGCTAATCCGTACCTGTTCACCCAGCAAAAGACCGGCAGGCTGCATACGAAAAGCAGCTATACCAAAATGACCGCCCGGATCCGGTTAGCCCTGAACGCCGCGGCGGGCGGACTGAACAGGGTAAACCCGGTCACGCACCGGCGGGAGATAGCTATTAACATGATAGACGGCCTGACCGACCATACTTTCAGGCATAACTATGCAACGCGCCTGCACGCCGCCGGGGTCCCGGTCAAATCCGCGCAGTATCTCTTAGGGCATGAATCTGTCGAAACGACTTTGAAAATTTATACCCATCTTGACCGTGGCAGCATATCACATGACATGATCGACGGGATATTTGACGACACAAGCGACGACACGGCCGCTGTAAAAACCTCATGACGACCGATTGACGACGCCCATTTAAACCTATTTTGACCTATTTTAACCAATTACCCAAAACACGAAAAAACCGCGGAACTATCAGCAATTCTGATAAATCCGCGGTTTTCTTAGTCCTGCGCCTCCGGGGACTCGAACCCCGGACACCCTGATTAAGAGTCAGATTCTTTTATTGATAAAATCAACAAAAATCGAACAGCTGACGACACATTGACGACCGACCTTAAAAAATCAATCAATCGAGATAAGATCTGCAAATACTTTTCCGAACGCCTGCGAATCGTTCTTGCCATCCGTGCCCAGCTCGACACCCGCTGCCCGGCGCGTGTTCTGATAGCGGTTAATCGCGGCAACTGTACCGCGTCCGCACTCCCAGTCCAGACCGCCGCTGTAATAACCGCGCGCTGTCATGATTTCCTGCAACAGCAGCACGGACGTGCTTTTAACTGCATAAGATACTTTATAGACATAGAAGTATCCCTCATCATCCTGCGGCAGTGCCAACAGATCCGCCCACATGCGCGGACCGCATACGCCGTCATTATGGCCATCCGTGCCAAGTTCGACGCCCGCTGCCCGGCGGCGTGTCTGATAGTCATTGATCGCGGCGACCGTGCCGTTTCCACATTTCCAGTCCAGCGGCCCGTTATACAGCCCACGCGCCTTTAAGATCTCCTGAAGCAGTAAGACGCTGGCGCTTGCGCTGCCAAAACTGACGGCGGCAGGGCGGAACTTATAACACCATCCGTCTTCGACCTTCGGCGTTTTCCCGGCAGTCTCTTCTTTCGTCCCGACGTACAGCGGGCGGCCATATCCGGCAATAGCGCTGTCGCGCCTGTCATAATCTTTACACCTTACGCAGCCTCCGTTCGCAACTACTCCCGGCGCGCTTGACGTGTTGCCCTCGATCGTGTATACCCGGTCAGCTGTCACGGCCGTGACAATGCCTGTATGCTTGATTCTGTACGTGTTCTCATTTTCATACGATACATAGCCCTGAAAGAATATCTGGTCGCCCGGTTTCGGCTCCCCGGTCCTGCTTATCCACCTGCCAGCGGCTTTATACCGTGCCGCGCTGTCCGGCGTATAAGCAGAATATCCGTTAAGGCTTTCCGCCGCTTCTTCGACGCCTGCGACCGTAGCGTGGATAAAATCATTGAACGCGTCGCACCATGCCTGACCCTGCAGCCCTGACAAACAGCCCGATCTTTCAAGCCATCTCCAGAACCATGTAATATTAGCACTTCCCGGATTCCACGTTTTAGATCTCAGCTGTGCGTCTGTCCCGGATCCTGCTTTTTCCAGGTATCCTTCCCATTTCTTAGCCTCAGCGATAACCGCTGCCGCTGTATATTCTGCCATGCTGTCGCCCTCTGTCTCTTCTTCGATATATTTCTTTACATAGTCCAGACAATACGTATGCCTGTCTTTATAGTAAAGTGTGTCGCCCGCCTGATTCTCGCTGCTGTGGTCCGCCTGATCCATTTTCAGGGATCTGTCCACGGCTTCGACCGTCTGACTATCCAGGCGCCCGAATATCCTTTTAGCGCCTGACAGTCCGGCCAGATGCTCGATTTCCACCCAGAGCGCCTGCAGCTGTGTCTTTTCGATTCCGAACGCTGCCGCGTGTTTCAGGTATTCCGGCAGCTTAATATCACAAAAATACTTTATCTGCGACTGTATGCCACCGTCTGTCGTAATGATAGCTATGATCTGCCGTTTCTGTGCTGCCGTTGCGTCCCAGCATTCCGCATACCAGTCTTTTTTCAGTTCCGCTTCGATCCCGGTCGAATCTATCGCCCTGAAGACGTCCGGGTAGTCTCTGAGAATGATTTTCAAAAGATCCCGTGCTTCATTGCTCCCACCGCCAAATTGGAATGCTCCAATTGTAATTGTTTTTTCTCTCTCAGAAATGGTAAATGGAGCTGTATAACAGCCCCAATTATTACCAGATTCAACCTGCGCGATCATCGCCGCTACATGTTCCTGGTTCTTTTTATTCATGAAGTTACCCCGCTGCCGGATCCGGTTTTATCGACGTTATCTTTCAGTGACGCTATATACTTTGTCAGCCATTCGGGGACCGGCGCGCCCATGCGCCCGGCGTTCTCGCATATCGAGATCGCTTCATTGATAATGAACCAGATAATAACTAAAAGTCCGAATGCGGTCACTTCTACCGGGCGGTCCATTGCGGCCGTGAAAATAGTAATAATGTAATCGACCGCAAATGCCACGAAGACGACGCATATATAGCCCAGCTTTTTAATAATGCCGTTTAAGCCCTTCTGCGAACTCCAGCCGTACTTAGAATCGCCCGGATGCTCCAGCGCTTCTTTCTTGCTTGCCAGCATACCGCTGATATAGTCCAGCAGCATGAGACCGGCAAAGATTGTCATGAGCGGCAGAAAAACGCCCAACTTGTCATAAAGCATAGCTATAACACCTGTAAGAATTGCCTGAATAAAATAATACGTTTCTTTCATTGGTCCATACCTCCTAAATATGGATACTATATTATTTTCCCGGCAAATTCTGCTTCACTTCAAATAAGTTTGATAATCCCTGCTAACCTTAGACCGCGCCATGTGTACGTATCTCATTGTGGTTTCGATCCGTGAATGTCCAAGCAACGACTGCACGCTTTCGATCGGCATACCTCTTTCTATTGCCGCTGATGCCACGGTGTGCCTGCATCCATGCGGTATCAGATTCTCAATGCCTGCTTTGTTCCCGTACTTCTTTAGGCACCGTTCTACCGCTCCGCGGCTGATCGGCTTGTGCGGTTTTCTACGTGTCACGAACAGCGCCGTGCATTCGTCTGTCCTGGTCTTCAGATACTCTTTCAAAGAATATTCTGCCCGGCCGTTAAAATATACCGTCCGCCATTTGCCGCCCTTGCCATAAACGACAGCTGACCTTTCCTTGAAATCAATATCTGTCCTTTTCAGCCCGGTACACTCAGATACTCTTATCCCCGACGACAACAGCAGGTCTATTATTGCCATGTCTCTTTTATTATCAATTTGGGCGCGTATCTCCTCGATCTGAACGTCTTTATATGGTTCCCGCGGCTTTGCATTATCCTTTTCGCGCTTGATCCTGAGCGACGGATTCTTTTCTATATATTCTTCCTCTGTCAGCCATGCAAAGAAACTTTTTATTATGCTCTTTCGCTGGTTCAATGTCGCCGCGGCCAGCGGGTGCCCGTTCCGTCGGTTCAGGTCGGCCAGGTACAGCCTTATATGATTTACCGTTATCTTTTCCAGCGGCATTTGCAGATATTGCAGCATGTCTGTTATGCACATTCTGTACTGTTCAGCTGATGCCGCCGACATTTTTCCGTCCTGTTCTTTCGCGGCCATAAAGATGTAAAACGCCTGCGGGATCTGATAACATCCGGTTATAATTTCCGTCGTCGCAGGTGTGATATTGTAGCCCATTACATACGTTTCCAGCAGATCGCGGACCGCTGCCGCGTCTTTCGGTGTAAGTACGCTTTGCGCTTTTTGCATGAATCCATCTACAAAACTAGACATAAAAACACCCCCTAATCTGTAATGAAATACACTTGCAGACTAGAGGATGTAATGTTACAATTTCCCTAGCCTACATGGTTAGG
>Ga0326513_10001551_pt1 | contig 17791 bp, 22 predicted proteins | sample 2_2465_0518_D_FD_203654 | JGI IMG/M metagenome (GOLD analysis project Ga0326513, IMG submission 203654) | Bovine rumen microbial communities from UC Davis, California, United States - 2_2465_0518 | ecosystem: Host-associated > Mammals > Digestive system > Stomach > Rumen | place: USA... | reverse complement strand
GTTGCTGACAAGAAGGCGGCGAAGGACAAGGCTCTTGCAAGCCTCGGCTACACGAAGGCGTCTGACAACACGACCGCCGTGCGCAAGGGCGGCTCGAAGAATAACAACTTCCTGAAATTCAATCCGTAAGGAGCAGATCATGGCGAACGGCTTGACAAACTCTATCAATCAGTTCAACAAGAAGAAGCAAGAGGAGACGGCGGCGCGGCAGGCGGCCGCCTCTTCTTCGCTTGTACAGCTCGTCAACCAGAACGCGCAGGCGAACGAAAACAACTTCGCAACGGCCACCCTCACGACGAGCTCCGGGAAGCAGTATACCCTCGACCGGAATCAGTTCGACTGGATCAGGAACCGCTACCGGAACGACTGGGCAGACACGTACGGCTATGATGAAGCGGACCAGCGTGCCAAGGCGGCCGGCCAGATGAGCGCCAAAGTGTACTCGTCCTATAACAAGAAAAGCGCTCTCGACAACGAGCTCCGCAATCTCGGCCTACCCTCGGAGAAGAACCTGGACAAGTACCTGGGCCAGTACGCCAAGTGGCACACGGGCGGCATCGCCGATGTGTTCGGTGACAGCGTGAGCCCGGCCGCCTGGACGAAGATGAAGGAGCTGTACAAGCAGGACTGGACATACGATACCACGGCCGAGGATCAGGCGCGGAAGGCCAGAGGCCTCATGCCCAGCGCCCTCGAAGCCAAGTATGACGACACGGAGATCGACGATCAGCTCAAGGCGAGCGGCCTCCCGTCCATGAAAGAGGCGAGCAAGTATTTCGGCCAGTACAACAACTATGTTGGCATCGACAGCCTGTACAAAAACGTGGCCCGGGACTGGACCAATCTGCGCTTGCAGGGAATCAAGAACGACGGGAAAGAGTACCCGAACGAGGACGGGACCGTCGCGAAGACAGGCGCGGAGTGGTATGCGGACGCTTTCTTCGACGAGCTCATGCGGCAGGAGAACGGCAAGGACGTGTACGGGGAGATCAAGCCCCTGTTCAAGAACCGGGCCAGCACGTCATCCGAGGTTGACCCGAGCAAGGACTATGTGACGGAGCGGGGCAAGCTCGTGACCGCCTGGAACAAGGCGGACGCGCTGGACAGCGACTACGCGAAGTACAACGCTTTCTCCTACGACGACTTCGACGCCCACTACCAGGACTACTATGACCGGTATATAAAGGACGCGCAGCTCACGAACGGGCAGACCGTGGAGAAGGCCTTGTCCGTGCTCGCCCGGCAGGAAGATGAACAGGCGGAGAAAGAGTTCTACACGGTGCCTGGCAAAAAGGACGTGGAGGATTTCGTGTTCCGGTACAACGCGGACTACCCTGACGCCACGCCGGAGAAGATGTTCACGGACATGTACGAGCACGGCCTGTCCGACAAGCTCGTAAACCAGGCGAAGAAGATTTTGCAGGATCAGCCCGGTGCTGACAAGAAGGCCATCGCGAACGCCTATTCGGCGGCTAAGGTGAGCAGCGGAGAACTGCAAAAGCAGCAGGAGGCTATCTGGGACACCATCAACGCGGACCCTCACGATGTACCCGTTGGCGTCAACGAAGAAAAAGAGAACAACGCCAAGCGTGTGCGTGCAGACGCCAAGTCCCTTCGCTCATACATCGACAACGCCATAAAAGCAGGCGCCGATGACGAGACCGTACAGCTTGCCACCGAGGCCATCGAAAAGACGATTGGCCGCTACATGGACCCCGACGAGGGAACCATCTCTCCTGACGACGTAATCAACATCCTCAACGGGATCAGCGAGCAGCCGTGGAACAACGCCACGGCCATGCGCCTGGCCCTGGAGGATTACGGCTTCGGCGAGAACGGGGAGCTGACCGGCCCGGCCGCTGATCTGACCGCCGGCTGGGACGCACGCGACATCCGCAAGGTTGTGAACTCCATCGGCTCCGTCCGCTACAATGGCATTGAGCTGAGCGACGAGACCCTGGAGCGGCTGAACAACAGCATGAACTCCGAGATCAGCGACGACGAGGCGTATTACAGCCGAGGCGCGAACGGCCAGCTTGACTACGAGCGCTTCATGCACGCCATCGACTGGGCCAACGAGCAGATTCAGACCGGCGCCATGAACGAGTTCGACGCCTACAACATCCTGGCGGCCGAGGGCTTCCAGGACGAGATGGAGGCGTACATGCAGGACGACTGGCACAAGGCCCTGTTCGCCCATGAGCGTGTGAAGGAAGCCTACGAAGCCGCCGGCGGAGATCAGCTTGCGTGGTATGAGGGCCTCACCGACGAGGAGAAGTACCAGCACGGGCTTGACATTTGGAGCCAGCTCCCCGATGAGGAGAAGGCGAAAACATTCCAGGACTACGACTGGAAGTATGATCCGGCCGTGTACAGGACTGGCGGCCAGGCGTGGGCGCAGCAGTTCGCAGCGATCGTCCCGGAATTTGCCACGAGCCTTGTCTCCGGTGCCGTTAAGCTCGCCGACATGGTGGATGCCAACCTGACCGGGCGTGAGGAGCTGTGGGACATCACGCAGGACCTGATGGGCGTGGAAAACAAGCTGGCCAGCTATGGTGCGGTAAACGACAGCCTGGGCAACAGCGCTCAGCTCGCGAGCACCGCCGCTGACGCGGTGCAGGAAGTCGCCCGGATGTACCTGTTCGGCACCATCGGCGGAACCATTGGCCACGGCACGAAGCTCGGGCAGGCGCTTGCGGAGACGGCTGGGAACGATGCGGCAAAGTGGGGCGTCAAGAAGATCGCTGGGCTCGGTCTCACCATGATGACCTCCTCCCCGTTTGTCGTGAACGCGGCAGCCGGGAACTTCGCCGAGGCGAAGCTCATGGGAGCCACCACCGGAGAGGCAACCGCATACGGTCTGCTTACCGGCACCCTTGAGGGCGTTCTTGAAAGCCTTAACTTCGATGAGCTCTGGGGCAAGGTCCTCGGCGAGGGGGCGTTTGGCCAGATGATTATGGATGGTGGGGCAGCGTTCAGGAACATGGGCGTTGTCGCGAAGGCCCGCATAGCCAACATGGTCGCGTCCGGCCTCGGCGAGTTCTCCGAGGAAACTGTGAGCTACTTGGCCGAGACGTTCTGGAAGACGCACGCATCATGGGGCGGCGACACAAAGTGGGACCTCAATGACTGGATTCAGCAGGCCGGCATGGGTGCCCTGACCGGCTTTCTTGGCGCTGGCCTGAGCTCTGGGAACATCACGAAAGAATCGATCCTATACGAATACTGGAAGAGCAACCCAGAGACCCGGTCTGCCTTGCTCAACACCGAGGTTGGCCGCATGATCTGGGAGCAGGCGAACGACACGCAGAAGGCCGCCTGGCGGAACGGCGACACGAAGGTGCTGTCCATCGATGCGTTTGCCGACCTCGTGACCCAGATGAGCATCCTTGACAACGCCCCGGCGAAAGCGCTTGACGACTACAACCGGACCATCGCGAACATAAACAAGAAGGCCGAAAACGCAAGGGCAGAAGCCGCTGCGAAGTTCTCGAAGAACAGCGTGGAGCGCGATGGCGCGTCCGCTACCAGGGCCGCAACCGCGTACGCGAACATGACGGTTGAGGATGCGCTGGCTGCTGCCTCCCGCTACGAGGCGCGGGTCACGTATGAGAACACGGTGAACAACGCCAGGGCGCAGCTCCAGGTGTTGCAGCGGCAGTTCTCTGAGCATTACGCCGCTCTGTACCTCCAGAACGAGAGCAACATCGCCGCCCGCAACGTCAATGGGATCACGGCCAACGTCTCCCGGGACATCCAGAACGGGGCCACCGTGACGCCGGAGAGCCGGGCGGAAGCATCGGGCCCTGTCGGCGTGCTGCGGGATAACGAGGAAACCTCCGATACCGCTGAGCCCACCGTGGCGTCTATCCGCGAAGCCGCATACAACCGCGTGTACAAGGATCAGGAAATCGGGAAGAACGCTGCCGGCGAAGCAAGCGGACCAGATGTAAAGGGGCTGACCCGTGTTGAGTTTGCGGACAGCGAGCGCAACAACTTCCAGGCGAAGACCACGGCGAAGCTCCGTCGGGTGACGCTGGAGCTGGCGGGCCTCGAAGCCAAAGAGGGCATGAGCGCCAAGGAGATTTTCGCCGAGGCAAAGAAGGCCATGACGCCCGAGGCCGCGCAGAAGCTCGACGTATACACGAAGATATCGAAAGCGCTGGGCCTCGATATGGTCATCCGTGACGTAGTGACGGGAACGAGCGGCTATGTGCAGGACGGCAAGCTGTATGTGACGCTGAACGGAAAACAGAACCTCCTGAGAGTGACCGCGCATGAGCTGACCCACTACATGAAGGACCACGTGCGCGGCGGCTACGACAATCTGCGCACGCACCTCATCAGCGAAGTGGGCGGGCAGGGCGCCTTCGATCAGATGGTTTCCGAGAAGGCCGGCGAGTACGGCTATGATCTGAACACAGAGGATGGCCGCGCGGCCGCAGACGACGAGGTGTGCGCCGAGCTCTGTGAGAAGATGCTCGAAAACAAGGACGCCCTGGCGCGGTTCGTTGACAAGGACATGAGCGCCGCCCAGAAGTTCAAGGCACGCCTCGGCAGGACCCTTGTTGCCATCAAGTCCGCCATCCGTTCCCTGGGCACTTCGAACGCGGAGACACGCGGCGACCTAATCAAAGAACAGGACACCATTGAGCTCTGGTACAAGACCCTGTCCGACGCCATCGACAGCGCGAACGCCCAGAGAAAGGCGAAGACGGCACCGGCCGCTGAGACCGCAGCCGAGACGACCGCTACCACGGAAGAGGCAGCGCCGCAAGCCCCGCCAGCGCCCGAGACGAACGCCGATCTATTCATCGGTGAGGAATCGGCGCGGCGCGAACAGCTACGGTCAGAGCTCGAAAAGCTGGCTGAAAGGGGCACCCGCGTCAATGGGATGCAGTACCAGGAAGTCAACGACATCCTTGACAGGGCCATCTTTGGGGATCGTTCCAATTACAACAAGGCCGACTATGCCCAGATTCGTGGTATGCTTGCCCAGCTCATCCCGGAAGTTCAGGCGATGGTGAACGAAGACGCGAACGTGGACCTTGACACGCTGAACGAGCGCGTCTCCACGGCAATCGACTATATGCTGAGCCGATACCATGAGGGGAGCGAGGACCTTTACAATCTGCGCGAGCTCATCCCCAATAAGATAGCCCTGAGCGAAACGGCGTACAACGACCTCCGCGCAAAGGACATGACGCTGAGGCAGGCGAGCCGCGAGCTCAGCAGCGCCCTTGGCAAGTTCGTTTCGTTCGTCTACAAAAAGAGCCCTGGCTACAACGCCGCCGCTACCATCGACGAGGTATGGCGCGACATCGGGTATGATCCTGACGGCGTCGGGAACATCGCCGAGGACGCGAACGCCCTGATCGATTACGTGAAAGAGCGGAGCGGACAATCTGCCTTCGATGATCTGTACAGGTCCCAGCGCGAGGATATCGTCGCCGCACAGGTGGGCGAGTTCCTTGACGCCGTGCAGAGCATGGTGGAGGGGAGGAACGCGGAGCAGAGCGGCGAAGCTCAGTATATGCTCGACGATTCTTTGCTGAACGAAAAAACTGTCAGGAACGCAGTATACGATGCGCTCGACCACAAAGACGCTGGGCAAGATAACCTTGTCCAGATTGGCGAGATACCGTCAAGCGTTTCCTCTGTCACTGGAATTGGCGGAAATCTGTACGTATACAGAAACCACGCGTATGAAAACATTGTGGACGAAGAAAGGGCGAAAGCTGATGGCAGATACAATCCGAAAGCACACTACCACGACATAGGCGAAGATGCTTACGTGGATGCGGTTCTGTCGATAAAGGACCCCGTGCTCACCATTGGAGAAACATCAAAACGCGGCAATCCGTCCCTGCTCATGATTCTCAATCAGAACGGGGAGAACGGTGCGCCACTGTATGCTGGGCTTGAGTTTTATGCGAACCACGATATAAATGGTAGCTTTGACAGAAGGCCGCATATCGTATTGACGATTGCAGAGCGCGGATGGTCCGGTTCGGAAGGCCGCGATGGGTATTCGGAAATAATACAAAAAGCCATCGATTCCGGGAGAGTGCTTCAATATGACAAAGAAAAAGAGGGCACCCTGTCAGTGATTGCCCATACAGTAAGCATGGGTAATATAACAGCGGCTTCCCTCAATAAAAATGTATCACAGTTCAAGAAGGAAGTCAACTCCTTCAAAGAGAAAAATGGCATCCGATATTCCTTGGACGACGACTACATGCCCCTGGCGGAGAAGTACGACGCAGGGGTGGCGACGGAAGAGGAAACGGATAGACTACGCAACATTGTAGCATTTGCCGCAAGCCAAGCTGGATATGAGCGAGAGGCGTACCACGGAACAAGAAGCGCCCCGTTCACTGTGTTCAACAGGAATCTGTCAGGGCAGAACTACGGCGGGTATAACGCCGCAGGTGGCGGATTCGACTTCACCGATACCGAGGACTGGGCAAGGAGATGGGGCGCAAAAGCGAACGGAAACGGAGACGTCAGAACCGTTCACGCATACCTCAACACGGGAAAACCGTTCTATTCGTATGACGGAGCGGTTGACCCGTCACTGGCAAAATATTTGCCTTACACCATGACGGAAACAGAAAAAGAAAACGCCATGAAATCAGGCGCAGCTTTTCATAAGGCGCTCGAAGACAATGGCGTTGATTTTTACGACGTTATGATGCGTGAAGGGTATGGCTCATACTCCATGTATGACGGAGCGGATAATGTTTCCGTATATAATCCTTCCCAGATAAAGTCTGCTGACCTTGTTACCTACGACGACGACAACAACATCATTCCGCTGTCTGAACGTTTCGACCAGAATAAGGTTGACACTCGTTGGTCCGTGGACGACGATTTTGATTATCTAATCAAAAAGTACGGAGCCATTCCGCAGGGCAGAGAACCCCGTGCCCGGGACGTGCAGGTGCCTCGGCAGACCAACGACATGAACCGGGTGAGCCAGTGGATTCGGAGCCTTGTCGAAAGCGACAAGCTCACGGACGATCAGGCGCAGAACGTATTGCGGATGGTAGTCGAACAGGACTATGGGACGTACATACCCACGAGCCAAGCCGAGCGCATGGAAGAAGCGCGGGCGTACATCGCGGAGCGTCAGCCCCTCCAAGCCCAGCAAGAGTTCCACGACATGGTCATGCAGGGCAAGTTCGGAGTGAAGACCAACGCCCTCGGTATTCAGCTCTTGAGCGACGCCTCGGCACGCGGCGACATCGCCAGCGTGCTCGACATCGCGGCTGACCTCCAGCTCGCTGCAACAGAAGCCGGACAGTCTGCGCAGGTATTCAACGTGCTCAAAGAGCTCAAGGGTGTCGGCAGTGCATGGTACATGCAGAAGGTCGTGGATCGAATGAACTCCAAATACGCTGACCGCATCGCAGCCGGGAAGATGAATCGCATCTCCGTTGACCCTGCGCTCATGGCCGAGCTCGCAAAAGCGACGACCGTGGATCAGATGGCAGCGGCAGAGGAGGCCGTGGCAAAGGACGTTGCACGGCAGCTCCCGCTTACCTGGGACGACCGGCTGTCAAGCTGGAGATACTTCTCCATGCTGGCTAACCCGACCACGCACATCCGCAACATCACGGGCAACCTCTTGATGAAGGGGCTGAACACCGCGAAGGACGCCGTAGCCACCGGGATTGAACGCACATTCGTGAAAGATCAGAGCCAAAGGGTCCACGCGATCTTGACCACGGCCGACAGGAGCACCTGGGGCGGATATGCGCAACAGTCCTACGAGGAACAGGCTCGCAATCTCAGTGGTGGCGGCAAGCTCGGATTCGAGACGTTCATCAAACAGAACATGCGGAGCTTCGACACAAAGTGGCTGAACGCCCTGGCCAAGTTCAACTTCAACGCCCTGGAGGGCGAAGACGTTGCGTTCATCAGGCCGGCCTACAAGAACGCTCTCATGCAGTACATGAAAGCGCAGGGGTACACGCTGAACGAAAAGGGCCAGGCCGGGAAGATCAACGCAAATGGCGAGTTCGTTGAAATGACGAAAGCGCAGCAGAACGCTGCTATCGACTGGGCAAGTCAGCAGGCATGGAAGCAGACATTCCGTGATGCGTCCAGCCTGGCAACACTGCTCAACAAGCTCTCGAAAGAGAACGCGGTGAGCAGGCTCCTGGTTGAGGGCGTCATGCCCTTCAAAAAGACCCCGGTGAATATTGCGAAGAGAGGGCTCGAATACAGCCCGGGCGGGATCATCATGGGGACGGTCCAGCTCTTGAATGGGGTGAAAAAAGGAAAGGTCACGACGGCCCAGGCCATCGACAACCTGTCGAGCGGCATCACGGGTACAGCGCTCATGGCTCTCGGTGTATTCCTTGCAAAGGCGGGGATCATCCGTGCTGGCGGCGAGGACAAAAAGAAGTATGAGACATACTTGCAAGACACCGGCGACCAAACCTATGCGCTGAAGTTCGGCGATTACTCCATCAACATGAGCTCCATCGCCCCGGCAACAATTCCCCTGTTCATGGGCGTAGCCCTCCAGGAGATGATAAACCAGAGCGGAGAATCCGTTGACCTCTCCACTATCACGGACGTGCTTGCCGGCACGCTCAACCCGTTCATGGAGATGAGCTTCATGGCGAGCCTGAACAGCGCCTTGCAGAACTACAACAACGGCGGCATCGGCGGGGCACTCGGGAACACGATCCTGTCTGCCGCGCAGAACTATGGGAGCCAGTACCTTCCGACGCTCGGCGGGAAGGTGGCGCAGTTCGTTGACCCGACCCTCCGCTCTACGAAGTCCTCCGCCACGTCGCCCATCGGCGGGAACATGGACTACTACGTGCGGAGCCTGGCCAAGAAGGTGCCTGGCCTCGAAGCCACGCTTCAGCCGGACGTTGACGTATGGGGCCGGACGACGCAAAAGGACAGCTTCGGCGAGTGGGCGTTGGACTTTGCCAACAAGTTCATCCTGCCCACCAACATCAAGGTCACGAATCGCGACAGCGTGGACCGTGAGCTGATCCGGGTGGTTGAGAGCACGGGCGTGGTTGACTTCCTGCCGAGTGACGGGAATAAGTATTTCACCGTCAACGGCAAGCGGATCAACATGAACGCGAAGCAGTACGCCCAGTATTCGCAGGATCGCGGGCATGCAGCATACGCAGCCATCAAGGATGTGATGAGCAGCGCGGCCTACCGGAACGCCTCTGACGAGGAGCGGGCGAACATGCTCACCAAGGCAAAGGACGCGGCCTACAAGCAGGTCAACAACCTGTGGAAGGACAAGCTCGGCGCATTCGACCGCTGAGCCAAAACTAAAAAAGGACGGGGGCCGCAAAGCCCCCGCCTTTTTCTTTTCTTACAACAGTTTCCGCTTCGTTGCGTGGTACACAAGAATGTCGCACGCATCCTCGAGTTTACTGTAGAACGTTCTGAGCGGGATGCCAAGATACTCCATGATGTGTACGCGTACGGTTGCGTTGTGCTCTGGCCCGAGTATATCCCCGGTTAGGCGGAAGTTGTGCTCAAACAAGTAGGCAAGCTCTTCGCTCTCATCGGCGCATTCTTTCCACGCATCGTTCACTGCCCTGACCCAAAGCTCCTTTATACGGATGTGCTCGGGCATGTCTGCGAGCTTGATGGCCGCCTGCGCCGTCGGGTCTGAACGGTGCCCGCTCGATACGGGGGTTCCGCCGAACTGTTGCTTCCCTCCCTGCGATGCAAGGATGGCGCTCACATACTCGTTGACGGCCGCCTTGTACTCCTGGTAGCGGAACGCATGGCTCATGGCCGCACGCCTGCGCTCATGCTGCGTCATGGGCTTCGTCCTCGGGCCCGTCGGCGTTGTACCAAAGCCAGCCAAAGTCGTCGTCATAGACGAGCCGCTGCGGGAAGTCGCCCAGCGTCACCACGGCCACGTGCGCGGGGTCGCTCCTGATCGACGGCACCGGCAGCCCGATGTCATCCTTCACCTTCTCCAGCAGCCCAACCTGCATGAGCGCATAGCCGAGCGTGGCCTCACCAGCACAGGCGAGGAGCTTCAGAATCATATCATAGTCCATTATCGTTTCTCCCTTCTGCGTCGATCCGGCGCACTATCCAATCCAGTACCAACCACAGCGCCCGGGCCATCGCTTTCTTCACGGCCTTGTCCGTGAGCTCCGGGCCCGTCCCGTCCAGCGCACAGAGCACCGTGTCCATGTCCTGCCAGGCGTCTGCGAACTGCTTACGTGTTGCCATCTGCGTCCTCCTGCGGCGGCTCGATGGGCATCCAATGGGTGACGGTTTCGGGCGCAACGCTTGAAATCAACCACCTATCACCAAGCCACTTATCACAATAAGCATATCCTTCGCTTGCCCACACAACATATTGTTTGCAGGATTCCTTCGGCGGCTCCTCCACCCTGTGCCACGGGGAGGCGGCATCACGCTTCCCGTCCTCGTAACCTTCGTCATAGGCTTTCTGTAGTTCGGCTCCAATATCAATCATATTTCGGCCCTCCTGTTCCAAAGTTCCGTGGCGTGGTCATCGTCAACGCCTCCCGGCCCTGTTGCGCCGCACCCACCATCTGACGGAGCGCATACAACAAAGTGCCATCCAATCTCGTCTGTTTCAACGAACAAACCACCTTCTGTTCTTCCGCAAAACGGACACGGTTTCAGTTCAACGCTCATTCCTCATCCTCCTGCGGGTGCGTCCCGCCATCGTCAACCATAAGCCCGTCCTCAAACTTTCTGCCGCATTCCCCGCATTTATGGCACATATACCACGCATCTGGATTCTTGCACTCTTTGGCTAAAACATAGTCAACCATGATGTTCATTCCTGCACCTCCCTCATCGCTCTACTTTTATACTGAAACCATGTAGTAATGTGAACAAGATAGCAATTTGTGTACCAAGGATAAACCAAAGCAACGCCTCAATCATTCCTGCACCTCCTCACCTGTCTGTGCTTTCATGAAGTATGCAATATACTTAACCGCACACTCCTGCTCGTCCTCCATCCACCACATACAATCGTGCCGACAATGGTGCGATCCACGTTGGTCGCTTCTTGTAAACGGACAAATATCATGTATCGGCATCCTGCACCCCCATCTTCGCTTTCTGATAATTCTCCCATTTAACGGTCTTGTGAACCGCTTTCATGTTGCACCACCTCGCCAGCCGTTTCTGATCGCTTGTCGGTTCGCCACCATCGAAGTCACGGTATGGTTGCGCAAACGGATCAACACCCATACTATCCAATGCCACGATCCGCTTGTATGCCTCGTCCACATCCTGCACCAGCGCATACACGAATACCCTGCGTGGATTTACACCAGCCTCTTTTAGATATGCCACAGCCTGTTCGACAATCGGTATCATCTGCGGGGAATCACACGCCAGCCGTAGTGTGGACTTGATCCATTTAACCTTTGACAGCATCCTTGCAATCTCTGGCGTGATGAGCCGTGCGTCCATAGCCTGATTGATGTCTATCCGCACTTTCTGCCCGATCATGCTCTCGATCTGTGACAGGCCGTGATCTGATGCAAGAATGTTATTGTCCATCAGAACAAGGTCACGGCTTTCGGGACGTTTCAGTTTTTCCCATGTGTTGACGGCGTGGATCCAACCTTCTTTCTTCGGCACAACGCACCACGGGCATTTCCGTATGCAACCTCTTGTCAAGAATCCAATAGCATAATCAACTTTCGGGTAAATCGTATAGTCCGGGAATGTGTACTCGATCTCTGGCGGCAAGTCTGCATCATACATCTTGTACCCTGTCCCGCCCCGCACGATCTTGTTGGCATTGATCGGATATTGGTAGTCAGGCGTGAACGTGAAAACCTTGCTCATGTACACCGTATCGAACGGCTCAATAGCGAACAGTGGCTGATACCATTCCACGCTATCGCCGTGCGCTTTATGCCATGCTGACAGCTTCATGAGCGCAAGGTTCGGGAACCCGCTGTGACCATCGACATCAATCAAACCGATCCGCATTCGTTTCCTCCATCTTCGCCCCGCAGTTGGGGCAGTAGTTCCATACTATCTTGTTCATGAATCGGTCTGCTTCGTAGGCGCATCCGCATACTGAACACATATCGGGTCGCATCCGTTCTTTGCTGTTAATCCACTTCCCGCGTTTAGGCCACAACCTTACCGTTTCCGCTTGCAGTTCCTCGATTGCGGCGGCGGCTTCATTTGTCGTGCAAACGTATTGACACATCCATCCTTCATCCTTATCGAAGAAAGCAAGGTCGCACCCTTCGCAATCGTCACGCTTGCACCGCAACGCCTTGACCAGCTTCTTATAGTCCTGCATCCTCGTCCCTCCTTACCCGTCCGTCCAGGCAGGCGGCGTAGAACGCTTCGACCCGCTCGCTCTTCGTCTCCCGGAGCTGCGCCCGCGCCCCGTCAAGGTACGCTGCCCAGTAGGACAGCACATGTTCGTTGTCAGCTCCCAGCCTGTTCTGGCGCGCCTCCTCATCAAACCGCTGTTCGGCCTTCTCGATTACGCTCATGCCTCAATCCTCCTCCAGCGCAACGGCCGAGATATACCCGACGGCCGAGATGACCTTGTTGACCTTCTCCTTGAGGTAGCGGCGGCTCACGTACTGGCTCTCGCACTCGGCCACGATGGCCTTGAGGGCGTCGATGGCGATGAGCGCGTCCGTCCGCATGTTCTCGATGTCTCCCCTGCTTTCCACTTTGTCTTTCATTCTGCGATCCTCCTTGTCTCAAAAGCTCTCCTGATGATCGCGTTCGCCGCCTGGGCCCTGGTCATGTGCTCGTCCTCGGCCACCATGTCCACCCGCTCCCGCACGTCCGGGTCAAGGCGTACCTGTACGGCCTTGGGCTTCGCGGGCTTCTTGGGCGCCCCGTCGCCGATCCCGTACAGGAGCGCCAGCACGTCCGCCTGGTACAGGGCCGACGGCCGCACGTCAAGCAGCGCACACGCCTGCTCAAATTTCTGCGGTGACAACCACGCACGCCCCTGCACCACCATGTTCACCTCCACAAAGTTCACATTGAGCGCTTGCGCCAGGGACCTCTGAGAGCGCCCAGAATCGGTCAAAGCCTTTTTCCATCCAGTTACCAGCATCTTTTTCCTCCGTCAAAAATAGGCCCGTTTAATCTGATAAATCATGAGGGTTTAGCAGCCCCCACAGCGTTCGCCCCGTTTCGGCCGGGTCACAGAACGCCCATTCGACCCCGTGCCGCTCTGTCATGGCCCCCATCATCTGCGCGAGCCGGTCAGAGGGGAGGGGCGGCACCTTCGGGATCGACAGCTTCAGGAGCTTGCCCGCCTTGTGGGCGGCGTGCACCCGGAACCAGCGCTCCCGGCGTGGGTTCTTCCAGCCGGCCACGTCCTCCAGACCCCCGATTCCCGGCTCCTCCACCAGGATCACCAGGCGGATGCCCGCCTCCTTGGCCAGGTCGCACTCAGCGCGGAACCGCTCGTGCTGTTGGACCATGTTGGAGTAGACCTCTTGGAGGCCGTACTTCGTGTCCACGCACAAGCTCTGGTCCGTGGGGAGGGTGTAGTCGCCCACCAGGAGCTTGGTCCTGATGATGTCAACGCCCTCCATCTCGGCCCACTCGTGGATGTTCCGGTGCTTGCCTATTGGGTTCCGGGTGTCTTCCAACAGGATCATGAGGCCAGCCCTTTGGTCAGTACGGCATTGTAGCACACGGCCAGCTTCTTCATCCGGCTCCGCAGCTCGTTGAGCAGGAGCCGCACGTCGGCCTCCGTCTCGGCCATGTAATAGCCGCCGTCAGGGTTCCCGACGATGGGGTGCCCCGCTGCCCTCGCTGCGCTGATGAGCCGCCGCACGGAGCGGTCAGGCAGCCCGGTGTAGGCCACCAGATCGGCGCGGCTGATGGCGTTGTCTCTTCCCTTCGGGATGTAGTCAATGATGCTCATGGGTCATTCCTCCGTCTGCGGCAGCCGCCTGAATTTGGGCCCGTAGCCCAGTTTGTAATATTCGTCCTTGCCTCCATGCGTCTTCATGTAATTCATCCGAGCCCGCTCATACGACTCGTCCAGCATCTCCTGGCTCTTGTACCAGGGGCACGTGTCCGGGTTGCACTCCTCGTAGGTGGTCAGCGTGCAGTAGGGGCCTTTCTTCGGCTTGGAGTGGTAAGGGGCCCCGTAGAAGATGCACGACAGCTTGGCTCGTTTCTTGATCTCTTTCATAGCTCCTCTCCGTTCTCGCCCCCATCCAGCAGATCGACCTGGAAGCTCGAGGCAAAGAGCTCCGGGATGATTGCTCCCATAACCCGGTACTCTTTCGCCTCCTGGTCGTGGCCGCTCCACGCTCTCATGAATTGGCCGCGCACCACGTCAGGCTCCCCCTTGCACATGTCCCGGTAGCCGAGGTTCTGCATGACTGCCCACACGTCCTCCGCGCTTGCTTTGCGCATGTAGTCGCAGGCTCGCTCCTCGCTTGTGCGGGGCGGGGAGAAATAACCGTGGTCGTTGTAGCCGATGGTCCGGCAACACTTTGAGGCGATGCCCCAGGCCTCATCGGCAGGACGCCGGCGGTTAGAGGTGAGGCGGGTGGCGTAGTCCCGTATCTCCGCGATGGAGGGCGGGAAGGGGGACGTAGCCACGCTCGCCTTGATGGCGGCGCAAGCTGCATCGAAGGGAATGTCCGCAAGTACCTCCGTCCATGCGTTGACGTTGTCCATCGTCGCATTCTTGAACGCCTCGTCCCTGGGGAACAGGGACTTAATCAGGGCGAACATCTTTACGGTTTCGTTCTTTGTCATGGTGTTTTCAATCCTCCTTAGTCAGCTCGAACAGTCTGCGCAGGTTGGCGTTGTCGTCCGCCTGTTCCACTTCATCGTTCCACCCCTCAGCGTTCAGCCAGGTGGCAGGGTATGGGGCGAACTCGTGGTTGTCTTTGGTCCACTGCTTTGTTTCGCGCAGCGCATATAGGGCGTTCATGATGGTGTCGAACGTGGTCTTTGTGAGCGCCTTGTCAAATGCTTTGCGGGCTTGACCTTTGCTTTTCTTCCTCGGGTACTCCCGCCAGAAGGTGTCGAACGGCTCCTCAACCACTGCACCGCTCACCTCCTGGTGAGCAAGAGTATTAACCTTACTCTTATCTGAATCTAATCTATCTCTATATCTATCTCTAACCTGTGGACACGGATTGGATACAGATTGGATACATTCTGTGTCCAAACTGTATACGCCCTTTGCATCGGTGGTCAGTTTTGCCATCTCGTTGACGTAGTCCGTGGGCTTATAGCGGTCCTTCTGGATGTAGTTATGGAGCCGCCAGTGCCGTATCACGATGACGCCTGATTCGAACGCGAGCACAAACTTTCGCATGAGCAGGATGTTCATGTCATCGTTCGTCGCGCCGGTCGTCCGCATGATTGCGCGAGGGGAGCCGACGAACCCGTCGTCGTCGGCCCTCATCGCGAGGTCGTAGTAGAGAAGACGTGCGGTCGCTGGCATGTCAAGGAACTCGTCCTTTTCAACCACAATCTTCTTTGAGAACATCCGTTTCTCAGCCATGCTTCACCTCAGAAGGGAATATCGTCCGCGCTAATATCGGCGAAGCTGTTCACGCGGGCCCCGCTGGTGATCTGCGGCTTGTACTCCTTGAGCTTGGGCACGGGAGCGTCCTTGACCTTCGCCACGTCCCTGAACCAGAAGAGCTTTGTGGCCTTCTTGATTTCGCCCTTGTCGTTGAGATATTCCTCCTGCCCGAACACGCCGCCGACCTTCTTGCCCTTGAGCAGCTCCACTTTGTCCCAAGGAAAGGCGAAGCCTGGGTTAGATTCCTCGACGCTGGTGACGAACTGGGCGAGGTTCCTGCTGGCGTTGCCGTCCTTGTCTTCGAGCACGACGTAGCTTACGCACGGCCATTTCTTGTTTTCCCGGTCGTCGTTCTTGAACTTCTCCGCATAGTAACCTGCCTGCGGATCGTCGCCGCCGATGTCGAGAGCCACCTTGAGCATGTCCTTGCCGGACTTGGCGCTTTTTGTTTCCTCCACGCCCTTGATGATGCAGGGGTGCCCGCCCAGGGCCAGGGGCTCAAAGGTCAGGGATGCGGCGACGCTGTCGTAGTTGTTGGGTTTTCTCATTTTCAGAACTCCTCCAGTCTCTTGATTACTTGCATGATGTCGTTTGGAACGGTTTTCTCCTCCGGCTCGTATGCGCCGAGCGGGGTCTTTGAGGTAGAGTGGTCGGCATGGACTTCAAAGACGTGCTGGCCGTCGATTACCTTGGCGAGCAGCACCGTGGTAAATTTGCTCTCCAGCACGATCTTGTCCAGCTTCCGGCCGCTCGTCTTGATCCTGGTGAACATGTATCCGCTGTCGTCCCGGTCCGTCTGGCTGTGCGCCAGGAAGATGATCGTCAGGTCGTCGCGCATGGTGAGCGCGTCGTCGATGATGGTCCACATGGACTGAGCCAGGTCGGCCCATTTGTCGTAATTTTTTTCGCCCATCCGGCGCATTTCGTCCGCCACCATAATCCCGTTGATGGTGTCGATGACGACGTAGTGGATGTGGGGCATCCCATTGTTGACCGCCCACAGCGTGCGGAGCACGGTGTTCGGGTCGTTGGAGCAAAGGTAGTTCTTGAGCTCTTTGTTGTACTGGTTTCTCCACCCGCGCCAGCTCAGACCCTTGAGGTCGGCGTCGATGTAGAAGGTCTCTTTGGGGGGGAGGGTGCGCATAGCGGTGGTCTTGCCAGCGCCGGATTCCCCCATGATGGCGATTAAACGAGAACCCATTATTCTTTTGCCTCCTTATTCGATTGGTTCTATTTGAAATTCATGCTTGAGGATCGTGAGCTCCTCAGCTTCAAAGAGCTTCTGGAGTACGTCGTTGAAATGTGCCCGGGTCTTTCCGACGCAGGCCCGGCAGTACCCGTCGATGGTCAGCTCGTGAGTGAGCTCCAGCTCGCCGCAGAACTTACATTCCGCCACCTCGCTCAGATCGTCGGAGTGGCAGTCTGGGCACCACAGGGCGGCGTACCCCACGTCCGGCTCCTCGTAGAGGTAGGGCTCGTCGAACACGTGGCCGCATTCGTTGCATTTGTACGTCATAGCTCGCTCACCTTCACTTTCGCCAGTAATGCGTTCTTGCGTTCTACATCACGCCTCAGCTTGTTCAGCTCAGCGGACAGATCGGCGACGTCCTGCAAGTGTTCTTCGTGTTCGGCATCGTATGCTGTCTTCCAGTTGTTCAGGGCGTCCGTTTCCCGGTTCGTCCGGCGGTCCTCCAGCCTGAGCGCCGCTCGGATGAGCCGGATGGTGAAGGTGTAGAGCATGAACGCGCCCAGCCCCGCAAGGGCGAGACCCATGCACAGGGCGAGAATCACTTGTAGCCAGAGCGGATATTCCATAGTTGCTTGCCTCCTTGCCTTGTTTCTTGGTTCTTGTCTTTAGAAATCTAAAGTTGCAGGGTAAAAAAATATACGGGAATGTCCTTGTGCTTGATGCCCAGAACGTCGCAGATTTTTACCATATCGTCCTGCTTAAATTCCAGCTTGTTGTCGAGCCGGTAGCTGAGCGAATTTGGGTGCATTTTCAAGGCTTTTGACAGGGAGCATTTCGTATATCCCTTCTCGGCAATTTTGCCTTTCAGCTTGCTGTAATCGTACATGTGTCAACCTCCTTTCGCCTCCTATTGTACGCCTTTAGAAATCTAAAGTCAACAGGTTTCTAAAGTTTTTCTTGAACAAACTGTAAACATCGGTTATAATAAAATAGCAAAGGGGGTTCAGACTATGGAAAGATTTTGCGACAGACTGAACGAAGCAATAGAAAGAGCAGAG
>Ga0326513_10001550_pt1 | contig 17806 bp, 15 predicted proteins | sample 2_2465_0518_D_FD_203654 | JGI IMG/M metagenome (GOLD analysis project Ga0326513, IMG submission 203654) | Bovine rumen microbial communities from UC Davis, California, United States - 2_2465_0518 | ecosystem: Host-associated > Mammals > Digestive system > Stomach > Rumen | place: USA... | reverse complement strand
CTTGGCGAAGTTCCGACGTGCCACACAGTTCATGAGCACAGGGATGCCCCCACGCTCACGAGTCTCACGCACATATTTAGAGAGGTTGTAGTCGAAGGTGGAACCTGGTTCGGTGTGACGAGCAGGTTGCGGCTTCTCATCGTTATGACCGAACTGGATGATGACATAGTCACCCGGTTTCAACTGTGAGAGCACCTTGTCCCAACGGCCTTCGGTAATGAAGGACAGTGAGGAACGACCGTTGACTGCGTGGTTCGACACGAGGATACGATCATCGAAGTAACACTGCAGCGCCATACCCCAGCCTCGCTCGAGTTTGCCTTTGGAGAGATCTTTATTCGCAGCGGTAGAGTCACCGATAATAAAAATCGTAGTGGTTTTGTCGGGCGTGAAGGCAGTAAGTACAAACAACGCCGTGAGGGCTAACACAAGAAGTTTCTTCATGCTAATACCATTTTGATAATTTCTGATATATCAACAAGTTGCTGCTCACCCGTCAACATATTCTTCAAGGTAAGTTTCTGGGCAGCCATCTCGTTCTCACCAGCCAAAGCCACAAAGGGAATTTGCTTGGCATTGGCATACGACATCTGCTTCTTCATCTTCGATGAATCGGGGAAAATCTCCGTACGGATGCCTGCCGCACGTGCCTGTGCCACGAAGGGCAGACAGTAGGCAGTCTCCTTCTCTCCGAAGTTAATGAAGAGCAGTTGGGTGCCGTTGACGGCATCTTTGGGATAGCAGTCGAGGGCGTTGAGCACGTCGAAGATACGATCGACACCGAAACTAATGCCGACACCTGAGATGCCAGGCATGCCGAAGATGCCCGTGAGGTTGTCGTAACGACCACCACCCGTGATGGAACCAATCTGCACATCGAGGGCTTTCACCTCGAAAATAGCACCAGTATAGTAGTTCAGACCTCGTGCCAGCGTGAGATCGAGTTGGATCTCATTCTTCAGTCCGAGTGATTTCAGAGTGTTAAGGATGAAGCGGCTCTCCTCCACACCTTTTAAACCGATCTCTGAGTCTTTCAGCACCTCGGCAATGGTATCGAGTTTCTCGTCATTCGTGCCTTCGAGGGAAATAATGGGCTGCAACTTGGCAATCTGATTTTCCTCGAGTCCATCGGCACGCAGTTCTTCATTCACATTGTCAATGCCGATTTTATCGAGTTTATCGATGGCCACGGTGATATCGACAATTTTGTCGGCAGCGCCGATGACTTCGGCAATTCCGGTAAGGATCTTACGGTTATTGATCTTAATCTGTACGCGAACACCAAAACGACTGAATACGGTATCGACAATCTGCATCAGTTCGACCTCGTTGAGGAGCGAATCAGAGCCTACGATATCGCCATCAAACTGCCAGAACTCACGGTAACGGCCTTTTTGTGGACGGTCAGCGCGCCATACGGGCTGCATCTGATAACGCTTGAAGGGCAACTGCAGTTCTTCACGGTGCATCACCACATAACGGGCGAAAGGTACGGTGAGATCATAACGCAGACCCTTTTCGCAGAGTTTGGCTGCGAGATGAAGGGCGTTACGTTCTTTCAGTTCGTCGTCGGACACCTTTGACAGATAATCACCTGAGTTGAGTACTTTAAAGAGCAGTTTGTCACCCTCCTCGCCATACTTACCCATCAGCGTTCCGAGCGTTTCCATCGCGGGCGTCTCAATCTGCTGGAAGCCATAAAGTTGATACACCTGTTTGATGGTGTCGAATATATAGTTGCGCTTCGCCATCTCCAATGGAGAGAAGTCGCGCGTTCCTTTAGGAATACTTGGTTTCTGTGCCATTTATTACTTTCTTACAATTGTCTGGTCGCGGTCAGGACCAATAGAGATAATCTTAATCGGTGTTTCGAGTTCTTTCTCCAGGAAGGCGATGTAATCGCTGAATTCCTTCGGGAACTGATCCTCGCTGGTAAACTTGGTCATATCAGTCTTCCAACCTGGCAACTCCTCGTAGACGGGTTCGATACCCTCTTCGATGTTGTAGGGGAAGTAGTCGATCTGTGTGCCATTCTGCTTGTAAGCCACACAGGCCTTAATGGTGTCGAATCCATCGAGCACATCACTCTTCATCATAATAAGTTGGGTAACACCATTCACCATGATTGAGTATTTCAGGGCAACAAGGTCGATCCAGCCACAACGACGCTCACGACCTGTCACTGCACCATACTCGTGACCGAGGTCGCGGATAGTCTTGCCCGTTTCATCGAACAGTTCTGTGGGGAAAGGACCAGCACCGACACGCGTGCAGTAAGCCTTCATGATACCATAGACCTCACCGATCTTGTTGGGACCGATACCCAGACCTGTGCAAGCGCCTGCGCAGATGGTGTTGGATGAGGTAACAAAAGGATAGGAACCGAAATCCACATCGAGCATCGTACCCTGGGCACCCTCACAGAGCACACTCTTGCCGCTCTTCAGGATGTTGTTGATCTCGTGCTCGGAATCCACGATGGGGAACTGGCGCAAATAGTCGATTCCTTCGAGCCACTTCTTCTCGACCTCCGTAATGTCATACTCGAAGTTGAGCGACTTCAGGATCGCCTCATGACGGGCTTTTGCCTTAGCATATTTCTCCTCGAAGTGATCGAGGATGTCACCGACGCGCAGACCGTTGCGCGAAACCTTGTCCGTATAGGTGGGACCGATACCCTTACCGGTGGTACCAACCTTATCCTTTCCCTTCTGGGCCTCGTAGGCTGCATCGAGTACACGATGGGTGGGCATGATGAGATGGGCTTTCTTGGAGATATGCAGACGAGCATGCAGATCATGACCGCTGGCCTCCAGAGCCTTGGCCTCGTCCATAAAGAGATCGGGTGCCAACACCACACCATTACCGATGATGTTGACCTTTCCGCCTTGGAAGATTCCTGATGGAATGGAACGCAGCACATACTTCTGGCCTTCGAACTCAAGCGTATGACCAGCATTAGGACCGCCCTGGAAACGGGCCACCACATCGTACTTCGGGGTCAGCACATCGACCACCTTACCTTTTCCTTCGTCGCCCCACTGCAAACCGAGCAGGACATCTACTTTACCTTTGTTCATAATACGTTATTTATTTTGTTTTTAACTTTTTCTCTTGTTCTTGACGACGCTTACGCGTAAGTTTGGCCTGACAGGTACTACAGACGCCATAGATGTAAAGGTTGAAACCGTCTTTACGGAAGCGTTTCAGTCCGACACTCTCGACTGCTGCCACAATCTCCGGGGATGTGATCTCCGTCACCTTCCCACAGGTCGTGCAGATCTGATGACAGTGATTGTTGTTGCCATAGAATGCCTCGTATTTCGTGATTCCCTGGATGTGATGACGCATCACCAGACGGATATCCATAAAGAGGTTAAGGGTATTGTAAAGCGTAGCCCTACTGACAGGGAAAGTATATTTCTCTGCCAATTCGTCTTTGAGTTCATCAAGGGTGAAATGTCCTTTATGGTTATAGATGGCGCGCAGGATGGTATAACGCTCCGGTGTCTTGCGATGACGGGTCACCTCAAGATAGTTATCCAGAATGCGTGTTACTGACTTGATTACTGCTTCTTTCATCTATTTATCCACAAAAACCGTACAAAGGTACGCATTTTCAGGCAGACGAAAGAGAATTTATCTATAAAAATTCTAAATTGGCCTGTTTTAATGCACTTTTGGCAATCCGTTCATACACCAGTCCTAAATTGGCAAAACGCTGTACGGCTGCCATTGCGGCCTTGCGAACAGGGATGCTCTCGCCTTGAAGTGCCACTATAGCCTGATCAATGAACTCGTTGATACCACGCTCGTTAGGTTCTTGTCCGTTCATAAACAAACGTGTGATGATATGAAATCCGCAGAGTTGATAAAGTGGTTCGGCTGAAGCCATCCAGGTATAAGCCTTCTCTGGAGCGTAAGTCAGATACTGATAGAGGTTGAAGGCTGCCTGTTCGGCAATCTCCTGCGTGGGCGTCTGTTCCATCCAGATGTCGATAACCTCGGGTAACACCTCGGAGGGTGGCATGATCATCGTCGCAAGGATCTTACACTCACGTACGTTCTCTTTCCATAAAGCAATGGCAAGGTCGTAGTTCTTGCCGATTTCTTCGGCCTTTTCGCGAAGTCTGGGAAGTGTGGCGCCCCAGTTCAGTTTATAATCCACACCCTTGGTGCGCATAGACGCAGCAACCGATCCGTCCATCATCTGACGGAACGACTGCTTGATCTCTTTCACTTGTTGTTGTATATCCATCGTCAGATCAGTGAGGCGTAAGACTGGCTGTAGCGAAGCATCTGATGGGCATAACTTTCGCCATAATAGACGTTGACATCGGTAATTTCACCGTTTTTATCATAAACGGGCAACAGCACAGGATTGATAAACCCCTTATAGGGTGCAAGGTTCAACCGCTCATAGCGGGCCAGGACTTCTGCATGGATAGCGGGATCGACCTTGACGGCATAACGCTCCACCAGTTGGCGGGCAGCCTCGTAGTCTCCCTCACTCTTGATGCGCTGGATCTCTGCCAATAGACGGGCAATAAGTTGACGCAGGGCGGGATAATCGCTGATTTCAACGTAGGTCTTGCCTTCACGGGTGACAAGATGCAGGCAGTCGCCATTCTCATGACACCAATGGGCAATCAGAGCACGATTGCGCATGTGGGCTTCCTCGATCTGATGTCCTGGTGTAATACGAATCAACTGGGTCAGCAGACCGTTCATCATATAGGTATAATACTGCGACTGATAGGCGAATTCATCGGGTAATAGTCCCAATTCCACCAGTTTTGGGTCGGCCATATAGTAAAGTCCGAAGAGATCTGCCCTCGCCTCCTCGATCGTGTTGCCATAGGCTTTGAGGGCATCAGGATCGACACCAGACAACAATTGTCCGCTGCCGTGACCCAGACACTCGTGGAGGTCGGTATGCAGATCGTCGCAAATATCCCTGTATTGATCGATGAGTCGGAGTGTATCGGCGTCGATCACAAACTCCTCTTTGAAACCATTACCATGCGAGGCTTTGTTATAAGCATCTGTAATGTTGCTGATGGTGATGCTCTTTGAACCATACTGCGCCCGGATCCAGTCGGCATTGGGCAGGTTGATGCCAATGGCGGTGGAAGGATATTCGTCGCCTCCCAGCATCGCCGCACAGATGACATTGGCGGAGACACCTTTGACTACTGGTTTGCGGAAACGGGGATCAACGGGCGAGTGGTCTTCAAACCATTGTGCATTGCGACTAATGGTCTGCGTGCGCTTCGTCGCCTCAGTGTCGATATATTCTACCAGTCCTTCCCAGGAGCCTTTCAATCCTAATGGATCGCCATATACCTCAATAAAACCATTGATAAAGTCGATGGAGGCATCGTGTTCCTTCAACCATTCAATACAATATTGATTAAATGTCTGCAAGTCTCCTGTGTGATAATAACTTATCAAGAGCGATATCACTTTCTTCTGTTGTTCGTTCTCTGCTACCGTCAGTGCTTTCTCCAGCCAATCTATAATATGTAGGATGGCATTGGCGTATTTTCCGTTGGCCGACCAGATATCTTCGTGGATGTTGCCATCAGCAGATTTCACAAGAGTGGAGTTCAATCCGAAGGATGGCGGCGTGTCTGAGGATGCCTGAGCCTGTTTCTGGGCAGCATAGAAAGTTTCTGCCTCAGCCTGTGTCACCCCGTCATAGAAATGACAAGCAGATGTCAGTAGTAAGTCTGAGCCATCGGCCTTATTAACACGCTTTGGCAGCACATCGGGGTCGAAGATCACCGGGAAAAGTTCGTCACAGAAAGCATCGAGGGTCTCCCCTTCTTCTAATGGCAAGCGACGCACATCAACCTGATGTAGTTGGGCCCGAAGCCATTCGGACGAGAAAGCGGGTTTAAACTTCTCACAGCCATAATGATGATAGATACCATTTGAGAACCAAACGCGCTTCAGATAGACCTCTAGAGCCTTGAAGTCGTCGGTGTCATGGGAGATGGTGGCATCACAATAGACAACCTCCAACATCTTTCGGATGCGGAGGTTGTATTTCCCAAACTGATCAAACGTGATGTCTCTCCCCCACAAGGTGGCTTCCGACAGGTAGAATACCAGCGCTTTCTGCCGAACGGTCAATTGTGAGAAGCCATTCAATCTGTACCTGAGCAGTTGTAAGTCTGCAAACCGCTCATCTTGATAAGAAAAATCCACGTAAGTCCACTCCTCTATTTTAAGCTTTGGACTTCTTGGGACGTTTAGCCAACATGGCTGGATGCTGCTTCAGGTGCTGCAGGCGATACTCACGCGGGGTGATGCCTACCACACGATAGAACGAAGCATAGAACGACTGACGGTTGGCAAAACCCACCATGTCGCTAACTTCCTCCATGCGGAGATCCTGATATCGCTTGTCAACGAGAATAGTCATTGCCTCGTCAATGCGATATTTGTTCACAAACGATGTGTAATTCATGTGGAATCGCACATTTACAACGGCAGAAATGTAACGGGTGTTGGTTCCGAGATCCTCTGCAAGTTTTTTGGCAGAGTAATCCTTGTCACGGTACTTCTTCTGCATGACGATGATCTGGAGGATCTTCTCCTGCATCTCATCCATCATCCGAGGGCTCACAAGACTTCTGTAAGCAGCCTCTTTTTCTTTTTTTTCTGTAATGTTGTATTTAGCCATTTTGAAACATGGTTTATGATAATTTTTTGCAAATATACAAAAAAAAACAATATGTCCAACTATTTTTTCATCTTTTTTTCATTAAAATCACTATCTTTGTACAAAATTTCGAGATTTATGGACATTTTCGACGCCTTACAGCGATATTTTGGATATGATTCGTTCCGCGAGAACCAAGAAGATATCATCAGGCACGTAGTGGCTGGTAGAGATGCCCTTGTGCTAATGCCGACAGGAGGCGGAAAGAGTCTGTGCTATCAGATTCCAGCCCTTGTTATGGAGGGGACAACGGTAATTATTTCGCCGCTCATCAGTCTGATGAAAGATCAGGTGGAGACGCTCCGTTCCAACGGCATTGCTGCAGAAGCATTGAATAGTGGCAACGATAGTACTGAGGACCTACTGATCCGCAGACGGTGTGTGGCAGGGGAAATCAAACTGCTTTACATCTCCCCGGAAAGAGCTATCGCCGAGGCCGACCATCTGCTGAGTCACATGCGACTGTCGCTTTTGGCAGTGGATGAAGCCCATTGTATCAGTCAATGGGGCCACGACTTTCGTCCCGAATACACGCAATTGGCAACACTGAGGGAGAGATTCCCGAAAATACCGATGATGGCACTCACAGCAACCGCCGATAAAATGACCCGCCAAGATATCATCGAACAGTTACAATTGAAAGACGCCCGTGAGTTCATCTCAAGCTTTGATCGTCCGAATCTAAGTCTCTCTGTGAAAAGAGGTTATAAAAACGCGGATAAGATGCACTTTATTCTGAATTTCATCAAGGCAAGACCATGGGATGCAGGTATCATCTACTGTCTGAGTAGGAAGACGACGGAGAAGGTGGCTGAAGGCCTCAGGAAGAAAGGGATCAATGCCGCTGCCTATCATGCCGGTATGAACCCGATGGAGCGTAGTCTGACACAGGAACAGTTCAAGAACGACCAACTCTTGGTGGTCTGTGCCACCATCGCTTTTGGCATGGGTATTGACAAAAGTAATGTGAGATGGGTGATCCATTACAATATGCCCAAAAGCATCGAGAGTTTCTATCAGGAGATAGGTCGTGCAGGCAGAGACGGCGCCCCAGCGGAAACCATACTCTTCTATTCGTTGGCGGATATCATCCAACTGACAGAATTTGCCAAGCAGAGCGGTCAGCAGAACGTGAATATGGAGAAACTTAGAAGGATGCAGGAGTATGCAGAGTCAAGGGTGTGCAGGAGAAGAATCCTACTGAACTATTTCAGTGAACAGACCGACCATGACTGCGGCAACTGTGACGTGTGTGAGAATCCCCCGAAACGATTTGACGGTTCTCGGTATGTACAAATGGCACTAAGTGCCGCCAAACGAACCAATGAAGAAATCAGGCTCTCAACCATCATCGAGATTCTGAAGGGCATCCACTCTCCTACCGTCAGTAAGAAAGGTTATGATCGTCTGAAAACCTTCGGCGTTGGTAAGGAACTTACGACCAAAGATTGGCAAGACTATCTGCTACAGATGTTGCAGATGGGATTCTTCGAAATCGCCTATAACGACGGTAACAAGGTGAAGGTAACAGCAATTGGAGAGGATGTACTATTCGGCAGGAAACAGGCGGAACTCTATATTGTAGACCATACCGAGATGGAAATATCAAAGAAGAAGACAAAACTAAGATTGGAGATTCCGACTATTACCATCCCGGGACTTCCACCAACGACCGGTATTGAGGATCCGAAACTGTTTGAGGCGTTGCGCAGTCTGCGTATGACCTGTGCCGAGGAAGAAGGTTTTCCACCCTATATCATTTTCAGCGACAAGGTGCTGCATGCCCTTGCCACCATCAAACCTACCACCCTGGAGCAGTTCGGATGTATCTCTGGTATCGGTGAACATAAGCGCCAGAAGTATGGCGAACGCTTCGTGTCACTGATCAGGAAATTCGTTTAAAAACTAAAAAATCACCCCATAAATGTCACTTTTTGCTAAAATATAGCACAGAAAGTCTTTTTTGTGCGAAATAATTAGTAACTTTGCACGGTAAAATCATAGCTATGGCAAAGAAAAAGATATTGTTCATCAACCAGGAGATCTCTCCGTACGTCCCCGACAATAACTTGTCACTCATGGGAAAAGGCCTTCCGCAAGCAATGCAGGAACGTAATCATGAAATCCGTACGTTTATGCCGAAATGGGGTACCATTAATGAGCGTCGCGGACAACTTCATGAGGTGATTCGTCTGTCGGGTATGAATCTGATCATCAACGATACCGATCACCCCTTGATCATCAAGGTGGCTTCGATCCCGTCAGCCAGGGTACAGGTGTATTTCATCGATAACGACGATTATTTCGGTAAGCGCCTAATGGAGAAGGACGAACAGGGAGAAGACTATACCGACAATGGTGAGCGTGCCATATTCTTTGCCCGTGGTGTGCTGGAGACGGTAAAGAAACTCCGTTGGATTCCAGACATTATCCATTGTCAGGGTTGGATGAGTGCTGCCATCCCTTTCTATGTGAAGACCGCCTATCATGACGAGCCGTCATTTGCAGAGACGAAGGTGGTGACATCCCTCTTTGCACAAAGTCTTGAAAAGCAATTAGGAAGTGACTTCAAACAGTGTCTGGAGTTCCGTGAGGGGCGTGCTGAACTATTGAAGGACTATCAGGATAATTTTGATTTTTATGAATTGTCAAAAATGGCCATCGAATACAGCGACGGTGTCGTGGTGGCAGACAAAGGCGTGGACAAGAGCCTCGTGGACTTTGCCGAAGGGAAAAACATCCCTGTGCTCGGCTACCAAGAGGACTTCGCCGATGCCTACGAGTCTTTCTACGGACAACTGTTTCCCGAGGAGGCCGAATAAAAACGAAAAATAGATACCCACTGAAAGATATATGAAGATAAGATTGTTGACAGCGATTGCATTCACGGCAATGGCGATATTCTCTTGTAGTGAAGATACGAATAATATCGGAGGTTCACTTACACAGGATACGGATAACTTGAAGATCAGCACAGGAATATATCAGGCGACAACCAAATCAATTTTGGCTGACTCTGTCTATGCCCGTAACTTCGATTGCTATTTCGGTATGGTGAAAGACCCTGAGACCGACACCTACGTGAAGAACGAGTATATGGCGCAGTTTAATATGCTAGAAGACTTGGTTATGCCGAAAAAAGATTCCATCCAGAGTAAGATTGGCGATGAGATCATAGCAGACTCCTGTGAGATCTGGTTCTACTTTGACAAAGCCAACTGTTATGGCGACTCCCTCACCCCGATGAAGATGCGAGTGATGGAACTGAATAAGGCGATGGATTCTGAGGCAACTTACTACAGTAACTATGATCCTGAAAAGGAGGGTTACATCAGAGAAGGCGGTCTGCAGAAAGATATTGTGTTCACATTAGCCAATCTCACCTACTCTGATAGCGCTCGTAGTGTAAAAGGTTATGTCGACATCGGACGTGTGACCATCAATGACTCATACAAGGATAAGAACGGTAAGACTTATAAGAACTTTGGTTCATATATCCTACAAAACTATTATGATCATCCCGAGTATTTCAAAAATTCCTATACATTTGTACATAACCTCTGTCCAGGTTTCTACTTTAAGCATATAGACGGACTGGGGGTGATGGCAAAAATGTCACGTATCGAGATGAAAACCTACTTCAGATACGCAGCCGGAGAGACTATTAATGCGGTGCTGACATTGGCATCTACTTCTGAGGTATTGCAGACCGTGAAGGTTACCAACGACAAGGAGGGGCTGGAACGACTGGTAAGTGATGATAACTGCACCTATCTGAAAGCGCCTGCCGGTATCTTTACTGAGGTAACACTGCCTGTGGAGGAAATCATGCAAGATAATACATCCCTCGATTATCTGCTTTCTGTCAGTATGAGTTTCGAGCGTCTGAACAGTCTGAATCCGAACGACAAATATAACTTTGCCGCGCCTTCGACCATACTCTTATTGCCTAAGGACAGTCTGTATTCTTTCTTTGAGAAAGAGAAGACTTACGACTACAAACGTTTTTATGTAGCCACACTTTCAAAGAACAATTACGCCTTTACAAATTTAGGCGACTTAATATCGAGTATGTATTTGGATTTGATCTTAGGTACACTTGATGATCCTGACTGGGTAAAAAAGCATCCAGATTGGAATAAGGTTGTGCTAGTACCTATCACGCAACCGAAGACCATTACTGTCACCACGAAAAGTGGTAGTACCACGACTTCGACGACTCCTATCAGTAATCAGATAGGTCTGTCGTGTACGCAATTGGTCGGCGGTAAGAACTCTCCGATAGACATCAAGGTAATCTTCGCGAAATTCCTATAGAGAAAAGTGCTATGGCTGACGGATTCCTCGAGAAACATCATGAAGCATATGAGGCCCGTAAGGAAGCGTGGCTCAGAAAGAAGAAACATTTGCCAAAGATTACCAAAAGAATAGAGCGCCCGGATGACGAGGCGCTCTAATTCTTTTTTATCCAATGATTTTAAACTTGGCGAACTTCAATAGCAACTGTTTGGTACCTGCGTTCTTAAACTCCACCGTGGCCTTGGTGTTCTCACCAGTACCCTCAATCCGGGTGACGGTACCAATACCAAAACGCTGATGCTCGATCTTGACACCTTCCCGTAGGTCACTGGGACTGGGATCAGTAGCCAAAGGCCGAGGAGCCACAGCATTATACACTCGTTTGAAGTTTGGGCCAAAGGGATCAACAGGTTTCTCTGGTTGACGAGGCGCAATTACACGAGGCTTCGGATCAGCCTTGAACTGCGTCGCTACCGGTCGCGGGTTCTGCATCCACTCTGGACCGTCGCTGCGGTAGTTGCGATTCCGTTCAAAGACAGTATTATCTATAGTACTGTCTGATTGTGCCTGCAAGAGTTCAGGATCGATATCGCGGATGAAGCGCGAAGGTGTATCGTATTCCATCCGGCCATAGCGCCAACGATTCTGAGCACAAGTGAGGATACAATGTTTCTCAGCACGTGTGATCGCCACATAGAGTAACCGTCGTTCCTCCTCAAGTTCACGCATGGAGTTGGTACACATTGGACTGGGGAAGATATTTTCCTCGAGTCCCACCACAAACACCGTATGGAACTCAAGTCCCTTAGCAGAGTGGATTGTCATCAGTGTCACCTTGTCATTGGAGTCACCGTCATCACTATCCAGATCGGTAAGCAGTGCCACTTCCTGCAGGAAATCAGGCAAGTAAATCTGATCCGCCATATCCTCTTCGCGACGTGACTCCACAAAGTCCTGCATACCACTCAGGAATTCCTCTAGGTTCTCCTGGCGGGAGATGTCCTCTGGGTTACGCCCCGAATAGATATCCTTGCTGATACCAGAGTTCATGATGATATCGTGCCCCAAGGTGTAGGCATCTTCCGTGTTGAGTTGTGAGATCCATCCCTCTATCAGTTCACGGAAGTTCTGAAGTTTAGTCATCGTTCCCTTGCTGACCTCCATCGGGAATAATACGGGTTCCTTGATGACCTGCCAGAGACTGACGCCATAGGCCTGGGCAGTCTGGACAATCTTCCCGACAGTTGTATCCCCGATTCCTCGTGACGGGTAGTTGACGATACGCTTGAAAGCCTCTTCGTCGTTGGGATTGGCTATCAGACGGAAATAGGCAATCACATCCTTGATCTCCTTACGCTGATAGAAACTCAATCCACCGTAGATACGATAAGGGATATTATCCTTACGCATCTGTTCCTCAAAAGAACGACTTTGGGAGTTGGTACGATAGAGAATGGCGAAATCGCTCCATGAGCAGTGATCCTGTCGACGGATGCGTTTGATGTCCTGAGTGACAATCATTGCTTCTTCCTTATCAGAATATGCCGGTTTCAGTTGCAGACGTTCCCCATGCTCGTTCTTAGAGAACACATTCTTGGGAATCTGACGCTCATTCCGACGAATCAGTGAGTTAGCAGCCTGCACAATCAACTGTGTGGAGCGGTAATTCTGTTCCAGTTTGAACAATCGTACATTCTGATATTGCGACTGGAAATTGAGGATGTTGTCGATATTAGCCCCACGAAACGAGTAGATGCTCTGGGCATCGTCACCCACCACACACACTTTCTGACGCTCTTTTGTCAACTGATAGACGATGGCCTGTTGAGCGTAGTTGGTGTCCTGATACTCATCAACCAGTACGAACTGGAACTTCTCGACATATTTCTGTCGGATATCCTCGTGGTTTTGGAACAACACCCAAGTCTGAACCAGCAGATCGTCGAAGTCCATCGCATTCGCCTGACGGCACCGTTCCGCGTACCTTATATATATAGTTGACACCTGCGGGCGTTTCTGTTGGGCATCATCACTCGCCCAGGCACTCTGGGCATACTGCTGCGGTAACAGCAGATGATTCTTCGCCAAAGAGATACGGTCAGCCACCGATGAAGGCTTATACACCTTATCGTCGAGTCCCAACTCCTTAATGATGGCTTTCACCAGAGAACGGGCATCCGTCTGATCATAGATCGTAAAATTAGAGGAATAGCCGATCTTCTCGGCTTCTGCCCGCAGGATACGGGCGAAGACACTATGAAAGGTTCCCATCTGAAGATAGCGTGCATGTTCGTCACCCACCAGTCGGCCGATTCGTTCTTTCATCTCGCGTGCCGCTTTGTTGGTGAATGTCAGGGCGAGGATTTGCCAAGGTTTCATGCCCTGTTCCAACAGCCAGGCAATCTTATAGGTCAGAACGCGTGTCTTTCCTGATCCGGCACCGGCAATGACAAGACTTGCCCCATCACAGTAGAGCACCGCATCTCGCTGACTATCATTCAGTTGCTGAAGTATTTCGTTGTTCATTGTTGTTGTATCGGATAAAACCAAGTGCAAAGTTACGAAAAATATTTTGTATTCTTGTTTTTTTTCGTAACTTTGCATGCACAAGCAAGCATATTTAGACATGATACTCTATTTCTCAGGAACAGGAAACACCCGTTGGGTGGCCCAGCAGATAGCAGAGGCCATCGGTGAAGAATTGTGCTATATACCCGATCTCATCCGGGATGGAAACTACCAGTTGCAGTTAGCGGAATGTGAACGACTGGGCATCTGCTTTCCCACACACGGCTGGCAACCGCCAAGGATCGTCCGTGAATTAATCGGAAAGATGACAATTGTAGGAAAACCGGAATTTTGTTGGGCGCTAACCACCTGTGGCGATAATATGGGCGAGGCGATGACGATCCTCAACAAGGATCTGGAGAAGAAAGGACTGAAGGCGGAGACTTGTTTCTCTGTCATCATGCCAGAGTCGTATGTCTGTCTGCCGTTTATGTACACTGATCCTGAGGAGAAAGAACAACTAAAAATCGCGCAAGCCAAGCAACAACTGGTGCATATCATCGATACCATCAAGGCGTGCAGGAAAGGTATAGTTGAACTGGAAAAAGGTGCCACTCCCCGCCTCTACTCCTATGTGATTGGCGGATACTTCAACAAGAAGATGGTGACAGACCGTAAGTTCACCGTTGATACCGACGTCTGCATCCAATGTGGGAAATGCGCAAAAGTGTGTCCTGTGGATAATATTGAAGGTACACCTCCCGTATGGTTACATAACGGAAAGTGTACCTCATGTCTGGCCTGCTATCATTACTGTCCGGTACACGCCATCAATTTCGGAAAGATCACCCGAAAGCGCGACCAGTACTATTTCAATAGACGCGCGGACCGAAAATAGAAGTGCCGATGCGAACCATTGTAGAACGGGTCTTTACAGCGATGAGATAGTCGTCGCTCATACCCCAGGAACGTTCGCAGAAGGCATCGTCATTAGCAAAATATTTCTGCTTCACTTCATCAAAGAAGTCGGCAGCCGTCTGCATCTCCCGACGAATCTGATCTTCGTCATCCACATTGGATGCCATCATCATCAGTCCGCAGATACGGATGTGTGACATCTCGCGCCATTTACCTGCTTCGAGCAACTCACGACAGGCTTCTAAAGTAAGTCCGTATTTGGTTGCCTCTTCGGCAATATGGAGTTCCAGTAACACGTTGATGACACGTCCGCACTTCTCTGCCTGACGATTAATCTCTTTCATGAGTTTCAAGGAGTCAACAGCCTCAATCATAGATACATAAGGAGCGATGTACTTTACCTTGTTCGTCTGCAGATGACCGATAAAATGCCACTCGATGTCCTTGGGCAACTGTTCGTGCTTCAAACGTAGTTCCTGTTCATGGCTCTCACCAAACACCCGTTGTCCTTCCTCGTAGGCAGCCTCGATATATTCGTTGGGATGATACTTACTAATTGCCACAAGGCGTACACCCTGTGGCAACGTGTCAAGTATCTGATGTAAATGACCTTTTACGTCGTAATCCATCGTTATTGCTCGTATTCTGGTTTGTCGTCTTTTTTACCGCCTTTACTGTATTCGAAGACATCCATCAGGGTCGTCTCTGCCACTGAGGCAATCACATAGTCGATCATCGTACCGCCCATCACCTCTTCGATGTTATTCACGGCTCCATTGAAGGAACCGGCCTGTGCCAGATAAGTAACCGTTGAACGTTTCTCTTTCTCTGTCTTCTCGTCGATGGTGATAAACTGAAGTTTGGCCTTATACCACTTGTCGGCCATCTCGTCGTCAGAGAAGAAAATCTCTTTATAGGCTGCCTTCTTGATATCGGTGACATCGAATTCGCCACTGATATAGGAAGACATCTCCTCGATGATACGCTCCTCAGCCTCACTGAAACTCAGGGCATCCACAACATACGATTCCGTTACTTTCTTCTGCAAGCCATCTTCCATCACCTTCTCGTAACGGATCTTGCATTCAAACCAATTTGCTGTTCTACTTCTCATTATTATTCTTTTGTTTTTTAATACCGTAATAGTCTTTATCCAACTCAGCCTTTTTCTTCTGCGTCAGTTGGTCAATGATCTTGTCTGCGATAGCCTCGGCGCGATCAGAACTGATGGCTGTTGACTTCATGATCTCATCTTTTTTCGAAATAAGTTCGGTGGTCATCTTCTGGGCGTTGATCGTGAAGTCTTTCTCCGAACTGTTCATCTGGTCTTTGTTATAGACCTTAGAGATGATCTGTTCTGCAGCCTTTGTAAACTGCTTGCGGAAGATCTCCTCAGCCTTCGACTTGTATTCACGCATCTTTCCTTCACTTATACCAAGAGAGTCCTTAACATACTGCTGTTGTTTTACGATCTGGGCAATCGTGGCAGAGTCTGTATCGGCACCTATACCCAACAAGGCATCCAAATCTTCCTCAAGCATTTCGTCAGGCACAGGCTCGTCAATGGGTTTGACATATTCCATATTGTCCGGACTAGGCAATGTATAGAAGAATAGACCGACAATCGTCAGGGCAATAGCCAGGGCTGCAGCGCCAAGAATTCCTGTGCGCTTCAAAGTCTGTGCTCTGTTAATAGCAACTTCTAAATCTTCAACAGAAGCATAGCGTTTGTCAGGATCGGCATCTGTGGCCTTTGCCACAATAGGTTTCAGTTCAAACGGCATACCTGCAGAGTTATACAGGTAAGAGATCAACTTTCCCAATGAATAGACATCTGTACGTGCATCTATCTCACCTCTGTCAAACACTTCTGGGGCGATATAATCCTCTACACCCTCATAAAGCAAATCTACATCCACCTTTTTATAGAAGGAACCATGACAAAGCAGACGGACTGTATTGTCGGTCTTTCTCATCAGGATATTAGAGGGCGCAAAACACACATGATAGATGCCTTGTGCGTTCAGGTAACTCGTAAAATCAAAGAGCGTTTTCAATGTAGCCGACATGAACTCGTTTCTGGCAACGATAGAAGGATTATCATTCAGTAACTGTTCGAGCGTCTGATAATTACCCACCTCTACAGCGATGGCAAACACACCATCGTCTTCTCCATTTGTCGAAAAATGCAACTGTGTCTTATGATCGATGGAAGCCACTGCATCGCTTTCGGCTTTCACACAATGACCAAAGAAGATATCCTCAGTCAACTCGTCGTGGAACTGTACAAAATTTGAATACTTTCCACCTATTAGCCGTTTATAAAAGTAGCCGTATGGCATGCGAATCTTAGAGGTCTTCTTAACTTCGCGCTGCTCAAGCATTTCTTCGAAATTCATCGCTCAAATGATATTTTTAATTGATTTTGATGCGCAAAAGTACACATAAATTCCGAGAAACGCAAATTTTTGGGCAGAGAATGCATAGTTTTACGATAATTTGTGTTACCTTTGCACCGGTTTTCACAAAAATAAGGTGTGAATTGCCAGGAAGTAATTAAGTAAAACTTAAGAAGATGCCAGAAATATCTGTCCGCGGCCTTGAGATGCCAGAGTCCCCGATTCGGAAACTTGCCCCTCTTGCTGCTGCCACTAAGAAAAGAGGAACGAAGGTTTATCACCTGAATATCGGTCAGCCCGACCTGCCTACACCAAAGGTGGGTCTTGATGCGCTGAAGCAGATCGACCGAAATATTCTGGAATACTCTCCGTCGCAAGGTTATCTCAGTTATCGCGAGAAACTGGTCAGTTATTACGCCAAATATAACATTAACGTTACTGCCGACGATATCATCATCACCTCAGGCGGAAGTGAGGCTGTGTTGTTTGCCTTCCTCTCCTGTCTGAATCCTGGCGACGAGATTATTGTTCCGGAACCCGCTTATGCCAACTATATGGCTTTTGCCATCTCTGCCGGAGCGAAGATCCGTACCATCGCCACCACTATCGATGAGGGTTTCTCGTTGCCGAAAGTAGAGAAGTTTGAGGAATTGATCAACGAGCGCACCCGTGCCATCATGATCTGTAATCCCAACAATCCGACAGGTTATCTCTATACCCGTCGTGAGATGAATCAGATCCGTGACCTGGTGAAGAAATACGACCTGTATCTCTTCTCTGATGAGGTGTATCGCGAGTATATCTACACAGGGTCTCCCTATATCTCAGCCTGTCATCTGGAAGGTATCGAACAGAATGTGATTCTGATTGACTCGGTATCAAAACGTTATTCTGAGTGCGGTATCCGTATCGGTGCGCTGATCACGAAGAATGCCGAGGTGAGAAAAGCAGT
>Ga0326513_10001549_pt1 | contig 17825 bp, 27 predicted proteins | sample 2_2465_0518_D_FD_203654 | JGI IMG/M metagenome (GOLD analysis project Ga0326513, IMG submission 203654) | Bovine rumen microbial communities from UC Davis, California, United States - 2_2465_0518 | ecosystem: Host-associated > Mammals > Digestive system > Stomach > Rumen | place: USA... | reverse complement strand
TGATGAGCCGCGCCACCTTCTTCGGCAACGTGCTGAACATCCAGACCACCCAGAAGCAGCCCGTGGTGGTTGCCGATCCTCAGGCCCCGGCCAAGTTCAACATCCTCGGCTATCCTGTCATCCTGGAGGATGGCGTGGGCACCGACGTGATCTTCGGCGACCTGAAGGAAGGCTATGTCTTCAACCTGGCCAAGGACGTGTCGGTTGACCGTGACGAGTCCGTCGGCTTCCGTGCCGGCAGCGTCGTCTTCCGCGGCATGGCCCTCGGCGATGGCAAGCCCACCGGCGTCGGCATCGTCCGCTTCACCAAGGCGGCTTCCTGATCGACTGACCCTGAACCGGGGCGGGAGGACATCCTCCCGCCCTTTCCATTGAGGTGAGAGCATGCTTGACAAAGCAAAGAAGGCGCTGCGGCTGACAACCAGCGCATACGACGACGAGCTGACCGACCTGATCAGTGCCGCGCAGCTTGATCTCGGGATTGCCGGGGTTGTGCTGCCGGAGGAACTGGACGCGCTTTGCCAGCGTGCCATCCTGACCTATGTCAGGATGAACTTCGGCAAGCTTGCCGCGGACGAGTACGACCGGCTGAAAGCGGCTTACGATGAGCAGAAGGCTCAGCTGAAGACCGCCACCGGCTATACCGACTGGGGGGAGACCGAATGATCAGAGCCTCCACAGTGAAACTGATCAAGGCCAGCCCGGAGCCCCGGGGCGTGTTCGACACCCCGGTGGAGACGGAGCGGCAAGTCTACTGCGACGTGGCGAGCGTCGGGATGCGGGAGACCTATGAGGCGATGGCCAGCGGCTACGCCCCGGAGATCAAGCTGGTGCTGAGCGACTACGCGGAGTACCAGGGGGAGCGCAAGTGCCTTTTCGAGGGCGTGCGCTACCGCATCCTGCGCACCTACGTGCGGGACGACCTGAGAATCGAGCTGGTGCTCGAACGAGAGGAGGGGCTGGCGTGATCACCTTTGCGGAGCTCACCCAGGCCCTGGACGCCACCGGCATCCCGTTCAAGCCCTATGAATGGGAGGGCGGGAGCCCTGCTACGACTGCCTGGGGCACGGTGCTGATCGGCAGCTCCACGCCTGAGTACGGTGACAACGAAGTGGCGGAGGAGTACCTCGCCGGCACCATCACCCTGCGCACGCGGGTGTTGGACGCCACCGCCTTCAACGCGGTGACCGCCGCCTTGAAGCGGCTGATGCAGAACGACGCGGTCTTCTGCTACCGGATGACGGGCGTGCGGCTGGACTCAGACAAGCAGGTGCTCTACTACAGCTGGCGCTGGAGCGGCACCGGCCTGGACCGGTTCGAGTGAGGAAGGAGGCAGGCGCATGAAGATGTCCCTGAACACCGCCCTGCCGGAGGTGACGGACATGCTCCTGAGCATGGCCTCCGAAGACCTGATCCCTGCGGTGACGGAAGCGCTGACCATTGCCGGCGAGATCGCCGTGCAGCGACTGAAGGAAGCCGCGGACGCGCACCATGGCGGCGGCACGGGACGGATGCGTGACAGCATTACCGCCTCCAAGCCCACGGTGAACGGCTGGGGCGGCTATCTGGACATCACGCTGAAGGGCAACGTCACCAAGGGCTGGCGATACCGCGACCTGGGCGGCGAGCTGAACTACGGCTCTTACCGGCGCAAGGCCTCCGGCTGGTTTGACGAAGGCGCGGAGATCGCACAGCCCGAAGCGGAGCAGGCGATTGTGGAGACCCTGGAGGCGTGGATCGCTTCCAGGGCCGAGATCGCCTGACGCAACAACCTATCAACCTGAAAGGAGATACACACATGGCACGAGTTGGCATGAAGCACCTGGTCTTTGCGCCTATCACCGCCGAGAACACCAACGCCGCGCCCACCTATGGCGACATGGTGGTGCTGGGCAAGGCCGTCCGCGGCAACCGGACGCCCACCCGCTACGACGCGAAGCTCTACGGCGACGACGGCCTGGCTGAGAGCTACAACGGCATGAAGGAGATCGGCGTGGAGGTCGAGACCACCCACCTGGTGGAGGACAACGCGGTGGCCCTGGGCATCTATAAGAAGTCCGGTACCGGCGATGCCGTCATCTACCGGCAGACCCAGAAGCCCACGGCCTACGGCGGCTGCGGCTGGATTGAGACCCACGTCCGCGACGGCGTGGAGCTGTTTGTGGCGATCTGGATCTACAAGGTGCAGCTGGCCCCGGGCAACGAAGAGGCCCGGACCCGCGGCGAGAACCTGGAGTATGGCACGTCCAGCCTGAGCGGCACGTCCATGCCCGCCTTCGCGGACACGGACGGCGACGACGTCTACTATGACCTGAAGGTTTTCTCGAGCTACACCGCCGCGCAGACCTGGCTCGACGACCAGGCCTGATCCCATGCTCATCAAGATTGGCGGGGCAGAGTACCCGATCCGGTTCGTGATGAGCGCTTGGAAGGAGATGGAGGAGGACTGCGGCCTGCCGCTCTCCTCCATCTCTGACCTTTCCGGCGATGGCAGCACCCACGACCGCGCCACCATCGCGGTGAAGCTGCTGGCGCCGCTGCTGCATGCCGGCACGCCGGCGCTGTCCATGGCGGACGTGGCCGGCATCCTGGAGGGCATCCGCCCGGAAGAGTACGGCCTGGCCGTGCTGGCCGCGGGCACCTGCATCCGGGACGCCATGCGGATGCAGCAGCACGATGACAACGACGAACAAAGCTATGACCCAGTGCTCCGCCGGCTGGACGCGGAGGCCGCAAAACAGCAGGGCAAGACCCTGACCTGGCGGCGCGTGTCCGGTTGGGGGCTCATTGCCGGGATCAGCCTGGCAGAACAGACGGACATGCTCCCCGGCATGGTGATGGACATGTACCTCACCCGCCGGGATTATGACGACGAACAGCACTGCATCCGCCGGAAGGGCCAGGAGAAGGACGAGCTCCTGGACGCGGCAGAGGATGCCATGAACACGGAAACAGAGCGGGGGGATTGATCCATGGCGGCGGATGTGACCGCAAGAATCCGGGTGGAAGGGCTGGGCGAGTTCCGGTCAGCCATGAGCCAGGCGGCGGCAGCCGTCAAGCAGTCCACCGCTGAAGAGAAGCGCGCAGAGGCGCAGTATAAAGAAACCGGTGACGCCGCGGCCTATCAGCAGCAGAAGACCCAGGCGCTGACCGAGAAGCTGGCCGCCCAGCAGAAGCAGGTCGAGACGGCACAAAAGGCCATCAAAAAACTGGAGGAGGCCAAGGTGGCCCCGGACGACCGGCGGCTGGTGCAGTGGAAGACACAGCTGGCCAACGCGGAGGCGGAGGTCTCCAAGACCCGTTCCGAGCTGGGCAAGCTGAACGGCACCTCCACCGCGCAAATCACCCAGGGCCTGGGCAAGGTGGAGGGTGCGGCCAAGGAGGCCGGGGCAGAGCTCCACGGAATCGCCGGCAAGCTGGACCGGGAGACCCTGGTGAAGGGCCTGGACGCGGTGACGGACAAGATGGAGTCCGTGATGCGCAAGGCCGCGCAGATGGGCAAGGCCATCTGGGACGCCTCCACCGACGCGGCCGCCTGGGCGGACGCCACCCGGGACGCGGCGACGGCTGCCGGCATGACCACCACCGAGTACCAGCAGATGGCCTACGCGGCCCAGTTCTTCGGCCTGAGCATTGACGACCTGACCAACAAGCAGGGTAAGCTCGTCAAGGCCATGGACGAGGGCGGCCAGATCATGGTGGGCGACTGGGCGGTGGACACCATCGACCGGATGACCGGCGAGAAGCGCAGCTTCAACAACATCATGATGGACCTGGTGGACGGCCTGGGGCAGATCACCGACCCCGTCGCCCGGGACCAGGCGGCCATGGAGCTCTTCGGCAAGTCCTACAAAGACCTGAACGCCATGATCGAGGACGGCGGGAAGGGCTGGCAGGAGAAGATTAACGAGGCGCCTGTGGTGCGGGAGGAGACCGTCAACAGCCTGGCGGACACCGCCGACGTGCTGAAGGACATGAACTCCCGGCTGGAGGCCCTGAAGATGGAGGTGCTGGCCGCGCTGGCGCCGTCCATCAAGACCATCGGCGAGGCTGTGGGCACCCTGGCGCAGAGCCTGACGGACTTCCTGCAGACCGAGGAAGGACAGCAGCTCCTGAAGGACCTGGGGGATGCGCTCACGGAGATCGTGACCGCCATCACCGGGCAGGACTTCTCCGGCATCGTGGAGACGGCCAAGGGTGCCGTCGAGGGCCTGACCAAAGCTCTGGACTGGCTGCTTGAAAACAAGGACACGGTAATTTCCGCCGTGACCGGCATTGCCGGGGCGTTTGGTGCTTTGAAATTCATGTCCTTTGGCATTCAGGCGGCGAATACTGTAAGCGCCTTTAACCGTCTCCTTGGGATACCTGGAAACACCAATGGAAGCGCCGGCGCTTCTGCTTCCGCTTCAAACATCGGCAGCTCTATCGGGCAGGCTGCTGGCACCGGCGGGCAAATGATCATGTTCGGCGGTAGCGGCGGCAGCATTCTGCTAAGTCTTGGCCTGGCGAATCTTTGGAGTGACACCGATCCAATGCTTCGCGGCATGAAGGCGGACATCGAAAAATATGGCCATATCAGGACAGGAGACGATATGGCCGCTGAGATGTACGCCCGAACAGGATTTAAATCCCCGGCAGATCTGAGCGGCCGGCAGGCGCGACTATACAACCTGGCAGATTACGGTCTGAGCGACAGGCCCGGGCAGGGGCTGTTCGGTATGTTCAGCGGCCCTGACAAGGGAACGGTTAATGCGACAATTAGGCTTCTGCAAACCGAACTTCTCGAGAATGTATTGGACCCTGACCTGTACACCGAGCTTATGAGCGCCGACACCGCAAAGGGAGACAATGTTGATCTTCTGAAACGGGTCAAAACGGGCATCCTGGAAGCCGACGAAAGCCTGTTCGCCGACCTTGAGGAATCGTCCGTCACAGCTGGCGAAGCAGTGCCTGCGGGCTTGGCGGAAGGCATTCGGAATAACTCCGACGTTGCTGTTTCCGAGGCTGAGGCGATGGCGGCGGCTGTGAAGTCAGTCGTGACACAGGTGCTCCAAGTCCACAGCCCGTCCCGGGTTATGACAGAAATCGGCGGCTATGTGGGTCTCGGCCTGGCGGAGGGCATTGACCAGTCCATCGCCCAGGTGGAGGCCGCGGCGGCGCGGATGTCTGTGGCGGCGGAGCGCCCGGTGGCCGCAGCCGCCGGAAGCACCCACAACAACAGCGTCACCAATAATCACTATTTCACCGTGGGCGAGTATGTCCAGAACAGCGAAAGCGACCTGAACGCCCTGGCGCGCCGCGTGATGGGCGTCCAGCGCTCAGAACGCCAGGCCTACGGCAAGCGGAAATAAAGGAGGCCGATCATGGGCGCATGGTTTACGTGGAACGGCAAAGACAGCCGCTCCATGGGCATTGTCGTGACTGAGGTGCCGCCGCACGTCTACCCGGAGGAACGGGTGCAGCAGGTGCACGTCATCGGACGCCCCGGCGCGGTGCTCATCCCGGAGGGCGACGGTATCTACAACCCCTACGTCAAGAGCATCGGGATCGGCAACCGCGGCAGCGTCAGCCACCGGGAGATCGCGGCCTGGCTGCGGGGCACCGGCACCCTGGTGCTCTCTTCCGAGCCGTACTACGCATACACCGCGCGGATCATCAGCGAGGCACAGGTGGAGCGGATTTTCCCCGGCACCTACAGCGGGCAGGTGGACTTCCTGGTCCAGCCGCTGAAGGCGGAGTACCCGCCGCAGCCGGCGATCACGGTGGAGGGCAGCGGGGACGGGTCCACGGCCATCAAGGCGCGGGGGGACGTGGCGGCGCGGCCGGTGTACCGGGTGGAGGGCACAGGGACGGTGGTGCTCACCGTGGGCGACGCTTCCGAGACGGGCGCGGGCTCGGTGCTCTCTGTGGCCCTGGAGGAGGGCATGGACGGCTTCGTGGTGGACACGGACGCGGCCATGGTCACCAGCCTGGACGGCACGGAGAACCTGAGCCACCTGTGCGAGCTGTTCTACAACGGCTTCCGGGGGCTGTGGCTGCCCTCCGGCGACACCACCACGGTCTCCTGGACGGGGGCGGTGACCTCGGTGAGCATTGACCCGCGGTGGAGGTGGCTGTAATGGCAGTGACCGGCAGCAAGGCCTTCGCCGTGTCCGATGTGGACCTGGTGAGCACCTGGCAGAAAAACAGCTCGGGCACCATCTACAACATCACCACGGCCACCAACACCCGCGCGGTGACGGTGACCCTCCCGGACGACGCCACCCTCACCGGCGCGTCCCTCTCCGTGACCTCCAACGCCGCGGTGGGCGGGGCGCAGATCCTGACGGCCAACGGCCACAACCTCCGCTACGCCGCCACCACCGAGGTGAACCTCACCGGCGAGATCGCGACCGGCAGCAACGTCCTGACCTTCCAGTACAAGACCTACGGCAGCGCCTCCGCCACCAACATGCGGAGCGTCTGCCACCTGAGCAACATCGTCCTTACGGTGACCTACACCCAGCCGGACCCGGAGCCCCCGGTGGACCCGGACCCGCCTGCCGGCACGAAGGAGTCCGATGGGCTGATCACCATCCACGACGGCAGCGAGCGCTCCTTCGGCGCGTCCCTGGGCATGGCGGTGCTCACCCCCAGCAAGTGCGAGGTGACCGAGACCGCCGGCGGGGACTACTCCATCAGCCTGGAGCACCCCATCACCCCGGACGGCAGATGGCGGCTGATCCAGCCCTGGATGCTGGTGCGGGTGCCGGTGCCCATGAGCGACACCCCCGCCATTGACGCCTCCGGCGGCATCACCCTGGGCTATGAGATCTGGGTGGTGAACGCCTCCTCCACCGGCCTGTACGACTCCAACGTGCACGTGCGCTATCCCGCGTGGGAGGCGGGCAAGACCTACGCCGTGGGCGCCTATGTGCGCTACAACAACTGCAACTACCGCTGCAAGGTGCCCAACGACTACACCATCTGGGTGCCGGGCTGCTGGGTGAAGCTGGGCACCGGCGACCCCCAGAGCAAGCGCAGCCTGAGCCAGGGCACCCGGCTGTATGTCTCCGTCGCCGGCAGCGAGTTCCTCACCGTGAAGCTCTCCACCGGCGAGACGGGCTACTGCAAGCGCGCGGACTGCGTCTACGTGCGGGAGGCCACCCAGGCGGACATTGACGCCCTGCGCACCTCCGCCCGGTCCATCCGCGCCCAGGTCTTCCGCCTCACCAGCGTCACCGTGACGCCGCAAAGCGTCAGCGCCCAGGGCATGCACGTCTCCTACGACTACAGCGCCCAGGTCTGCAGCGGGCTCACCGTGGTGGGCTCCGACCTGCCCAACGCCGTGCTGGACCTGCGGGCGAACATTCTCGGCGCGTCGGACGTGCCCAACATCTACTGCCAGGACACCGGCGCGGTGATCAATGCCGAGTGGGCGGCGGGCTCCTCCCCCGTGGAGGGGCTGCTGAACCCGGACACCGGGCTGGTGGCCCAGGCCAAGGCGCGCCTCATCCGCGACAACTGGGACTTCTTCCTCATCAGCAACGAGGAGGCGGAGAACCGGGGCTTCCGGGTGGAGTACGGCGTGAACCTCACCGGCGTCAGCTGGGGCAGGGACTTCTCCGCCGTGGTGACCCGGGTGATCCCCGTGGGCATGAACAGCGACGGCTCGCCCCTGTACCTGGAGGGCACCATCTGGGTGGAGAGCGAGCTCTCCGCCAACTATCCCATGATCGCCTGGAAGTACCTGGACACCGGCGTGAAGGTGGGCGAGAGGGGCCCCGACGGCACGGCCTACACCGTGGCCACCGCCAGGGCAGAGATGCTCCGCCAGGCGGAGGCGTGCTTCAGCGAAAACCACGAGGACGAGCCCGCCGTTACCCTGGAGGTGCAGTTCGCGGCGCTGGGTGCCTCCGACGCCTTCCGGCAGTACCGCGCCCTGGAGCGGGTCAGCCTCTACGACCGGGTGACCGTGTGCCACCCCGACCTGGGGCTGGACACCTCCGCACAGGTGAAGAGCTACACCTGGGACGCCCTGCGGCAGCGCTTCGTCTCCATCCGCCTGGGCGACGTGTTCCACCACGAGCTGGGCTCCATGGCCGGCTGGCAGATCGCCGACGGCTCCATCACCGCCAGGAAGCTCTCCATGGCGGTGCGGCAATCCATGACTACATGAGAGGAGTGACCCCAACATGGCTGTATACCTGACCGAAGTGGTGACCGACCTGGCCATGCCCCCGCAGCAGCGGCCCATCCCCCACCAGTTCGCCATGGGCGACAACAACGCCTACACCATCACGGCGCTGCTGTGCGACTCCCGCAACCCTGAGGCGGAGCTGCTGGACGGCACCGTGGGCGGCGAGCTGGTGCGGCCCGACGGCGTCACCGTTGCCCTGGCGGGCGAGAAGGGCAATGCCGTGCGCCAGGTGAACCTGGCCGCCGGCGGCCTGTGCAACGCCACCCCCTGCTCCGTGACCCTTCCCCAGGCCTGCTTCGCCGTGCCCGGGCGCGTCACCCTCACCATTAAGCTCACCGATGGCACCACCATCACCCAGGCGCTGTCCGTCTCCGCCGTGGTGGTGCGCACCAGCACCGACGAGGCGGTGGACCCGGGGGAGGTGATCCCGGACCTGGCGGCGATTCAGGCGGCAGCGGCGGAGGCCACTGCAGCTGCGGCAGACGCCCGGAGCGCAGCTTCCTCTGCTGTCCGCTACGATACCGCCCAGACCCTGACTACCGCGCAGCAGGCGCAGGCGCGGGAGAACATCGGAGCGGCAGGGCTGGACGTGGGACAAATGGAGGTGACGGCCCGGCAGTATGAGTTCCACCTCGTTCCCGGCGCAATCAGTTCCTCCGGCGCGGATGTTAACGGGACGGGGGGCGATGCAGCGTATTACACCAAATCCTCCTGCCGGACGGCTGAATACATCGAAATCGGCAATGATGTGCAAGGGATCACGGTGTCGTATGATCGGCCGGAGGATGCTGACACATCCGGCACTGCGCATTATTATATTTACGTCTGCTTCTACAACGCGTCCAAGACGTTCATCAGCCGCATGGGAGACGCTGACATCCAGTCCTACACCGTCAGCGAGATTCCGGCAAATGCCGCATTCTTCCGCGTGTCGTTCACGTTCGTCAAACAACAGGACACGAAGGCATGCAATATTGCCGGATATGTGCAGACGGCGGTGAAAAGCGTGGTTTCGGCGCTGAATGTGCAGACAGTCCGGCGGGGGATTGTGCTGGGGGACTCCATCTCCTTCGGATTCTGGTCGTACTGGGACGGATCGAGCAGGAAGAACGCGGATGACCTCTATTCCAACATCGCCCAGACGGCGGCTCCCATGCGGATCTCTGACTGGTTGTCACTCTATTGCGGCATCCCGATGGACAACATCGCGAGACGCGGTACCGGGTGGGTGGCAGATTCCCGCAGTCTTGGCAATGCGTGGACTGTGGCACAGGCTACCGATTTCAGCGGCTACGATTTCGTGGGCCTCTGCTTCGGCGTGAACGACTACATTCAGAAAACGCCGCTGGGGACGCTTTCAGACGCACAGGTGGGGACAGTCATCGGCAACATGATCCGCGTACTGGAGAAAATCTACACGGACAACCCTCTCGCAAAGGTGATTGTTTACAGCCCGCTGAACACATGGGGACAATACCGGGATTCCGCTGGGTCATCGCAAACGCTCTACGGAGACGCTTCCACGCACTATGCGCTGGGTTACGATTTCGGCGGGACATCCTACACGCTCCAGCAGCTCATTGACGCCATGGAGGCCGTGTGCGACCGGTACGACATCCGGCACGTTGTCATGTCACAGGGTTGCACAATCAACGTGTTCAACATCAAGGACATCCTGATTGACGGCCTGCACCCGTCACAATCCGCGATGAAATCCATTGCGTCTGATATGTACCATACCATGATGTTCCGGTGATGCAGAAAGGGGGCGGCGGCATGACGGTGCTGGCGGTTTTCCTGGTTCTGACCTTTTCCGCCGTTCTGATCTACGCGGGGGCGGTGGAGATCAACCGCAGGGCAGAGCGCTGGGAGCGGTACGAAAAGTGGATGCACCCACCCAACGATGACGACGGGGTGAGCGTGCTGGAGGGGAAAGACAATGCAGACTCTTGAACAGGTCCAAACCGTCCTGGACGCCCTGAAGGACGCGGGAACGCCGGCGCCGGAGATCATCCGGCAGCTGGCGCCCCTGTGCCTGGGCTGGCCCTATGTTTTCGGCGCCTGGGGGGAGCAGTGCACCCCAGGCAACCGCCGGAAGCGCGTCCGGGATGACCATCCCACCATCCTCTCTGCCTGCCCCGCCCTGAACGGCTCCGCCTGCTCCGCCTGCAAGTGGGGCGCGGGCGTGCGGATGTTCGATTGCCGGGGGTTCACCCGGTGGCTCCTGCAGCAGGCCGGGCTGGACATCGCCGGCAGCGGCGCCACCTCCCAGTGGGACACCGCGGCCAACTGGACCCAGCGCGGGGAGATCGCCCAGATGCCGGACGTGGTCTGCGTGCTCTTCCGCCGCAAGGCAGGCCGCATGGAGCACACCGGCATGCACCTGGGCTCCGGGCGGGTGATCCACTGCTCCCGCAACGTGGAGGAAGGCGCCCTCAAGGGCGGCAACTGGACCCACTACGCCATCCCCCGGGGCCTGTACGACGAGCGGGAGATCCCCGTCAGCCCTGTCCGGCGCACCCTCCGCAAGGGCGCTCAGGGCGCAGATGTGAAAACCCTGCAGACCTTCCTCATCGCCTGGGGCTGTGAGCCCGGCACCCCCGACGGCATCTACGGCAAGCAGACCGACGCCGCCCTCCGGGCCTTCCAGCGCGCCCAGGGCCTCACCGTGGACGGGGTCTGCGGCCCCGCCACCTGGACCGCCCTCACCCAGCCCGTGGAGACCTACACCATCCGCATTGAGGGCGCCACCTATCAGCAGTACCGGCGCATTCTGGACATCTGCCCCCTGGCAGAGGCCACAAAGGAGGTGACGGACCATGATTGAGCCGTGGATCCCGGCCATCTCCGCCCTGGGCACCGGGCTGCTGTCGCTGTTCGGCGTGTACCTCGCCAACCGGAAGAACGCCCACCTGGTGATCTACCGCCTCGAGCAGCTGGAGCACAAGGTGGACAAGCACAACGGCCTGGTGGAGCGGATGACCGCCGTGGAGGTCAAGATCAAGGACATGGGAGAACAGATTTCTGACTTGAAGAAGAAGGTGAGCGCATGAAAAAGAGAGACTGGGGCAAGTGGTTCGCCGCTGCCGGCATCCGCGCCGTGAAGACCATCGCCCAGACCGCCGTGGCCACCATCGGCACCTCGGCGGTGCTGTCGGAGGTCAACTGGATCATGGTGGGCAGCGCGTCGCTGCTGGCGGGCATCCTGAGCCTGCTGACCAGCGTGGCCGGGCTGCCGGAAGTGCCGGATGAGACGGTGGAGTAACTATTCCCAACACGTTCCCAACATCGACACCAGAAGCGCGCACGGTTGAGCGGTTTGTGGCTCCCCTGCTAAGGGAGTAGTGGCTTTACCGCCAGCCCGGGTTCAAATCCCGGCTTCTCCGCCAAAAACCCCGCAGATACTGGATCTGCGGGGCTCTTTTTTTGTCTGTTTTTGGGGCTTCTATGGCGTGGAATTGTGCGCTATTGTCCGCTACTCCCAACACGGTTCCCAACACGGGCAGAGGGCGGGATGGATTATTCCCAACAGCCTGTTCCCAACAATCAGACGGGGCGCTTGAGGGCGCTGGCGGCCTCCTGGACATCGGCGGCCTGCGGGTGCGCGTAGCGGTCCAGCATCTTTGTGGTGGACCAGCGCATATACTTGCGCACGGTCTGCGGGGCGATGCCCTCGGTGATGGCCAGGGCGGTGGCGGTGGTGTGCCGGCAGGAGTAGGGCGTCAGGCGGCGGCATCCGGCGGCCTCCAGGGCGGCGTAGTAATCAGCATAGAACACGTCCGTGTTGTGGCACCAGATGTAGCCGCTGGCCTGGGCGCGGTCGATCAGATCGCCCACCAGGGGCAGGATGGCCTCCGGGAGGACAATGGGCGCCGAGCGCCGGACGGCGGTCTTCATGCCGACGCCGGTGATGGTGTGGGACTGCAGGTCAATGTGCTCCACCTTCAGGGCCTGCGCCTCGCCGGGCATCATGCCGGTGTAGATCATCAGCAGCGGGATGGCCGCCCGGATGTCGCCGGACTCATACAGCCGCCAGAGCGCCGTCTGCTCCTCCACCGTGAAGGGCTGGCGCTCCTTCTCCTGCAGCTGCGGCAGGGTGATGAACGAGGGCGTGTCCTTGTCTGCGTAGCGGTCGGCGGCGGCCAGATTGAAGAGGATCGTGAGGACGGTCTTGCAGTCCTTGGCGGTGTAGTAGGTGGGCGCGGCCTCGGCCACCGTGTCCCGGAGAATGGAGGCGGTGAGCGTGTCGATCCGGGCGTCGTGGATCCGGGACAGCTTGCCCCAGGCGATGCGGTAGGCGGTCTGCTTGGACTTCGACAGCTGCTGATACTCCGCGCGGGTGTAGGCATCCCAGTACCAGGAGAGCCGCGGGGCCTGCTGCGGACGCTCTATCCCGCCGGACAGCAGGAGCGGACAGGCGGCCAGGGCCTCCGCCTTGGTGCGGTAGCCGCCCTTGGTGCGCTTGATGGAGATGGGTTTCTTGGCCGGATCATCCGGCAGACGGTAGCCCACCACCACCTGGGCGCTCCAGGTGCGGCCCCGGCGGAATGCGGTTCCCTGGCCATTGCCGCGCTTCTTCGGAGCGCCGCCGGCAGCGGTGAGGCGCCGCCCGCAGTAGCAGCAGAGCACGGCGTCGTCCGGGATCTCGCGGGTGCACTTCGGGCAGAGCATGGGGGTCACCTCCTTAGTTGAACAGGCCGGAAAAGCGAGAGAGATTGATCACGTTATCTGAAGTAGTGTGCAGCACGTCTCCATCAGCAAATGTGGCAACAATGTTACGCTTGTCTTCGCTTCCATTGAGCAGATAGAAGGTTTTGGACCCGTTTTGAATGACGGAAACGGTATATGAGCCGTCATCTTTTTCGTCAAGGGATACTATATACCGTCCCGCCGGGAAGTCTACGCCCGCATAGAAGTCTCCAGCCGGAAGTGTGACGGACTTCCATTCAGGCCGCGTCATGATCTCCCGGTCGACGGCCTGGTTGAGGGCCACCAGCTCGTCGAAGGACAGGGCAGACAGGTCGATGTCAGGGGCGTCCGCCAGGGCCGGGACGGTCAGAATCAGCAGGGCGAGGATCAGGGAGAGGGTGCGCTTCATGGTGGTGTCCTCCTTTGTGTGTTATCCGATCACCAGATCGGTGGGTGCCTGCTCCAGGTAGCAGCGAAGGAAGGCCAGCTCGTCACATGGGGCAAGCTCGGCGTGGACGCGCTCCCGCGTCTCGTCGTCCATGGCCTGGACGATGGTCTCCCATGGCATGGCCGCGATGGCCTGCTCCGGGGTGGTCATGGTAGCGCCGTTGTCAATTGAGATCTGCTTCATGGTGGTGTCCTCCTCTTTCATGTGTCGGTCGGGTACTCTATGTAGCCTGGGTTATCCAGATCGCCGTGGAGAATGTGGGTGATCTCGTGGGCGATGCTCGCCCGGTTCAGCTCCCGCGTGAGCCGGGCATTGAGCACCACCGTGATCCATCCGTCATCGTCATGGAAGCAGAACCCCCGGATGGACACGGGCAGGTTCTGATAGATCACCCGGTATTCGTCGTACTCGTCAATCACTCGCCGTCACGCTCCTGAAGAATCCGATCAGCCATCTGGAGCATGAACTCCACGTCGCTCTCGCTCATCCGGCGCTGACGGTCGAACAGGAGACCCAGGCGCGGATTCTGGTGGAGGGCCTCCAGGCGGTCCATGTCGGCCACCATCTTCAGGCCGTCCTCCGTGGTAAGGGCGGAGAGCCCCACCTGCAGATAATCGGCCAGCTTCTGCATCACATCAATGCGCGGGTACTTCTTCCCGGTGCACCAGTTGGAGACGGTGGCGGAGGTCACGCCCAGGTTAACCACGATGTCGGCTTGTGTGACGCCGCGGCGCCGCATCAGCTCGGCCAGGTTTCGGACGAAGATTTCTCTCGCGTCATCGGCCATTTTTTACTACCTCCTGTCTGAGTGGTGTACCTTCATTATACACCCAAAGGAAGAAAAAGCAACTCCCAACGAAAGAAAATTTAACTTTCGGTATTGACATCTTACTTTAAGTGAGTATAATGGGAGCAGGTTATCCGGGAGGAGGTGAGAGAAATGACGATGATCGTCCCGCCCAAGATCAGCATGGAAGCCGCCCGAGTCAATGCGCATCTGCTGCAGAAGGACGCAGCCGAGGCCCTGGGCGTTACGCCGGCGACCCTCCGCAGCTGGGAGAACGGCGACACCATGCCGCCCTACGACAAGGCCGTACAGATGGCGGAGCTGTACAAGTATCCCATCGACTATATTTTTTTCGGCAGGGTCTAACTTTAAGTTAGATTGCCGGAAGAAAGGACGGACACCACATGACAGAGCGCGAGGCGCAGATGATCGCCGCCTACATCCCCAACCCGCCGGACCCGACGCTGGAGTTTGGCGAGTACTACTTCCTGCAGAACAAGAGCGGCACCGAGCGCGTGATCCGGGTCTTCGCCCTGGACTGCTACCCCCACAAGGACGGCACGGCCTACGGCTGCTACCGCCAGGTGGGCGGCCGCCTGGTGCACGTGGACGACGGCTGGGACTCGGGCCCGTACCACGGGATCTACCTCTCCCAGCTCTACGACAACAAGGAAGACTGCCGCAACCAGACCCACAGCTGGTTTGAGCGGTGGGAGGATCTGCGGCGGCTTCAGCAAGAGGAGGCGAGAGCGTGACCATCGACGAGATCACCCGCAGCACCAAGGAGGTGCTCACCCCCACGGACATCGCGGAGGTCATCGGCGCCGACCCCTACGGCATCAACCGAGCCGCCAGGGAGAACCCGGAAGGGCTGGGCTTCCCGGTGATCATCATTGGCAACCGGGTGAAGATTCCCCGACGCGCATTCCTCTGGTGGATGCAGTACGGCAGGGCCATTCCGGAGGGCGTCCTGGAGGTCTATGCCGGCATCGAGGAGCGGGAGGAGGTGAGACAACAGACATGAACGCGCAGACAACGACCGACCCGCGGCTGCAGGCGGACACCGTGGCCACCCTGGCCAGACAGATCGCCGCGGTGGCCACCCTGATGGCCTGCCAGGCGGATGACCTGGGCTGCGGGAGCGATGCCGCCCGGGCAGACCTGACCGAGCTGCTGACCCTGCAGGAGGGGCTGACCCGGACGCTCAGCCGGCGCGCCAACGACCTGGCGAACGCCCTGGCAAAGCAAAACCCCGGCGGCTGAGGCCAACAGCACACCGGGGAAAAGGACGACATCGGACACCACTCCGACGTCCCATTCTACCACACAAGACCGACAATTGCAACACGAAAGGACGAGGACACCATGACCGCACAAGACAAAGCTGAGCTCCGCGAACTGCTGAACGCCCTGAAGTGGGCGGCTGCCGCCCTGCTGGTGGGCGCGGGCTTCCTGATGCCGCTGTGGCTTGTCTAAGGCGGCACCTGACAACTGAGACGAAAAAAGCGACAAGAAAGGACGGACAAGAACATGGTACGCAATGCAAACGACCTGCGCGCGATGGCCCAGATCGGCAGCGACGCCGCCATCCAGTACGTGGAGGCGAACGGCTACGAGGCCCGGGTGATGCGCTGGAAGCTGAGGATCGACACCCCCGTGGACGTGGCCGAGCGCATCGCCCAGACCACCGCCATCATGTACATCTGGAACGCCATGAGCGGCTACGACCTGGGCAAGCTCTGCCGGGAGTGGCTGGCCTACGGCTATGAGCTGAGCGCCACCGCGGTACTGGAAGCCTGTACCGGTGAGGACGGCGAGCAGCCGAAGCCCTCGCTGACGGGATCGGAGGTGTGAGCATGGCCACCTTCAGAGAGATTGACGAGGCCATCCTGGCCCTGACCGACCCCGAGACCGGCGAGATCCTGGACGTGCAGGCCTTCGAGCAGCTGCAGATGGAGCGCACACAGAAGGCCGAAAACATGGCCCTGTGGGCCCTCGACCTGGACGATGAGGTGCAGGCCATTGACGGCGAGCTGACCCGCCTGATGGCCCGGAAACGGGCCGCGCAGAACAAGGCGAAGAGCCTCCGCCAGTACCTGGGCATCATCCTGAACGGGGAGAAGCTCAAGACCCCGCTGGTGTCCGTCAGCTACCGCCGGACGCCGGCGGTGGAGGTGGAGGATGAGCACGCGCTGATCGAGTGGGCCCAGCGCTCCACCGAGCACGGCGACACCGCCCTGCGGTACCGGGAGCCGGAGATCAGCAAGGCGGGCGTGCGCCAGCTGATCGAGGAGGGCGTGGCCGTCCCCGGCGCGCAGATCGTGACGCACGTGTCGACGATCATTAAGTGAGGTGAAAAGATGGCAGAAATCGACGGCCAGATGATGTTCTTCGATGTGGCCGAGATGGACCGCGACACGGCAGAGAAGAAGCACGCCGCGTTTGTGCAGAAGTTCAAGCCGAAGCTAACCACTGACGACTGCTACACGCCACCGCTGGTGATGGAAGCCGTCGCCGGCTGGGTGGCTGAGCACTACAACCTCGCCCTGGAGACCTTCGTCCGGCCATTCTACCCTGGCGGGGACTATGAGCACTTCGAATACCCAGAAGGCTGCACCGTCGTCGACAACCCGCCCTTCTCAATCCTCGCGCAGATTGTCCGCTTCTACGTCGCGCATGGGATCCGGTTCTTCCTCTTCGCGCCAACGCTGACCCTGTTTGGGGTTCTAAGGGACGACAACCGAGGACGGGTGTGCGCGTCACCGAACGGGGTGCCAGTCACCTACGACAACGGGGCCGAGGTCAACACAAGCTTTGTGACCAATCTGGAGACCCTCGCGGTGCACACGTTCCCAGACCTGTACAAGCGTGTCGAGACGGCGAACGAGATCTCCAAGGCTGCACAGACCAGAACGCTGCCAAAGTACACATACCCGGACGAGCTGATCACCGCCGCCAACGCCTACCGGCTGTGCAAGTACGGACAGGAGATTCGCATCGCGTGGGACGACTGCTGCAGAATCAGCGGCCTGGATGCACAGAAAGAGGCCGGCAAGAGCGTCTTCGGCGGTGGGCTTCTCTTGAGCGAGAGGGCAGCAGCCGAGAGGGCAGCAGCCGAGAGGGCGGCAGCCGAGAGGGCGGCAGCCGAGAGGGCGGCAGCCGAGAGGGCGGCAGCCGAGAGGGCGGCAGCGACACGATGGCCGCTCTCTGAACGAGAGCGTCGCATCGTGTCGGGCCTTGGGAAACGCTAATAACACACACGAGCACGATCATCAAGTGACCCAGCCGCACGCGTGCGACCGCGTGCATTCCATCGCACTGCCGCGGGTGCTGCCAACGCCCGCGTGATCCCCGGACGGCCAGCGCTGTGCAGACAGGGAAACGGCTCCTCTTTCTACCCGCGCCGCCGGGCTCGGTGCCCCGGGTCTGACATCGCCCGCGGTTTCCGCGAAGCCTGGCCGCTGCGTCCGTCCATTTTCTGAGACACCACAACGACCTGAAAGGACGTGATCCCCATCGCTATCCCGATTCTGATCCTCGGCGAGTCCGGCACCGGCAAGTCCGCCAGCCTGCGGAACTTCCGCCCCGGCGAGGTCGCCCTGATCAACGTCGCCGGCAAGCCGCTGCCCTTCCGCAACAGCCTGCCGAGCCTCACCACCGACAGCTACACCCAGATCGCCGACGCCCTGCGCCGGATGCAGACCCCCGTGGCCGTGATCGAC
>Ga0326513_10001547_pt1 | contig 17828 bp, 39 predicted proteins | sample 2_2465_0518_D_FD_203654 | JGI IMG/M metagenome (GOLD analysis project Ga0326513, IMG submission 203654) | Bovine rumen microbial communities from UC Davis, California, United States - 2_2465_0518 | ecosystem: Host-associated > Mammals > Digestive system > Stomach > Rumen | place: USA... | reverse complement strand
TACTCGATCCTGCCGCCTCTCACGATCATGCGCTCAACTTCAACATAGCCGAGACAGCCATTGCCGAGAACATGATACACCTTTGTTTTCTTGGTGATAGAAAACTTTTCAGGCTTTACGCTGTCAAACCATTTCTGTGCTTCTTCTCTTGTCCAGAATCCCGTGGTCGGGTTGTTGTGAATTGAATGATGGCGGTCATCATAATAGTAGATCAGATTTCCAAATGACTGATATTTTACAGCGTTCAGGTTTCCAGATATCCCAATGTGTCTTACAGCGTTTGGAATTTCCGTTATCTCAGGTGTGAAGCCATCTGCTCCAAATGTGAGGCGATATACTGAATCTCCGACCTGATGCGGAAGCTCAACGCCGTTTACTGAAATGCGATTATTCATAGTCAGTCCTCCTCGATTCTTACTAAGGCTACAAGTCCTTCGTAATAGTATGCTTGAAATTTACCTGTCAGTTCTTCTGTAATTTCTTCGCCGCAGTCATAAGAATATACGTTGAATTTTCCATTGATAGTTGTAAAAAAGTGCATAATCGAATCAGCATAGTATTCAGATTTTTCCAATACGGCATAACGCATTTCTCCGTCACCATATCCATTGGGAATATAAATTGTTAAATCATTTGTTCCGATCTTTAAAGCTCCTGCGTCCGAAAATGTTTTCCTGCACTTGTCACCGAACATTTCCCTAACGTAATACCATACACTATCATATTTGTATTCTTTCAGCATAACCTGATAGCAATGTTCCTTTTTCCAATTGGTGTTGGCAAGATACTTTTCTACGAAATCCGCTGTATCTTTTGCCTGACGTATTAATGATTTGACTTCTTTATTGTATTCCTCTGCGCCAGTTTCCCATGTGTCCTTGAATAAACACTGATATATAAAGCTGTCTTTAAATTTTAAATCTGCCTTTTTCATAGTTTCCTCCTTTGGCTTTCGCCTTTATTAATAGTATATAATTTTCCGTTGCGTATGTCAAGCCTCTACGTCATATTTGTGCATAAGCCTAAGTATGTTGTCTGAGAATTTGTCGGGATCGCTAATGACATATGCCTGAATCATTCTTCTTTCAATTTCCCTTCTTTGTATAACTTATGCTTGTAATGCCTGTGCTCCTTTGCAATGGCGTTCTGTTCTTCTCTGCTCGGCGCATAATCCTTCCAATGCTCCTTAATTCGCTGATCGCTCTTGCGTTTGCTTTCAGGGTTCACGATAAGCAATACTGTTTTCTTGCTGACTGAATACTCTTTTGCAAGCCCGCTGAGACTGTAGCATCCTGTATCATATTTGTGTTTGATCTCGTCTTTTTGCTCGTCAGTCAGTTTCCGTCGCCTGTCAAGCTCAGGCGGAAGCTTAATTTTTTCTGCTTTATATGGCATGACGGACTCTCCTTTCAGTTTATCAACTTGCTAATGCTTTTTATAATTCCGTCGTCGCTGCGATCACGCTTCATACAATAGCTTATGAGATAATCATAATTAGCTGTTGGATATGCTTCAAATCTGCGCTGAAATAACGCCGTAGCGCCGTTGCAGAAGTAGTGAGATAATGCATATACTACCCATATCGCAAGCGGTTCTGAGTGCCTTCTTGCGGTTCTCAGGAGCGTTTCAAGTTTCTCGTCTAACATGGCAAAGTCTCCTCATAATTTATTTTGTTTTTCCTCTGTTCGGTCTTATTCATGGAGCGAATAAGCTGCCTATCGCCGTCAAGCACCTGAATGAGATATCCGTTTTCTACAAGCTGCTGTATTATTTCCATAGCATACTTAAATGTCATTTTAGGGTTGTTTATATCCTCTATGGAGTTGATTCTGTTTACCTTGAATTTTTCCATTGCATTAATGGCAATTTCATATGCGCTCTTAAACAGATTTGTGCGCTTTGTAAAGCAGTTCTGAATAATGTAGTGTGCCATTTCCTGACGTTTGGTGTCAAGTATTGCCTGATAATCGTCGTCAGATATAAAGGCGTACTCCTCATAAACATCCGTCCATCTAATCTTCATTGTATGGCTGTTGTCTATGGCTTCTGCAATAGCTTTGATCTTTGACTTCTGAGCTATGCCGCTAATCTGCTGCGGGTGTGCGTGAAGATATTCATTGTTCTGTCTATATCCGCAGCCCGCTACAATTCCGAACGACTTGATAATGGCTGTTGCCTCGCTGAGATATGCCTCTCTGTCGCTGCTGTCTGCGAACGATCCGTTCATGCAGTCAAATCCGATTGTATCAATGCGGAAATAAACGCTTGCAAAATTTCCATTGCCGTTATCGTTCCATTCCTCACGGCTGGAATATCCTTTTGACTTATCAATAAACTGTAACATAGTCATGCCTCCTCGTAAAGCTCTCTGATAATCGGCTTTGCCGCTTTGCCCTCAGTGAATATTATAACACATTTTTCCTCTAAAGGATAGTTCAATATAGCGTGTGGGCGTTCGGGATTTCCGACTTCAATGTGGTGATGTGGTGTCTCACCTGTGATCTCGTATGTGCAAGGCTCTATGCGCTTTCTCATTTCGGCAAGCGCCGCCCTGTCCTGCATTATCGCCTCCGCCTTTTCAGGCGGAAGCTTCTGCGTTTCGGTCATTTTACGGAGAAATGCAGCTATTGTATATATAGTGATCCTGCGTTTTTCCGTCAAGAGAATGTAGTGATATTTGCTTGTCGTTGTTATATAGGCATTCTGTTTCAATTCCCTCGCCTCCTTAAAACCAGCCTTTTTCGTCAGCATCTTTATAATACCTGTCACGTGCATTTTTCCAAGCCTTTCTCTGATCGTCGGTCAGGCAAGCCATTTCGTTTTCATATTCTACATCAAATCCGAGACAGTCCAGTACGTCGAATTTTCCCTGCATATTGATTGCATATTCATGATTGCACATTTCATAATAGAATGCATCTTCCAGAAATTCCATGTTTTCCATAGCGGCTGAGAGTTCTGCTTCATGTCGGCTGAAAGTGTCGTGAATGTGCTGCGCATCGCTTTTCCGATATATCGCATTACCAATTCCGCTAACTAACTGCTCTTTAGCTTCTTCTTCTGTAAGTCCAAGCTCGTTTAAAAGCTTTTCCCATTGCTCATCCGAAAAAGCCCAGTACATTGGCAATGCATTGACTTCTGCCTGTATTCTTCTGTGCATCTGCTCATAATTTTCTTTTAACATAATTATATCCTCCTTGTTTTCCGTTGGTTTGTGGTTTGTTTTCGTCTGTGGTAGCGGGACTTGTAAGCGCCCGCCATGCTTAATTATTCTTCAACTTCAATTTCGGTAACAAAGTATTCCGAAAAGTTATTGATATTGCCGCGCGATTCTCTGATTTTGTCAACTTCACGCTGAGCCTCCTCTTTGGTGTTATATACGATCGTCTTATCGTTGTTGCGTAGAAGTGTTGCTATTCCTCCCCATATACCGCGATTTACACACTTGATTGCATACTTTTTCATACTTTCATGCCTCCTTATTTTTCCATCAACACAACAAGTCTATTGATGGAGTGTGCGTATTCTCTTAATTTATCCCAGAACTCTCGCCCGTCTCTTGGTGCTGTAAATTCAGGACTGACAAACATCTGATTTTCCACTTTGCCATAAATGATCTTTATAGGTGCAAAACAACTTCCTGATGTAGCAAAATGTTTTTCGGTGACTTCTCTGACTTTGTTCATTCCTTACGCCTCCCGTTTAGCCTTCTTGTATGCAGCCATACTTCTTATAGGTACTCTCGGAGTTGTGCCGTCAACACAAATTTCCGTCACTGAGCTTATAAGGAATCCTGTCTTTTCCTTATTAGCACACCATACGGCTACTTCTTCGGCGTTGTCCGCTACAACAAAGTGCTTCACGCCTAAATGCGACTTGATACAGAATACTCGCTCATTGTTCTGAACTTCTTTTAACATAATTCTTCCTCCTCTTTTGTATAGATGGTTGTTGCTGATCTCGTTTTTCCTTCCGTGTGGACTTTGTAAGTTCCTATAATGCCATGCTTCGGAAATACATATCCCACAACTTTGCCGCCGATATATCCTGATTTTGTTTTGATATATGCGGTTCTGCCCATCATATTTTCGTGACTGCCGATATATGGATGATACACATTATTCATAGTTACGCCTCCTCTACTTATGACAAATCTGTATGCCTTACCGCATATGTCTGTCTGCGATCATCGTTAATTAGCTCGAAAGTAAACCAATAACCAGCAGCGTCAATATGTTCCATTGATACCTTGATAACCGAATTAGGGAAAGAAGAGTTTGCAAATTTCCAGAACGCTTCATAAGCATTAGGCAATTTATTCTTCCATTCTTTCATTTGTTCGCGGTTCTTTTCCTCGATCAACTTTGCATTTTGACGTTCCAAATTAGCGATCTGCTCATATAATTCTGATTTGCTCGGTACTTTCATTTTTTCAACCCCTTTACAAAGTCTTTATTGTCTCTACAAAATTCCTCCGCCTGTTCAAGTGTCGGTCTATCTTCATAGCATCTTCCGTCTGGACTCCATACTGCATACTGATAAATTTCTGTATAGCGGATTATCCAGTTATTAATCTGCTTTATTCTTCTGCCTCTCATAATTTTCCTCCTTGATATTATTCATACTCATTTAAAGTAAATGTTTCAGTGTAGATGTAAGTTTCCATATCCTCATCTGAATAATCGTGTTCGCTCTTGATTTTCAGCCATATGTCAGGTGCATTATCAACATCTGCTATGGCTATAAGCCGCATACTGTCTGTAGATTTCCATTCATCACAATCAAAAAATGCGATAACTTCTTTTTTTATTCATAACTTTTTCCTCCTTTTAAATTTCCATTTCCGCAAAATGCTTTATTTCTGCGGTCAAACATTTGGGATCGTATGCATATTTTTTCATCCATACATCAAAGTGATGGCTCAGATAGCATTCAAAGTTATCAAGATTTTCGGGGTTTTCTGATATCGTTTTGATAGCCTCTATGAGTTTATGTGCTAACTTCTCATTCATATTGTTTCCTCCTCAATGACATTTCCGTTATCGTCGGTGACGATGTATTCATAGACTTCTGCTGACTTGAAAAAGATCATCCATTCAGGAATAGTGTACTTTTCCAGCGTAGACTTTTTGATATAGCGTTTTTCTTTCATGCTTGCCGCCTCCTATTCATCAATCTTTGTCAATTTCATTATGTTTTCACATATCCCGTCAATCTTACTGTCTCGAATTTCCAAACAGTCAATAAACGTCTTTAACATTTCCGTGTTGTTTGTCGCCTGTAATGCATGAAGAAGATCGGCTGTATCAGTATAAGCAATAGCCTTCTTCAATTTTTCCGTATCAACTGTAAATAACATATTTATGCCTCCTTATATAATGCCGTTCTCTCTGAACTCCGTGAGAAGTCCATAGCGTTTTCCGATTTCTTCAAAGTGGTGCTGATTTTCCATAAGTTCTTCATAGCTATAATCATGATCCGCCTGTGTAAGCTGATACTCAATAGCTTCCTGCCTTGCTTTTTCCTTTGCGGTCTGATAGTTGTTCATGCTGTCGCCTCCTCAATTGCTCCATGAGATTTGGTTTGTTCTCACAAATTCGTGCTTGTCTCCGTTCGCTACAATATAGGCTATTGCAGCGTTCAGTTCTGCTTCATCCTCTGCGCCCTGATAGCAATTTTCCAGTATCTTCTGTATCATTTTATCGCCTCCATGCCTTCTCTGTCAAGTCGCTATAAGTCAAGCGACGTTTCACGCTTAATTCATAGTCGCTGTATATGGCTTTTAATTCCTTGTGTAACGGCTCGTATTCGCTCGGTAGTGCCGTTTCGGTACTGTGGTAGTATTCTATGCTTGCCTCACTGTGCTGCCCTGTATGCGCGTAACAAACGACGTTGCCGCGGTTTGCTGGTAGCTCGGGAAGGAAGGCGACGACTTCGCCGCCTGTGCCTTTCCTGTATATCACTTTGAGTTTGTCAAACTGTGTGTAGCGTTTTCTTCTTGCTTTCATATAGTCTCCTCCTTTTCTGTTGCAAGTCCGATTCCCATTGCAATTTCAATAAATTTCTGTCTGTGAAGTAAATGCCGCTTTATACGCTGAATGTCGTCGCCTGTAAAGAAGGAAGGGCAAACTGCTGCGAACGTATCAATTAATAAGTTCTCGGCTTTTACTCTGAGTTCATGCGCTTCTGCTTCGGGGCAATACTCCGCGCCGCGTGGGTCTGCTATGCCTCTTTCCTTGTAAAGTTCATAACATTTCTGAAATATCTCTGTCCAGTCCTTGCGCTCGATCTCGCATATATCGTCGGGATCGGTCACGCGCTGCGGCGTTTCCTCTCCTATAAGTTTTGACATTTCGGGGTCGCGGTAATAACATTTTTCCGATAACACCTTAGCGCCGCATTCGCGTTTTATACTGAGAATTTCTTCCTCGAATGCCTTTGCAAGTGCGTATGTTTTGCAAGCGGCTGTCAGGTCTGCGCCGCTGGTTTTAAGATTGGTTTCGATCTCGATTATTAAAGCTTCCTTTTCTAACATTTTATTTGTCCTCCTTCTTTTTCCTGCGGGCGCTCATAATTTCCAAAAATACGCAATATGCGCCGCCGTTTTTCCGATAGAAGTCGCTTGTATATATCTTGTCATATTCGCGGGTATAGCGGATATTTCCGACTTGATAAGCGTTGTCTATGCCGTTTTTCCGATTGGTTTCAAACTGTTTTTCCGCCTCCAGATAGTCAAGTAAAAACTGCTTATTGAAGTATTTTGTATTTTCCCGTTTCGCGGATAGTTCTGCTTTAATCTGCTGATATAATGTCATTGTTTGCCGCCTCCTTAATTTTCCGATAGATGTTTTTCAGCGTGGTTATAGTTGTCTTTTTTCCGTCACGGTAATATATGCCGCGGGCGTATACGTTGTTGCAGGTGCATTCTACACTATACGCGGCACTATATGATTTTCCGTCATACTCGAATGTAAATTCAGGAATTGACCAATATTTTTCATAGCTGCGGCGATCCGCTGCCTTCTGCGGGCTGCTCCAGAAGTATGCGCTTCTGAATTTTTCCGCTGTGCTTATGATCTTTTCAAGTGCTTTTAAAATTTCCAATGCGTTCATATATTACCCTCCTTTAATCAATTGAATATGGTAAACTGTCAGCAAATTTCTGACAAACTTCTATAATCCTTTTTGTTATCCAGCGCGGATGATAGCGCCATGAATAATAGCCGCTGTTTTCCTTGTGATTGTAAAAAAATGTATCTGTATAGCCGAAAGAGTTTTCAGGTGTTGTTACTGTTATATATGGTGTTAATTCAATACCAAGTACACCTTTTTCGCCGTCATAAGATGGCATATGTAAATTAAATTCATACGTTCCGCCGTCAAACTTCCTTGTTTTAAATATAGTTGTTTTCATGTTCTCCGCCTCCTTATGCTGTTTTAAAGTCAAAAGTTACGTTGTGAATGTGATCCGCATTATATCCGCCGCCCGCGATAATTGCAAGATCGCGGCGGATATAGCTGTAAAGCTCGTCAAGGCTGTAAAAATAGTCCGTGTCAACGGTGTATAAGTCCGTGAAGTGCTGCGGCTTTTCGGGGTTGCGTATGCCTTTTATATCGGGATGCGCGCTGTCTACGGTATAATTAATCGTTGCTCTGATCGTCTTTTTCATTGTTTTCGCTCCTCTCAAAATAATAATGGTCTGTGGTTTTTGTTTCGTCGTGGCTAATCAGTATAATATTGGCTGCCTCCAGTATGGTTCTGATCTGATTTACACCTGTGCCGCGTTCGTACTTCGGCGCGGCGCTATATAAAGCAGTTCCATATATTTTTATATCGTTTTCGCGCTGGTCGTATATAATTTTCAGCGCGGAGGGTATCTCGTTTAATGCGTCGGCTATGGCGGCGGATTCCTTGTTGTAATTGCCGCCGTATGCGCTGCCGTATGCGGTGTATGTTCCGCGGTCTGTATATACTTTAACTTCGGCGTGCGGGTTATATGCGCCGCTGCTGCGCGTCCAGTGAATATTTATTGTAATGCCTTCAACGACTGCCGCGCTGCTGATCTCCTCGGCGCGGTTTATGGCTGCGGCGGTCTCGCGGTCGATTCTGCGGGCTGCGCGTTCTGTCGCGTACTGCTCGCATTGGTCGCGGGTGATCTGCCCGCGCTCGTACTGCCTCCAGCGCGTTTCTGTGCTTTCGCGCTTCATGTTGCTGTCATTCTGCTTTATATATGCGGCTGTTGCGGTCTTAGCCTGTGCGGCTTCTGCCTTTATCGCTTCAATGATCTTGTTATACATGATTCAAGCCTCCTTATTTTCTGCGGCGGAATTGCCGCGGGCGTGGTGGATGTTCCGCCGCTGAGATAGTCGCGGCGGGCTGTATTGGTGCGGCGGCTTCGGGGCGCTCCCGCTGCCGTCCGTGGTGATAGTTCCGCGGCGGGCTGCCGTGGAAGGTGTGCGGGGTTTAGGATGCTCGGCGGTTGCTGAGATTGTCCCGCCGTCCGTCCGCCGTCCTGATCTATGCGCGCGGGCTGTCGTCGTCCTCTCGCAGTAGTGCGAATTGTAAAAGCTCGTTTACTTCTGCGGCGGTTGCTGCTCGGTATGTGCCGCGGCGCGTCAAGTTCTGCCCGCGGTAAATCTCGGAAGCATACGCGCGGCGCTGGGCTGCGCTGTAAAATAGCTGGTATACTGCGGAATATGTTATAATATATTTGCGCTCGAAATACAGCTTTAATGCTTCGCTGTGTGAAAGTGTCAGTTTGCCTATAATAATATTATCTTTCATGGTTCGCGCCTCCTTTCCCGCTGCGCTGCCTGTGGCGCGTTCTGCGGGGCGTGTGTGGTGGGTGGTGGTCTTACCTTGCCGCGGGTGCTTCCGTGGCTTCTGGGGCGTTTCTCGCGCTCCTGCGGTGCGTTTGGTGATCTCCTCGGCGGGCTGAGATTGTCCGCCGCTGCGCTGCTCGTCGTCTGGGGCTGCTGTGGCGCTCTCTGTGGCGCGTCCGCGGTCGGGGTATATAACTATATAGGCGGGGGCTTCCGCGCCTTGTGGGGCTTGCTGGGCGTGTCTCCGTGGGCGCTGTGGTCGCCTCCTCTGCCGCGGCTGCCTGTATTGCGTTTTAAGGCGTTGCCGCGGCTGGTGGTATAGTTATATAGGGGTGTGGGGTTGCGTGGCTTGTGGCGCGTTCTGGGCGCTCTCCGCGTGTGTCTGGTGCTGCATTCGTCGCGGGCTATTGTCCGCGCCTCGGGTGGAGCTGTTGCTCTTGGTCGTCCTGCCGTCCTCGTGCGGCTCGGCTGGGCGTTCTGCCCGCGCTCGGCGGGCGTTGTGGTGCGGGTTTCTGCTTATGCCGTGACTTTTGCGGGCTTCATGGCTTCGCGGCTTATCTCTCTAAATATCAAATATGTTAAAAGGTGCTCGGCGTCGCTCTCGTCGTATTTCGCGCGCTCTTCGGCGGTTTCCTCCAGCATATCTCCGAGAAGATCAACCGCGCTAACATTGTAATAATAGCAAGTGTCAAGGATTGCGGGCAGTCCTGCCGCCCAATCCTCAAAAGCTTCTTGATATGGGCGCGGGCGGTATTTGTTGCGGTTGTCGCCGTCGTAATATCTCATAAAATCGGCGTATATTGCGCGGGCTTTGTCGTTGTATGTCTCGTTGGGTGTGCCTTCTGGCGCGAACTCTTCGACATTTTCGGCGCTGAGAATGTATGCGCGGATGCGGTCGCGTACTATTTTACTATTGGTCTTTAACATAATATTCACTTTCCTTTCATGGGTTTGGGGTGGTCGTTCTTCGTGCGGCTGTGCCGCTGTTGGTGTCGCCTCCTGCGGGTTTACGCTCTCGGCGGCATATGTGGCGCGGGTGCTGATCTCCGCGCCGTCTTGACTTCTGCCGCGGGTTGCGGTATAATGTTAGGTGGGGCGGGATTGCTCCCGCCGTGGTTATTTCTTGTAATGCTCGCGGCAGTAATTTTTATATATGCCCGTGAACGCCTCAAGGAAGATATTCAACAAAACGGTGTGCTTTTGCTCTATGTCGTTAAATTTGCTGTTGAGTCCGTTTATATAACTTTCCTTTGCTTCTGTGGGCTTTGCAATTATTAAACCTATAACGACTGTTGTTACTGCCTGAGATTCAAGCTTGTAAAAGTCTTTGCAAAATTGGTCTTTGTTGATCTCGTCGGGCGCTTCCATGTATGCGGGTTCTATGTATTCATGATACATAGATTCAGTTATATAACATTCTCCGTATTTGGTGCGCTCTATAAATTCGCAGTACATCATAAATTTTTCACTTTCCTTTCACTTGTCAAGTTGCTTTTTGTGAGGGGTTCGGCGGCTGCGATTGCTCGCGCGTGCATTATTTAGCAGTTTCTTTGACTATTTTTTATACTGCTTTATTTTCGCCGCGCGGGGTTGTCATTTCCCGCCCGTTTTAACGTTCGCGGTCTCAATCGCTATTACGCTTTCGCGCCTCGCCCGTGAGAGCCGCCCGCCGTTCCTCTCGGCTTTTGCCCTTCGGCTTTTTGCCTCAAGTAAATAGTAACACATTAGACCCCGAATGTAAATAGATAAACTGTAAATAAACTTTAGATATTCTATGAATATGTTAAATCATAAACAAAAAATAAAAACGGCTCAAATGCCTATAATTAGAGGTTTTCAGTGTGAATAAAAAAGAAAAATTTGATTCAAATAAATATATTAGTAGCTACATGAAAGAAAATTATACAGAATGTAAAGTGCGCTTCAGAAGTAAAGAAGCGGCGATTTTATCGGAATACAGCCAAAATCTTGGCATTTCTAAAAATGCATTGCTCCAGAAATGTTTAGTATATTGCTATGAAAATTATATTGATGTTTCCGCCGTAAAGCTGTCAACGCCTGAAAAATCGGGCAAAAATCAGGATTAATTACAGCCTGTAAAATGTCAAGATTTTACTATGCCTTTATATATACATTATAATGCGTTTAAATTTCCCGCGGTGATCTCCTCGCAGATTTCCCGCGGCGGGTTCGGCTTCGGCGGGTGCTGGTCTTGCTTCACCTCTGCTGCCGCTGCTTTCAGGATGCCCGCCCGCGGCTGCTGTCGCTGCTTCGGGTGCTGTCCTGATAGGCTCGGCAGTTGTGCCGCTCGTCCTCACCTTCTGCCGCTGCTGATACTACGCGCCCGCCCTGACTGCCTCGGCAGGTTCGGCGGCTGGTCGTCTTGCCTCGGATGATCTCGGCGGGCGTGGTGCTGTCTGGGTTTAGGATGCTCGGCGGGCGCTGGTATCGCTTCGGGCTTGCGGTGCAGTTTTGCGGGCTTGGGCTGCTTTGGCTCGGTGGCGTGGGCGCTGTCCTGACTTCGGCGGGATCACTTCGGGCGGGCTGCGGGTGCTCTCTGTGCCTCGGCTGGGTCTGTGTGCGCGGCGGTCGGCTCTGCCTCAGTCGGTGCGGGGTGTTGCGGCTCGGTGGTGATCTCGCGGCGGTTATTTCGGCGGGGTTGCTTGGTAGCTTGTCGGGCTGGTTCAGCTTGTGCGGCGCGCTGTCGTGGCTGCTGTCCCTGTCGGCGACTCGGTGCGGCGGTAGCTTGTCGGCTGCCTCCGTGGCTTCTGGGGCGTGGCTTCTGCTGGTGGTGTTGGGTTCGGGGTTGCCGTGGTTTGTGGGCGATCTCTGCGCCTGCTGTCGGTGCGGGCTGGTCTGCCGCCGTCGCTGCCTTTGCTGGTGCTGGGCTTGGCGTGGGTCGTACTGCTTGCGCCCTGTGTGGCTGCTTCGGTTCTCGGCTGCGGGCTTGCTGTGCCTGTGCTCGGTGGGTGCGGGGTCGTGCTGCTTGCCTTCGGTGCTGTGGGTCGGGCTTTTGGTGCTCGGTGTGGGTGGTGCGTGGCTTCTGCTGTGATTGGGTGCTTGTGGTGGTGGTATTATTGCAGATTGTGCCGCGCTTTTTCGCCTGTCGTCGCCTCTTGTCGCCTCGATGACTGCGCCGCGCTGCTGATCTTGTCCGCGGTCGGCTGCCGTCCTGCGCTGGCTCTCGGTCGGGTTGCTCCCGTGCTGTGTTCCTGTTGCCGTCCGTGGGCTGTTTTTGGTGCTGTTGGTTAAATCTTTAAATTTGCGCTTTCGGACAAAACGCAAATTAGGCGGTATTTCGGGCTTTTTTGGGGGGTTGATCCTGCCGCCTTTTTTCGGCGGGGTGGGTTTACATTCTGCCTCCCTCGGCTTGGCGGCTGGAATGCCGTAGGTGTCTCTTCTCACTCATCGTCACAATTTCAAATTCGGAAAAAACTTCGGACGATTCCCGATAAATAGCCGTAAAGCATCTCAGAGAACTGGCGGTTTTCTGAGAATCTTTGTATATTAGAGGCAATTCGCGCCCAAAAGACGTACAAATAATGCGAAATAATCTTGACAATGTACAAATAATGTGATATACTGGTAAGAGACTATGACGAAAAAGGAGGTGTGGATATGTCAATACGTGGACGGGGAGACGGGAGAAATGACACCAATGCGGATGGGTAAAAAAAACGGTATAGTTATAGGAACGTAAAGGCACTTTAGAGCCGCTTCTTGGCTATATATCGCAAAACAGCTCTCAAAAAGTTCGGACATTACTGACTACTAAAAGGGCGTTTTTCGGACATTGGTGAGACGGTTTTTCGGCGTTTGTGGGCTTTAAGGATGGTGAGTTATTGATAATTAATGAGCAAAAGATTATAGTGGATGCAAACACTGGTGAGATTGAAGGTGTGCTTCCGTCGGGAACTACATTTGAGACACCAGATCAGAAGAAAAGCAGGCATGAGATATTGGACGCTAAGTCACAACAGAAATTCTTTGTGCGAAGCGAGTGTGGCAAATTCTTTTGGAGTTTGTACCAACCTGAAGAAAAATACTTTGGAGAGGTTTCAGATTCTATGTTGTCACGTATCGTATACCTGATGACTTATCTTGCATATGACAAAAATTACTTGGTGGTAAGAGATGATTGTAGTGCGCCATACAGACCAATGTGCAAGGAAGATGTGCAAAAAGTTATTGGATTGTCAGCAAGGAGATTCGGGGATTTTTGGAGTGATTTAATGGCAACTCAAATTATATCTGAGCAGCCTGATGGCAAACTGGTTGTGTGCGACAAATTTAGACGAGGCAAATTGGGTAAGAAAGCCAAACGTAATATGTCAGCAATCAAGATATTTGATAGCTGTGTGCGATATATTTATGAGCATACAACAACTAAATCGCATAGATATCTTGCTTATCTTTACAGGCTCATCCCTTATATCAACACGAGTTATAATGTTTTCTGTTCTAATCCAGAAGAAACAAGAAGAGATAAAATCCGATGGATGACTGCCAAAGAAATGTGCTGGGTTCTGGGATTGGACGACAGCAACGAGAGTAGAGTAATAAGTACATTGTTCAAATTGACGTTTGTTGATGTTAACGGTGATGAACGAAGTGTCATAACAAGAGTGCAAAATTACAAGAATGGTGAAAACCGAAACTTTATTGTGATAAATCCACAGTTCTATCAGGGGTATAATGTGTCTCCTCAAGAGGCGGCGGCTTTGGTGAAGGAATTTATGCTCGAAAAAAATACGAATGCAGAATTTGAGCGAGGTGATGAGAGTGCAAGATTGGATTGATTACTGCGGAACTTTGAAAGACTTTGTGGCGAAGAATGGCAATAACGAATATCGTGACGAATTTCAAGGGCTTGCGGATTATGCTGCATATTGCGATGAGTGGTGCTAACTGTGCCTCTGAGAAGTACAAATAATGGGAATATAGGAGGAATTAAAGTGAAACTGCGAGAAATTTTGAGTGGTAAAAAGGACATACGGGTTGCTGAGTACGAAAAGTTTGGCGGAACATTAATCTTTATAGGTGGTTGCTACTATAATGGCAAATCTTTGTTTCCGCTTGATGGTGGCGTTTACCCTATTGAGATGGAGGTGGCGGCTGCTAAGTGGATAGATAACAAAACATTAATGATTGTGAGGTGAGTATATGATACATCTTTTATCGGCTTTGGCGTTAGCTGTTTGCGGTGTTTTTCTTATAATTCGTTATGACTACAAAAAGAAATTGCTGGATATGCCTTTAATACTTGCAATCTGGGTGTTGCTTTTAGCTGGCATAAATATAGCGGAGTTTTTTCAGGGGGTGATATAATGATAAATTTGGTATTGGCAACAGTGTTGGTTGTTAGCGCCTTTCTTTTGATTGCAACGCTGTCGGAGTGCGAGGACGAGAAAAAACGCCATTTTAACATCGGCTTGGTATTGTGGGATTTGTTTGCTGCTGTATATAATCTTGTAGTATATATTAACAATCGAGGTGGTTAAGCATGGAACTCGATACATTAAAGGCGATACTGGCACTTGGAGATTGCCACGGCTCTGCCATTAAAGAAATGTTGAGCGATTTGAAGATATGCGATCTATCAAATGTCACTCAGCAACAAGCGGAGCTGTGGCTTGCGGGGAGAGGGGCAAGCAAAGATGCGCAAATTTAGTCCCACTCCTGAGACTACGATAAAGACACGTTGATTTGCCTTGTCTGGGCTGGTGCAAGATAAACTTGTACTGGCTCGGCATAGGCTTAAAAAAATACGTTAATATTACGTGAGGTGAGTGTATGATAAAAATTTTAGATGATTGGTTTTACAAGATAGACGATTTTCAGCACATACTTATACATCAGTATGAGCGCCCCAAAATCGACTTTAAGACAAAGCAAAAGACGGACGAAATGATTTCAAAGACAGAGGAAATGGGTTACTTCCCTTCTTTGGAGGAAATGCTGATGAAACTGGCTAAAATTCTTGTAAAGGAGAAGTATGATCGTGGGGAGATCAACAGTTTGCAGGAGCATATAAGAGAATTGCATAGAATAAAGGCGGAGTTGATTGCCGCTTGCAGAGGAGAATGAATATGTGGATTTCAGAAGAAAAGAAATGGATGGAAGAGCCTGAGCTTGCGGCTTATATCAAAAATCTTAAAAAGGAACGAGACGAGTACAAGCAGAAGGTTGCTGACTTATTGGCTGAAATTAGGCAGTTGCAACTGGAGGAAGAAATTGAATAGATGGGAATTTGAGACAAACGACGGCAAACCGCTGATGCTTTATGGTAATTCTGCGGAAGAAATCATGTCAAAATACGGCGATTTAGTGGCAAAAGTTGTGCGTATTTGCACATATCCGCAAGAATTGTTTGACAAATTGACCGCATTGCCTGTAAGACATAGAGATAGTAAAGGTCGTGAGTATCGTGAAGTCAACCTTGGCTGCGGTTATTGCACGTACCGCATAAGCAAGGATGAGGCTGACGGACGGTATTACGATCTGGTGCAGTATCGCAGAAATGGCGGTAGGTTGGTCGAGCCTTACCTATGGTCAACCTGTTCAGCCAGTGAGTTTGCAGAGTTGTACTTGAAGCCTGTACCAGAAAAGAAATGCGGGTGGCTGTTTTCAGTCAAAGAAGTAAAGAAGTTGTGTGGCAAATCGTTGTTCAAGGTCGGGTCTATTACGGTTTGGCGTGATGCAGACGGATATTACTACATAGGTGACAGTCGTGAGTGGGGCAAGCGTAAGAAAGAAGAATATGCTGCTATGCATCCATATGCCAAGACTGCTGTGTTGATTAGCTTTACTGAGGGACTTTACGGAAATATGCGGCGTAAGTGGTTTGAATCTGAGGAGGATTGGCTGGAATACTGGCGAAAGATTACAGCGGAGCAGCCTTCTTATGCGGCTACATTGCGTTATGAGATATTGAAACGGGGTTATCGCAAATTGCCCGTAGAAGATAGGAAACTGATTTGCAGACTTAGCTACTTGAATATTGAGCGAGAATTGCAGTTTGAACAGGTGGACACTGTGGCTCGGTGGTGGGCTAAGTATAATAAGCAGTTTTTAGAAGGTGAGGATTTGCTAAGAAAAATTGCGCAAGAGGTGCAAGACAATGAATAAAGTCGCAATAATAGATGCAGACCTTGTAGTAGTCCATATAGTAGCGTTTATAGCAATGTGGCAAGGTGGTGCAATCAAATCTCTTTCTTTAAAAAGAAAAGTTTCAAAGAGTTTGCTGAGGCAGATCAAAAGTATTACAAGTCAAAATGCTCGGCGGTAAAATCTGTAGAGTTAATAGAAAGGGACTTCCCTGAGATAGCTGCTGAATATTTCGATCTTAGATTTGAGGATGTGAGGATAGATAAAGTATGAAGCGTAAAAGAAAACCAAAGCCAGAGCCGCCAAAGTGGTTCTTTTATGATAGCGATAATTGTTGGAGTTGTAAGAATAGGAATGGTTGCGGATGTTGCAAGCGGCTAAAAAATGTGAAAAATCGCAAGAAAGTCGCTGCAAAAATGTGTATAGAGGTGATAGATTGAACAAATTGTTTTATGTGCTTGGAGTTAGCTCACAAGACTTTGTTCTTGAGGCAAATGGTGAGAAAGAACTATGGGATAGTATAGAAAAACTACAACTCGAATATCATTTGCTTGAAAAGAAACGTCCTAAAAAGAAATATAAAAAAATCGGTGTTTCTAAAGTTCAGTACAACACTGAGGATGTAGCGGCGTGGGATGAAGAAAATAAGCCACGACTGCGAGAGATAAAGAAACAGCTTGTGGAGTTAAAAAAGCAATTTCGTTGTGCTATTTCTGCCAATAAAGATGTCAAGAGAGAGCTTTTGTATGACAGAATTAAAAGACGAAACGGCTGTGGAGTAAGCGATGGCAAGAAGGTTACAATCAGCGATAGCACTCTCACAAGAACATTGGGTCTTAATAAGAATAAGTTCAACCCCGAAGTGTGCATTATACGAGTGTATTATACGGGCATAATGGAATCTCTTATAAAGAATGGGTTCACTTATGACGGCTATGACTATGTGTTCTTCTCAGCATCGGCTGGGCAAACCAAAGACAAGAAGTTTGTGGCAATCCGTAAAGACTTGCGTGACAAGCATTGGAATAGGTTGACCGCTGGACTGAGTGTGGATGAGATTAATGCTAAGGGCGGATGCAATACGGCAAAATTCCTTGCATACGTTTCGCTTTGCAGTTCTATGTCGAAGATTTGGCATGGCTTTGATATAGACAAAGCTATAGTTGTGGATGATTTTCAGAATGAGGTCACTGGTGAGGTCGATTATATCGACTATGAAACTTATGAAATAACTCATGGCATTCAGACGCTTCCCATGGAGCAAAATGACGGTTGCGGTCTGATGCTGCCAAAAGTGAGCGACAAGAACTTTGTTATTAGGCTTCCCTTCTTTAAAGGTTTGATGGGTGTTTTTGATTATCGTAAATTCATTGAAACCAATCATTGTTCTCCTGTTGTGAGAGATATTTATGGCAAAGAGCATAATGTAATAAGCGAAGATATAGAAGTTATCTTCACAAAGTCGCAGTTTAAGATGTGGAAGTATTACAAAGACTGGGATGATTACAAAGCTCGATTCAAGAAGTATGGATGTGAAGCCTGTATCGGAAATGAAGATGAGGAAAGCTTTGATGATTTTCGCAGAATCAATTATCAGATGATCCAGACGTTGCGTTGCCTTACAAATGAAGAGATTGAGGAACTTGCAAAACCAAACCTTGATGCCATACTCGAACTTGGAGTGTCGGCTGGCAACAAAGAGGTGGATAAAGAACGCATTTTAAAAATCTTTGGAGCAACAAAAGAAAACAAACATAAGTCCCCTTTCCAAAAATGCCTTTATGAATATCCTGAGATGTTGCAAGACAAGTACATTAAAGAACAGCTCAAATCCAAGAAGGAAAGCCTAACTACTGAATTGTACTCGGCAAAGTTTAAGGTTGATGGCAATTATACTT
>Ga0326513_10001546_pt1 | contig 17839 bp, 15 predicted proteins | sample 2_2465_0518_D_FD_203654 | JGI IMG/M metagenome (GOLD analysis project Ga0326513, IMG submission 203654) | Bovine rumen microbial communities from UC Davis, California, United States - 2_2465_0518 | ecosystem: Host-associated > Mammals > Digestive system > Stomach > Rumen | place: USA... | reverse complement strand
AATCCGCATGTTTTCCATATCGAGATAGCACGCGGTCACGACATTGTAGTGTTTTAGTGCTGCCGTGATAACTGACAGGATGTTGAATGTATCCTCATTTGTAGCATCGAATGCTTCTGTCAACGGAAGATCCTTGCTTGCTTTTTTGGACGTCAAATAGATCGGTCTATTTTGAAGTTTGTCCGAGTTTGAAATAAAGATAGATGTGATCGCATTCTTGATCCAAGTAATACAATCTGTTATCGGCGTTGCGAAAATATCAGCGTCGAACAAGGCTTGAAGCGGACGGATCGAGATGCTCTGTGTAGTCTTGTCTGGCTGCGCATCGGATACTATACCGTCCGCCACATACCTATTGTCCTCGACGTTGGTGATATGTATAAAATATCCTTTTTTACAGTCGACAAGAGCTGTCTGGATCGTGTAAGGGTTGTACGACAAATAATCGAGATCGATTGTCTGTGTATCTAACGCAAACACAGCAGAAACGAACTCCATCTTGTCCGTAAAAATCTCAAGTTTATACAACTTTCATCACCTCAATAGTTATTGTCGGTTGGTCATAACTGTCGCTGATTACAGTCATGTAACTATCCCCGGAAGGTACGGTAAATATCCGTTCAGTTTCAAAATTTGACTGTCCGTATGCATTTTCCACGTACTTTCCGCTCTTAGTATATTTAGAAATCTCCATTTTCTTCGGGTGCGTATTAATCACTAGTTTCTGATTCGATGTAATTCCAGTGTTAATTTGACCTCGATGAATTTCTTTGCCATTAGAAAACAGCATATATGTTGGGTTTAGGCAAGGCCCAAAAATTGTCAATTCGAAATAAGAAGGAACAACAACACCAGAAATGTGCAATGATACATCAGATATGCCATATACGTAATGATATGGATCGCTAATATCTTCGTGATAAGCATACTGATATGCATAGGGCGTTTCTTCTCCTCCAATAGGATAATATCTTTTCGTTTCTGCAGGCTCTTCAGCCTCGCCATGACTAATTATTGGATCTTCATACCATCTTGAGGTTCCGGTAAACGTTACCCCGCAATTAAGATACCCGTGCTCATGGTCTATCTCTGATTTCTCAATAACTATTGAACAATCGAGGTATCGCCATGGAATCTGCTCAGATGGCTTATAACAAAGAACAAGTCCTCCGACCTGGCAGAATCGGAGGAATTCTTCGTATAACTCATATGTGGCAAACCACATTTCGCCTTTAGGACCCGGTTGCTTAGTATTTTCTTCTGTAGCAACAAAGGTTTGGCCTAATCTTTTTACAGTCGCATCAATCCCCCACCCAAGTCCATTCGGCTCGTTGAAATAGTGCCGAATATCCATCAGGTCATACATTTCGCTGCCAGTGGATTTAGCGTTCTTAAGGCCAAATTGCCTTACTTTCATACTACTAACAACCTCCCAAGTTCTCTATTAATGATTCTAGCGAGATCCTGAGGATCCTGACCAGGCTGCTGGTAAATATTAAATGTCGGCTGATTGTTATTGACGGTAGATGTGCTACGGCTGGCCATTCTGGTAAGACCGTCTGCGTACCCGGAAATACCCATGGCACCTGCAGTATTAAATGCCGCATTTTGAAGTTGACCATACCCGTTAATCGGTGTCAATCCAGGAGCTCCAAAGATGCTTGAAATATCACCAACAGAGTTTGCAACGGAATCATACGTCAATTGCCCAAGTTCTTCACCTGTCTGTTGGACTTGCATGCCCATACTACGGACACCAATAATCAATCCCTCATCGACATATTTACCGTATCGCTCAAACAACTTGGACGGCGAGTTGATTTCAGTTTCAGTCGTGTATCCAAGTCCCAATTTGTCGGCCAACCACTTGCCGGCGTCGATCAATCTTGATACTAACGGATTGTTTTTTAGTCCATCGATCAGCCCCTGAATAATATCTGTACCGATGCTAAGGAAATCAAACTCCTTAATGCCATCTTTGATCTTGTCGATCATGTCCCTTCCGCGCTGTAACAATTCGCCAAGATCGTGACCAGTGATCGCTTCGATGATCTTATCGAGGATCTCTTTGCCCTTTTGTTTTGCAAACTCCCAAAGTCCCTTAAGGCCTTCAAGAGCACCGCTGAATAAGTCAAACAACGCCGCACCTACTGCCTCGCCATTACCACGCAATGCATCGGCGATAGCATGTATGAGCGAAAGGATAAGATTCACGCCTGCTTGCACGACTTCAGGTATCTTTTCGGCCATTCCATTAATAAAGTTGATTATTATGTTCGCACCAGCTTCAATAAAACGCGCAACATTATTCGCGATCGTGTTAATCAGCATCAACAGCATGTTAATAACCGTCATGACAATTAACGGGAAATTAACAGTGATGGCCATGCAAATCACGGATATCAATTGCGTAAGAAGTGAAAGCAACTGCGGAACTACTTCGACAACTCTTGTTAGTAATTGCCCAATAAACTGGACTATCACATCAATAATAAGAACGAGGTTGTCGCCAATGGTATGAATTATAGATACTAACGCCTCTGTAAGCCCGTCAATAAGTGCGCCGATCAATGCAGGAATCAGCGAAATAGCACCCTTGAGGAAATCCGCAAGTGCAGCACCCATCGCTTCAAATCCGGCACCACCCTGACCCTGAACAGCATTAAACCGTTCGTATGCTGTAACGAGCAAATTAACCGCAGCAGCGAAAATATAAAAACTTCCCGCTACAAGCAAACATGCCGCACCAACACCGAGCATAGCAATGGCAAGTCCATATAAGACTGACGTGGCACCAGGTAAGGTTCCAATTATCAATGCTGCCCCAGCTATTGCAGCAATAATCATAGAGATAGCTGCAGCTGTACCGAACAACTGATACGCAGGAACTTCTTGCAATGCTGCAAGCGCGCCGGCAATTACTATTAGCATTGCCGCTATTGACAGGATGCTTAGGAATGAAGCAGGGTTCAGTAATGAAGCCGCACCCATCAATGCCGCAAGACCGGCCATTAATATCACAATAATACCAAGAGCCCTATACAAAGCCGGCGTATTCTCCTCGCCTATAGAAGCGAGCAATGCTACTGCGCCAATAAGAAGGCCAAGACAGAAAGTGATTGCCAAAATCGTAGCAGCGGCACTCTGAGCGTTCTTTGTTGCTGCAATAATGATTGCAAACAATAGTAAGATTCCGCCAACGACTGCACTTCCTTTTCCGATCTGTTCCCATGTGAACTGAGCAAGAATTGCCATAGCACCTGCAATCATGATGATTGAGAGTGCTATTAAAATAAACATTGCTCCGGCTTTCAAAGCGTTGTCTCCGGCAAATTTCGACATCGCAACGATTAATGCAAATATCAAAAGCATTTCAACCATTGCTAGTCTTACAGCTTCAAACCGCTCTTCGTCGCATTCTATTGTGGCCATGATCTTAAAAGCGATTGCCATCAATCCTAATGCAACAGCCATTCCAATAAGCGTAAACGCGGCTTTTCCGACATCTTTTCCGCCAATTCTAACAGCGGTCATTATAATCAGTATTGCACCAACTGCGGCACCAAGACTACTAAGAATTGCTTCGCTCTTACTCCAGTCAACTTCTGCTAACTTCTCAAATGCTTTTGCAAACAGCATCAAGACCACCGGAATTGCCAGAAGAGTAAGCATTGTTCCGAGATTGAGTTTCTTGGCGAATAGCATAATGCCGGAAATCGTCATGATAATCGAGAAGAGCATATTCTTCAGTTTTTCGATCTGCGCTTTTGTAAGTTTTAAACCTACAAGTCTTTTAATGGCCTCTACAAACAGCAAAAGCACAAGCGGAATCGCTACAAGAGTCAACATTCCACCAAGATTTACGCTCTTTGCTGCTCTGGAAATAACCGCAAAGACTACGATCGCCGCTAAAAGCGAATAGACCATATCAGCGGCATTATCCCACTTCACCGTGCTCAGTTTTTCAAGAGCATAGCCAAATATCAACAGCGCTACGGCAATCGGAACAAGGGCACCGATAGACGTCTCTGCTATCGGGAAGAATCTGGATACAAGTCCAAGGGTAAATATCATTGCCATCAATGCAATGACTATTGTCCCAAGGCCTCGCATGCCGTTTTCGATATCCTCGTCTGGAATCTTTGACAATGCCCAGAAAGCAAGCGCCAAAATTCCAACAGCTGCAGCCATCATCAGAAGAGCTCTTCCAAGATCGAGGATCCCTTGTTTATTCATACGCTCTTTAATGGCAGTAGACACTGTCGTGAACGAATTTCCGATCTTATCAAACATGCCTTTTACAGATACCTGGGTTTCCTGGAACGCCTTGAAGGTATCCGCAAGCTGCTTAAACGTTGCCGTAAGTCTGGTAATGTTACCAAGAATAGTCGCACCAGCTGCTCCGACAAACAATTTATCAAAGTCGAGACCTTTAGCTTTCTCAACAACAGACGCATATGTATCGGCAAAGCCTTGGAACATCTGGGTAAACTGTGAAAAGTCCCCTTTTCCGATTTTCTTGACGCTATCTCCGATACTGCTTATTGATTTGGCAGCAAGTCCAACATTGTCTAGGTCTTCAGACGTAAACCCAAAAAGACCTCCGACATTGTCACGAACCGTTCTAAAGGCGTCTTTCTTGAAATTCGGAATCAGGTTCTTCATAATTCCGGAAAGATCGAAACTGTTCTTTCCAAGATTTGAATACCACTCTTTGATTACGCCCCAAGTATCAGTGACGGCTTGTTTAAGTTTCTCAAACTTCTCCTCGGCGCCATCTGTCTTTTCAGCAAATGAATCGAGGAATGTTCCGACAACTCCTGCACCGCTTTCAATTGTATTAAATAGATTTTGTGCAGCGGTTTGAATGTGCTCCCAGATCGTCTGTACGAATGTACTCTCTTTAATTGTATTGAATACTCGTACGAGCACTCCCCAAAGGGTATTAAGCAGTCCGGAGATTCCAGCAGCATGACTCTGGATCCATCCAAACACTGCTGTTATTACACCGCCGACCCATCTGAGGGCAGTACCTATTCCTGTGAGAATAGCTTGAGCAGTTTCAGAATTGGTTATGGCATCGACCAACTTCTCAACGATTCCAACCAAGAACTCGACAACTTCCGACAACGGAACGATTCGCTGAGTTGCTTCTTCCGCGCCTTCAGACAAACCATCAAACGCTGCTCCAAAATTACGTTTGAACAGCTTATTGAAGAAGGATATCAATTTGCCAATGATTCTTCCAAGACCGCCAAGCACAATGCCAACCGTCTTAAAGCTATCCATTAATGCAAAAGCAAATCCGGATATGAACGATTCGTTGTCCGGATCAGTAAAGTTAAGGAATGCCTCGGAGACATCGTTCATCCGTTCCAGGACTCCGTATAAAACCGTGTCCTCTCCAGCAATGCCTCCAAACACTTCATCCCACGCATTACGGAAATGATCAAGAATGTTAGCAAGACCACCAAGAACATTATGCAGGGTGTTTGCGAACAGCTCTCTGCCGGAAAGTTTATCGAAATTTTCAGCGTATTCTTCAATCACAGAATCGCCATTTTGAATCTGAGCGTACATCTCTTTGAATGCCTTGATCTCATCTTCAGTCATTCCGAGATTTTCAAGTTCCGCCGCAGTCAAATTATCAAGCGCAGACCAACCCTTGCCATAAATTACTTCGTTGACGAGTTTCTGTACTCGTTCATATTCATCACCTAATGCATTCTTTCTTGCTTGGCCGTTGCCATAATTTCCTCGAATTACGTCACGAACCTTTTCTGCGAGATCTTTTACATCGCCAGATGCAGCCTTAGAATCGTATGCAAGTTTCCGAATAGCATTTGAAATTGCACTGCTTTTAATATCACCGTTACGGAACAACTCGTCAAAGGTTATTCCAATTAGTTTTCCATCTTCGCCAACATATTTTGCAAGCTTATCGTTTGTCTTCATCATGTCCGTAAGGGCCTTACGGAATGCTTCAACACTACCGCCGCTTTCGGTTATCGTTTGCTCGATCTTCTCGTACGGACTTGCGAATACCTTATTCACATAATCGCCAAGTCTTGTAACTGGTTCGACAAATAATCGACCTAGATCCTCAGCCATCGTACTCCAGACATTCTTCGATTGCTCAAAGTTTCCGAAGATCGATTGAAAGATGTTCGCCCATCCCGTCGAGGCTGCGTCCTTGACATAGTCCAGAGCCTGTCCAAGAGTAATGGCGTTCTGAGCCATCTCAAAGCTTTCACGGCTCAGTTTGTATTCTTCACTGGAAAGAAGAGCAATCTGCTCTCTAAGCCTTTCCATAGTCATACCATTCTTGAGGTTTTTTTCTGACACAGAGTCAACAATATCCCCAGTCTCCATGTACTCATGCATGGCATTGAGAATATCGTAAGCCTCAAGTCCGGATTGTGTATGGATCTTGTTGATTAATTCAGTAGCCTTACCATACTCCTCAAGAGTTCTAAGCAAAACCTTATCGTCAAACCATCTACTCGACAATGTATTACGGAAGGTTTCAACGCTTACTGTTACTTCTTTCCACTTCTTACCACTCTTATCGAGATATGTATATGTCCCGTCTGTGTTCTTTGTAAGGACACCTTCCGCAGCAGCGGCCTCAAGAGCGGTTTCCTTAAATTCCGCCGTCGCCATATTGGCGATTTCGATTGATTTCCAGTCCTGCGTCGTTACAGCACCGAGCGAAAGTGCCTGCGAAAGGTTATACATCGCTCGAGCCGCTTCTACAGGGGTCTGGCCGGAACGTGCAGACCAAGTAGCGATACCTTGCATCGCCGTTGCAGCCTGTTCCAATGGGACATTCTGTGCAGTAAACTTAGCGATGTTACTTGTCATATCAGACAGACCATAGCTAGTCTCATCAGCAAACCATGTCAGTTTCTGCAAGATCTTGGCGACTTCTTCCATAGAATATCCAGCAGAAGAAATCGTCTGTACAGACTGAGTGATCTCAGAATACTTTCCAAATCCTTCGTCAAACTGACCAAGAATTGAAAATTGGCTAATATTGTAAGCAATTTGCTGGAGGCTTCCCATTAAGTCTCCGCCAAGTTTTCTTGCGAAGCCATCCGCAAAAGAAAGCAAACCATCAAATTTATCTTTGATCGAGTTCGTCGTAACCGTAACACTGGACAGTGCTCCGGAGAGATCAAATCCCTTCGCCGCTTTCTCTAAATCTTCAAACGACTTTGTCGCATCGTCGAGGCGAAGTGCTTCTTTTAATTTGTCAAGAGATTCTGTGCTTTGTGCGATGTTACGCTCAAACTGAGCGTTGTCGAATCGCATCTCAACTACACGTTGTTCAACTTTTGTGCTCAATTTCTAGTAACCTCCGCCCATGCACTGTCTGCCAATTGCTGAAAAATTGGCGTGAGGGCTGGATTGATGTAATCAACACCAGAAACCCAGCCCCCATTTTTTGTCCCGTGTCCTAACTGCAGATTAATGGCAACATTAAACCAATCTTTGACGACGTTGGTATTGTCAAACGCAATACTAATGTTTCCGTCGCTGTATCTCTCGATTCTGTATACCCAAGAAGCTGCAGTTTTTCCGCTATCTTTTGGAGTGTTCGCTGCTAATGCTTCGACCCCAAGTGCCCCGTACTTATTCAGAACATGATCGAGATACTTTCCGCCAGAAACGGCGTTAAAAAACTTTGTCGTTAATTTCAAATCTCCCTTATGTCTGAATCGGATCATCCTAATTACCCTTTACTACCAAGCCTTTTACGTCTGGCAGCATTCAATGCGGCATTATTCTTATAGATCTCACTCTTGGGCATCTTCTTGCTCGGCTGATTCTTGATTGCGCAGATCTTAAGCAATGTGAGCAATCTGTTCAAATGCCACTTCTGACATTCGATAGGCACGCCAGCCGTTATCATCCAAAAGTAAATGAGCTCCGACGTTATCTGTTCACTACTCGGTTTGTTCTTATCATTCTTAAACCATGTGGCAGTCATCGGGTCATTAATGTAATCCTCGACTTGTTTAAGTTGCTCAGCGGTAATAAGCCCATATACCTTCGGATCAGCATTCTGGGAGATCGTCATGCAACGAATATAATCCAGGGTTTCCTCTATAGACCTACCTTCTTTGCTGATGAATGGCTTTTTCCATTTAGCCTCCCATTTTGAAATCGACACCAACGAATGTTCGAGAACCAATTTTGTTTCTTTTGAAGATACAAACTCCTCGTTCCTATCGTCCCACCATTCGGTTCCAGGTATTACGAGCTCAAGCATCTTTATACTCCCTGGCTCTTAAGTTCCTGAATAGATGCTGCCAATTTCGGATCTGACGCCGCTTTATTTGCCAAGTCTTTCGGAATAATACCGTTAATGAAATCTGCCGCAGCCTTATCGTCCGTGGACAATTCCATAAATAATTTATTGTATGCTTCTGTCTGAGAAAATGCTGTCGACAATTCCGGAGATTTAATAAATCTCTTACCGTCAGCAGATCTCTCACCGTAAGCCTTAAGGATCAGATCCTTAAATATCTTGATGAGACCGGGAGTGTCTCTCGTCTCGATGACTTTCATCATGAGATTGCTGATACCGCCTGTCTCGGACAACTCCATCTCGGTGAGTTCGCTTTCATTAAGATTGAAATAGAACTTCTCTTTTCTAGGCTGATCAAAGTAATCAACATACTCGATTTCTTTACAAAGCATTTTTGTTTTCTCCTTTTTAATAAATTAGCCCCCATGCATTACACACGGGGGCTTGGCTTAAATATCAGTTAACCAGTGTAAGTTCCATTGAGGATCTTAACGACATCGTCGGGAAGAGGAAGCCAACCAGAAGTTCCTTCAGCCTGTCCCACAGGATCAGTACCATATAGATGGCTTTCAAGACGAGCCAGAGCCTCAGCTTCAACCTTTGTAGAGTCAATGGTCACGCAAGCAGTGGGCTTATGCCCGGTGACATCAACGGGAGTGGTGCTGAACTCCCAGGAGAAAGTGATCGCCTCGGGAGAGTCGTTAACAGTGGCATAAGCACGCTCAGTCGGGTTGCAGGTGCAGCCATAGATGAGGTGGAGCTTATAGCCGTGATCGTTCATCTCTGTATCATTGCCAAGGATGGTCCTATAAGAAAGACCAAACACTTTACGGCTCTGCTGACCAATGAACACACCGGTAGCAATGGACGCGGATCCGTCACACTCTGCAAACTCATCAGGATATGTGTAGGCTTCGATCGTGCCACCAAACTCCTCTGCTGCACGGAGAGACAGATACTTAATGTTGTCCGCCCAGAGCTTTGTTTCATCTGCTCCAGAGGGGCTTTCTGTGATACCAGTGAGACCATTCCACGCATATGCATTCTTATACGCTTTATTCGCGTCAAGAGTGTAAAGCACACCGCGGTCTACACCAGTCTCGTATAAATGTTCGGATAACTGATCCCAAACAAGTTTAGACATAATAAAACCTCCGTTTTAATAGAAAATTGTAAATACGTCATGGTTCAGACCATCAGCAGTATAGTGATGATCCAACCTGGACATTGGAAAATGCATCGCGATTTTCTTGACCATTTCAGAGTCAGGGTCTCTATCGATGTATATTAAAGTGTATTCGATGTTCAACAAATACGGCTTGTTATCGGCAAAGTCTGTTTGCCCGGAAGACCGATTGTATCGAATACACGGATACTGCATCTGCAATGACTCTGGTGGTTGAAAATACACATTCCTAGAGCCGAGTAATTCTTCCAACTCAGCCTGTAGTTCAAGCCTACTCGCCATTGTATACACCTCCCAGAGTCATCACAAATCTCGGGTATGCCACCTCGACTGACGAGACTGCGAATTTGCAGCCATGCCATGTGACATATTTCACCGCAGGTAGATTCTGAGTGGCGAAATCATCTGCAAGGATGCTGATTCTAACGGTCAACGTAACATTATCGTTAAGATTGCCGTCGTTATTCCAACGTCTTGTGTCCTGAACAATATCATACGCATAATTCTTACGAATGATTTCGTTCTCCCATACACCTGGACGGACTTCAACGGATTTTGAAAATCCTATCTCGCCATAACTTTTCGCCATCTCAGACTACCTCATAGTTTTATTAGCCGCCGTTATTGCTGGCTTTAACAAGGATCATTGCGGACTTCGGAACGACCAGAGCACCGGAGCAGCGAGTCTCGATCAGGTACTTCATCTGGTTGTAGTCAATGTCGAAGTCGTCGAACATAGCAACATTGCCGCCCTTGTCAGCACCGAACACATAGTCAGCCGGGTTCACGATGATTCCGAGCAGGTTGGTTTCACCTTCCATGACCGGGACTTCAACGATCTCTTTAACACGGAGCTTACGAGCAAGAGCCTCGGTGGTCTCATAGAGAGGACGACCCTGGCCATCTTCAAGCAGAAGCATGTCGGTCAGGAAATCGGTCGTTGTCCACAGAGTGGGGTTGCCTTTGCCGCGATAGTTCTTACGACCCTTGATTGCTGAACGGATGAAGTTCTTTGCTGTTGCATCGGCATCTGCGCCTTCAGTAACTTCAACATTATACGCATAGACACTGTTTGTCGTGTCTTTCATGATGGGGCGGATGCAGTCCTCGTTGATCTTGTCATCAGATGCCGGGAGACGACCATCGCCGATCAGAGCTGCACGAGCAAGCTCCTCATTGAGCATCGAGCGCATTTCCTGTTTGATCCAAGGAATTGCATCGAAGTCGATGTCAATGATGTCGTCACGATCGAATTTCTGTCTCTTGTAGATCGTGGTGGGAGGTGTCACACGCTTAAATAGCGGGAAGACCTCGTCCTTCTTCTGTGTCGCTTTCATATAACCCTTGGCACGGGCATCATCTTCTGTGATGTCAGCATACATGGATTTAACGCGAGCGAACGGAGTGTGCTTCGCACCATTCAGGAACTTACCGACCCAGTCGTCATCTCTCTTTACAAGAACAGGCTCATTCTGGACAGCGCGAGCATCCGGGAACAGAACATCAATGTTCTGCATACCATACTCAACGGTTGCATAGGGGTTCACAGGTTCATCATCGTCGTGCTGCAGGAAGTTTGCATCGACATAATCCTCGAAAGCATCCTTCATGCTGCCGCCGCGCTTGGCATTAGCAATGATCTGATCCATATCGGCATGGGAGAGAACATTGCTGCGGGTTTCATTGTCAAAAACGTTGTGTTTCATATCGTCACCTTTCTCTTCATCGGTATCCTCTTCTGCGCTGTTGTCTTCAAGTGCTTTCGCCAAGAGGAAATACATAACTTTTTTCTGCTCATCAGTCATCGCATCGACGACATCTTTTACGGTCTTGTCTTCAGCCATTGCCTCATCTTCTCCTTTGTCATTATCGGCATGTTCGACGTTTTCTTCTTCATCGTCATCCTCAAATACGGGTTCTTCGTTAATATCAATCTCGCCCTCTTCGTAGGACATGCCATCATGCTCAAGGCAAAGATTAAGAACAAATTCATCCTCGACATCTTCACCATGGGATACGACACCGTCGATCACTGCACCGGGATTTGCTCCCGCAATGACCAAACTTACCTCTCGGATAGCTCCGTGAAGAACATCGGATCCGTTCTGTTTGAGTTTGTTTGCATAAATAGACAAACCAACAATATCTTTATTGCGGATCAGTTCTTTTCCGACCTGACCGGCTTCTGTATCGTTGAATTTGCCATAGCAATAAACACCCTCGGGGCGATTCTCGAGAATTGCATGCCCAAGGACGTTCGATGGTGAGTCATGCATATGCATCCACACCAGCGGAACTACCTGACCATTCTGCTCTTTGAAAGCGTCACGACGAATGACTCTTCCATCTGAGCACTTCAGATCATTTTTGGTAGCCCAGCCACAAAAATCATACTGCTTTGTCATTCATTTACCTCATCGAGCATTCTCTCCTCGCTCTCCGCGGGGGCAGGTCTTTGCTCTTCATTCGATTGGCTAATGTTTCTGTTTCTAAGCACATCAGACTCAGGATCGCTGGACGGGATACGACCAATTATCTGTCTGATCTCGTTCGGGGACAGGATCTCATTTCTTGTGAACTTGTCCGCAATATCTGCCACACTGGAAGTCGGCATCAACTTGAACGGGTCTCTGAAGAACATGATCGACTGACCCTGCGTTCTCGCAGTTTTGGTCAAGAATGTCCGTTTGATACCATCACATAGTGCTGAAACAGGAGGCTCAACTGTTCGGGTATAGTAATTGTTCATCACCGCTTCATCCGCTGTGCCATCCAATACCGCTGTCGAAATCCCTAGCTGGCTATAAAGCATACTCGTCAAGTATTCGATCTGCGCCATGAGATTGTTATCCACAGCACGGTTTAGCTGAGTGATTCGTTCTGTACCATCGATGTACGCAATACCGTACCTCGATCCTGTAAGTTGCTCCTCGATTTTCTTACGGCGGATCTCCGCCTGCTGTTGCCTTGCTTCTGTCTTAATGACATACGGCAACTGAATGATCATGTCGAGCTTACCGGAACTGGTCTGCTCGTCAACGACATCCAACATGTTGAGTTTCCGAATTAGACGCTGTAATGTCGAGTTTGGTTCGTTCATTACCGCATACATCGGATTCTCTATAATAGCGACCGAGGTCTTAGGAAGAACGATCTCTTCTGTCCTGCCGACCCGCTCGTTATACAAACTGATTCTTACACTCTGTGGATACCATTCCACAACTTTGCCAACGCGAAGAGACAGAATCTCGTACGAGTTACTGTTGATCGGGCTGACATCAGTGTCAACAGGCACGATAGCAACATGGCCTTCATCCAGCAGAGAAAGATACACATCCTGGAGAAATGCTCTTCCTGTCTGGTCAATGTTTGCGCTTAAATTAAGGCATTCATTCAAACCGGAATTGATCGTCTCCTTGTATCTTCCTTCTTCGTCCAGTCTTACATGCTTGACGGCCAATGCTGCCGCATCCATTGCGATTCTGTTGAGAACAGAAGTAACAATGGACCGCTCATTGCCTCGGCTGAGTCTAGGTCTGTCCGGACGATAAGTGTAAGAAATTCCGCCGGTGTCCGGATTTGGGACAAACCGGTCTGCGCTTCGGAAAGCATTCCAAGCGTGCTTAAATCTATCGACTATCGACGCCATTTTGAATCCTCCCTAAGCATCAATTTTTGTTCTCATTGACCACTGTGTCTAACTCCAGGGTCTTAGCAACTGCAAGGAGATAATCTTTATCACCTTTGCTAACATATGGGAATATCACAGAGAACGTAGAGGCTGCCGTTTCTTTAGGCAGTTTCTTTGTATACACGCCTTCCTTCTCGGCAACGAACACGCCAGACTCGATCTCAGCCCAAGTGTATTCATCCGTCTCGGATTTCGTTTCTCCGTAAATATTAAAAATCCCCATCGTGGCATAACCAAGACGGGAACCTGAGAGTTTTGGCTCAGAACGAGCATTCAACGTTGACGTGACTATCTCGATCTGATCTTTTGTAGTGTCTCTTGGGACTGGCGTTCCTACAGTAGTCCTACGATGCTTGATCCGTTCAAACTCTTTTGAATTAGGATTGACATAAAGGCCCTCATTTTCGATTGCCAGGTACTCGATCGGATCTATAGAGTTTGCTTTGGCATTCGAACCTATACGCAACTCGAAATGAAGGTGCTGACCATTCGAATATCCGGAATTTCCCATATAGCCAATGACTTGACCCTTACGGACTCGCTGTCCCTTCTTGACTGTCAATCCCTTCAGCAAATGCCCGTACATCGTATAGACATTCTTTCCGCCGATCTTTATATCATGCGAAATGTTGACGTAATTCCCGTAGATCCTTCTACTCGGATACGTATTGCCGTAGCCATCCGCACAATCCAAAACTATACCGGATTCTGCAGCAATAATCGGCTGATTACACGCCCCCTGCGGGTAATCATTCCAACCAAAGTCAACCCCAAGATGATTCGCATGATAGATCTGGGTGATTTTTAAGTAAACCGAAAGGGGATAAATTAAAGCCATTACTCACCCTCCGGCTCGTTATTATTTACTACCGTTTCGTCTTCAGGCATTTCCAAAGACGAGGTCTTGTAATACTGAACATTGGAAATACCCAGGAACGCCCCGAGCAGCGTGCAGATTACCATAATGGTTTTCGGGATCTCCTCTGCAAATGGGAATCCCCAAATCGCAGACAATGCGGAATAAGCCGTTGCTAAAGCGGGAAGGACGATCATGTCGACCCACTTAAGGAAATCGAACCACTTATTAGGTAAAATCATGGCGAACCTCCTTTCTGTAGTGTTAATTGCTTAACTTAATTCATCTCAACTTTCTGGTCAACGCCTCTGGCTCGCTTTTCTTTATGGTTCTTGTGTGCGAACTCGCAACGTCGTATTTCGTTTTCAATGTCCTTAAGCATTAATTCGTATTCACGACCCATTCTAGTATAGGGATTCAACCCGTCACCAGTTGCCTCTTTAACTGCAGAATAGGAGAAATCGCCCTCTCCGTTGCTCAGGTCATACTCCAAATCCTTAAGAGCGTCCAACTCACTAAAAATTCTGACAAAATCTTCTTCGGACATATTGTGTGGATTGAGTGTAAACGTTAAAGCGCCCTCGTTTCCATGATTGCCGAAAAAGAAAATGTGATCCCCAGAATCGTAGTTATTGTTATATAGATCTTTTGCTAAGTCTCTGTAAGTAGTTTTTCTGTATCCTGCACGGGGATTAGGACTGGCCTCGGAGCTGAGCTTACGGTTTACAAGATCCTTTAAATAAGATCCTTCTCGAGTCATTTTCCTGCCATTTCCACGATCGGCTCGTACAGAATCATTTTTAGTCAGCCTTGGCACTTTTCCCCTAGACTCAGTCGAGTACGATTTCGAAGAATTACTATAATTCAACGGCCTGAATCTTCCATATTCGTCAACGGACTTTGAACCAGGTCTGTAACCAGAGGCTTCGCGTTCACGCCTCATCGGTTCCAAAGCCACGCCATACCTTTCTCTACCAGCAGCTGTCAGAGAGCCGTCTTCATTTTGAAAACGTCTTACGCCCCATTTCTGACCTTTAATGCCATGATGGTAGAGTTCAGTTCCATCATTCCATTTAAACATTGCTGTATCTCCTTATCTAATTAAACGGGTATCTTCCAGAACTCCCATGGGCACCCCAACTCTGCCCAGCAATACGATCTCCACGATTCTCTTTTTCTCTCTGCCGATACTGTTTCTTTTCCCAGCCGGAAGGATCCTTCAAATAATCAGACCACGCTTTCTCTTTTTCTTCTTTAGAAAAGCGTTCGTTAAGACCAAGATCATCGATCACATTTTCAAACGAACGTCTTCTTGCAACCATTGCACGTTGGTCATTAAGCTTTGACAATGTATACGCTTTAGAATCGTAATCCTCAGCAGCGTTAACCCACTTTTGTACAGTTTTTTCGATTCCAGCCTTGTAAACATCAGAATTCATGATTTCATCAAGAGTCTCCTTACCATATTTTGAGACAATCTCATTAATCATGTTGTTTACTTTTATATTGTTTTTGTAGTATTCTCCGAGATCATATAGTATGTTTTGCCTTCCAACAGAAGTCCTAGAATTTCTAACTGCGTCCGGATAAAAATCATCGAGCTTTGCTTTTGCTAAAGCATCTTCTCCTTCATATTCCCTTTTGCGCATTTTATACTCATGCTTCTTGGCTTTGTCATTATACTCGGTAAGTTTTTTGGCATACCGTTCCCTTCCAGCAGGCGTAAGTGATCCATCCTCATTCTGGAATCTCCTTATTCCCCACTTCATACCAAGAATGCCATGGTGGTAAAGTTCCATCCCATCATCCCACGTATACATCACTCAAACGCATCCTTATTCAGTTTGTAAGCGACCCAGGCGTCCATCATGGCGGCGACTGCGTCGATTTTTTGTTCATACCGCTTCTTCAAAAGTTTACGGTTTCCATTAGTATCCTCAAGAGCAATACAGTTGCCCATTGCAAAAGTCATTAACTCCTCATCAAAGAGAAGGCATCTGTCCTCAGCCAATTTCTTCAACTCACCAAGCGGAACAGATTCAGTCTTCATTCCCTGAATGACTTTGATCGTTCCAAACTGACCGTACTCAGATTCCCATCTCTCGACGAACTTCTTGGCGTTATACGGGTCGTAGCCAAAGCACCGGACGTCATACTCCATTTCGGTGCAATGGTTGTCCAGATCCTCATACACTTCGTCCATGTCGAGGATCGTTCCGTTCATGACGACAAGCGTTCCTTCCTGCATAAACTCCTCATACTTGACCCGCATAGCAGCAGGTAACTTAAACAAAGTACGCTCAGTTATGTAGTTCCTAGTCTTGACTCCGTATCTGTCATTACCAAGAGGAAAGAGGAATGTAAATGCACAGAAGTCGTCTCCCTGAGACATATCCCCGCCCAAAGCGCAAGGCATCTTCCAATAAGACCGTTTCCGATGTGGAAGCGTTTCCTCGTAAGTAAAGAAATAGGTATACCCTTCCATAGGTATACCAAACCTTTTAGCGAGAATATCATTCCTTGCAGATGGAGACTTCTCCGCTCGTTCGACGTCTAATTGGTACGTCTCATATGTTACCGTCTTTCCAATGTTCGGATTTGCTTTAGGCCACATTGCAGGATTCCCGACCTCGTCAACAGAATCCAATTTGTACCACCAAATAGAGACGTGCGGGTTGTAGTAATCACCCTTAAGAATGGATGACAACTCCATTTTGATTGTGTCGCCAACGCCATTTCGTACAGTACCTTCAGAACTCGTTGCCACAATAAGGTAATCATCGTTCTTGGAAGCACCCTGCTCGATAGCACCAATAGGATCTTCACGTATTGCGCCAGATAGCCACTCATCGACTGTAGCTACCTTGCAGCGCAATCCCTGCAATTTATCGATAGTCATCGGACGGATCTCGATGATCGACCCAGTTGAGAAGTTCTCAATTCCTCTCTTGGTCGATGCGAGTTTCGTGCGCTTCGCTTTCGAGCCTGTCGTGTTCTGAAGCGAACCTTCAGTCATGAACTGAAAGACAGGACCTCTTGCTCTTGTTATTGCTGTACGTATCGGAGATAAGACCTCATCTGCCTGCTTCATAGTAGGAGCGGTCGTGATCTGCTGCGTCGTTGAACTGTCAACGATGTGAAAATATGCTTGGATGTACGAATCATACAAAGACTTTGCGGCGCCTCGTCCGACAATGAGGTACTGCTTGTTAATAAGCCGTTTTCTAAGTCTTTTACGGACAAATCTTCCACCATTCGTGTGCGGATATGGCTGGAATACTTGACGCTCCTCAAAGTAATACCATCCAAATACCTGCTCTCCCCAAAGTTTAAAGGAATCTAGCAACTCAACGTCGCTTCCATCTGTCAAGGTCATCTCGCCTTCACAGAAACTAATCCATCCTTCAACCCTGTCCGGATCGTAGTAGAATCTCGGGTCTTTGATCAATGCATCTATCCGGTTCATCTCAAGAGAAACTTCTCTGTTTACCGGAATCTCGCCTCGTAACACGGCATCCCGAAACATGCCGTAATACTTAGGCACGGCTCTGTTCGAGAGTGGCATGTTCTAACTCCTTTTAGTTAAGTTCAGTTCCATCATTCCATTTAAACATTGTTCTGCCCTCACACGAAATACTTAAGTTGGCTAGACGGAATCATGGAAATCACTTCTGCTAGGCTATACCCGGAGTAGGAGTCAATAACTTCACCGGGATTCTTCTTTTTGTCTTTCTTTCCGCCGCCGTTGTTATTACCATTGTTATTATTGTTGCCATTGCTGTTCTTATCTTT